>MDTC01154237.1_pt1 | contig 10504 bp, 13 predicted proteins | sample 811181 | NCBI WGS metagenome assembly MDTC01 (sample SAMN05326644, study PRJNA326480) | marine metagenome | isolation source: seawater | place: Pacific Ocean: North | collected 2011 | reverse complement strand
TCGTCAAGGCCAAGTGCCTTTCACAAGGGTCGAAAATTTCAAGGTAGGAATGGACTCGATGATCGAGATCAAACCCGGGCTAGATTTGCCCATTAAAGGATCACCACGGCAGGAAATCGGAAAAGCAATGGTAGTTACGCGCGTTGCTTTGCTTGGCTCTGATTATCCTGGAATAAAGCCAACTATGCTGGTTAAAGAAGGCGATACTGTCAAAGCGGGACAGCCACTTTTTGCTGATAAAAAAAATGAAGGTGTCCTCTTTACTTCACCTGGGTCTGGGTCTGTAGTCGAGATTAACCGTGGTGAGCGTCGAGTTTTCCGGTCGATTGTGATAGAACTCGATGAAACCGATACATCTGTTAGCTTCAAGGCGCACGAAGACCTCGAAGCGCTGAGTCGCGCCGTTGTGGTTGAGGGGCTCATAAAAAGCGGCCTCTGGACTGGCATCCGGCGCCGTCCTTATGAGAAGGTTCCCTCAGTCGATGCGATACCACATTCCATTTTTGTGAATGCGATGGACACGAATCCGTTGGCCGGTGATCAATCGATTGCGATAGCTCGACAGGCTTCAGCCTTCGTCAATGGAATTTCGGTTATCTCGAAATTGACAGAAGGCACAGTATTTGTATGCCGCGATCCAGACGCATCATTTGATGCGGGAGCAGCCGAGGTTAAGATCTTTTCAGGTAAGCATCCGGCAGGCCTTGTTGGAACTCACATCCATTATTTGGATTCTGTAGGTGAAGGGAAGGAAGTATGGCATCTCTCAGCTCAGGATATCATCGCGATTGGATGTCTCTTTAAAGATGGAGTGATATCTACCGAGCGAGTCATAAGTCTCGCCGGTCCGTCGGCCATCAACCCACGCCTTCTTGTTACACGTTTAGGAGCATCACTCGATGAACTGATAGCTGGTGAATTGGTTGAGGGATTGCACCGCATTGTGTCTGGATCGATTCTCGGAGGCCGCACCGCATCGGGTGAAGTCGGGTATTTGGGTCGGTATCACCAACAAGTCTCTGTGCTCGAGGAGGGCACTGAACGCGTGCCTTTCGGATGGATGTCTCCTGGCGCAAACAAGCATTCCGTCATGGGCATCTATCTGTCGAAGTTCATGCCGAAAAAGCTGCTGGATTATACCACTAACACTAATGGCTCTCCCCGGGCAATGGTTCCAGTTGGAGCCTACGAGAAGGTTATGCCGCTCGATATCTTGCCGACACAGTTACTCAGGTCACTGATCGTGGGAGATACTGATATGGCGGTGAAACTTGGTGCTTTAGAGCTGGCGGAAGAAGATTTAGCGCTTTGTACCTACGTGTGCCCAGGCAAGTATGAATATGGACCGATCCTCCGGGATAACCTAACAACGATTGAATCGGAGAGTTGATGATGTCTCTACGTACATATTTGGATCGTATAGAACCCAACTTCCACCCCGGTGGGAAGTATCAGAGGTTTTATGCGCTTTATGAAGCTGTAGATACTATTTTTTATGCGCCGGGTACGACGACAAAGTCGTCATCCCATGTACGTGACGGAATCGATCTTAAGCGAATAATGATTACCGTGTGGGTTTGTACCTTTCCGGCGATTTTCTTCGGGGCCTATTTCCTTGGTCAGAATGCTTCTGAGGCTATAGCAGCTGGGGCGATCGCTCCTGACGGATTTCGAGGACTGTTAATAGAAGGTTTGGCGGGTGCTGAATATTGGAATGACCCATCTATTTGGTCGAACTTGGTCTATGGGTTTGCCTACTTCCTTCCAATATATTTGACTGTTTTTCTAGTTGGTGGTTTCTGGGAGGTACTTTTCGCATCGGTCCGGGGCCACGAGGTTAACGAAGGCTTTTTTGTGACTTCGATTCTTTTTTCTCTGACCTGCCCACCTGACCTTCCGTTGTGGCAGGCTGCGCTTGGGATCACATTCGGGGTTGTCGTCGGTAAAGAAGTGTTCGGGGGAACAGGGAAGAATTTCCTGAATCCAGCGCTCACTGGTCGAGCCTTCCTTTATTTTGCGTATCCTGCCCAAATTTCAGGCGATGCGGTTTGGGTTGCAGCTGACGGTTACACTGGAGCGTCAGCGCTCGGCATTATGGCCGAGGGTGGCTTAGACGCGCTTGCGTCTGCAAATCAGGTGATTTCTAACTTCACATGGTTCGATGCATTTGTCGGAAACGTACCAGGATCGATTGGTGAGGTATCAACGTTAGCGATTTTCATCGGTGGCGCGGTGTTATTAGTACAAGGAATAGCCAACTGGAGAATTGTTCTAGGTGTGTTCGTTGGGATGGTATTTACATCGCTCTTATTTAATTTTATCGGCTCTGATACTAACCCGATGTTCAATATACCCTGGTACTGGCATTTGGTGGTTGGTGGCTTTGCTTTTGGTATGATTTTCATGGCAACAGACCCTGTGTCTGCATCGATGACTAATGCCGGTAAGTATTGGTACGGAGGTCTCATCGGGTTAATGGCAGTACTTATAAGGGTTGTGAACCCAGCATTCCCCGAGGGGATGATGCTTGCGATATTGTTCGGCAATTTATTCGCGCCTCTCATCGATCACTTTGTAGTTCAGGCCAATATTAAGCGAAGGGAGTTGCGCAGTGTCGTCCAATAATGAATCAATCCAAAAGACCGTAACGGTTGCGCTAGTCTTGTGCTTGGTATGCTCAGTGATAGTAAGTGCATCAGCAGTCATACTTCGTCCAGAACAGGCTGTGAATGAAAAAGCGAACATGCAGATGAACATTCTGCAAGCAGCTGGTATGTTCGATCCACAACAATCGATTCAGACCCAGTTTCAAATCGTGACAACACGCCTCGTTAATTTGGATACAGGTGAATTTATAAAAGGGATGGACGTGGACCGCTACAACCAGCGTAAAGCGTCAAAAGATCCATCAATGAATCGTGTGCTATCCACAGATGAAGATATCGCGTCGATCAAGCGCCAAGCAAAAATTGCGAAGGTGTATCTGATCGTGAACGGCGATCAGATTGAGAAAATTATTCTCCCGATCCACGGATATGGATTGTGGTCAACTCTTTATGGCTTCATGGCACTCGAGGGTGACGTAAACACGGTAGCAGGGCTCGGCTTCTATGAGCATGCAGAAACACCGGGCCTTGGTGGTGAGGTGGATAATCCAAATTGGAAAAACCAATGGATGGGGAAGCAGGTCTATAAAAATAATGAGGTTGCGCTGCGACTGGTCAAGGGCGGAGCGGACCGCACAGATGCTTATGGAGTTGATGCTCTTTCAGGGGCGACTCTTACCTCCCGTGGTGTTGATAATCTGGTAAAATTTTGGCTTTCAGATACTGGATTCAAGCCTTTTCTAGATAATTTAAGACACGGACGGATCTGATGGCAAAAACGAAAGAACTATTGTTTGATCCGGTTGTTAATGACAATCCGATTGCGCTTCAAGTTCTGGGTATATGTTCCGCTCTTGCGGTAACCTCGAGTATGTCTGTGGCTTTTGTTATGTCACTAGCAGTAATTGCTGTGACCGCATTCTCGAACCTGTTCGTATCAGTTATCCGCTCACAAATACCTAGCTCAATACGGATCATTGTACAGATGACAATAATTGCCTCCTTAGTAATAGTTGTGGATCAGATCCTGAAGGCCTTTGCTTATGAGATATCTAAACAGTTATCCGTGTTCGTCGGCTTAATCATCACCAACTGTATTGTGATGGGTCGTGCGGAGGCCTTTGCTATGAAAAATGGTCCTGTTGACTCATTCATAGACGGCATTGGTAACGGACTGGGATATAGCGCTATTTTGATGATCGTTGGATTTATTCGTGAACTCTTCGGATCAGGTACGCTCTTTGGTGTTGAAATTCTGACAAAGGCCACGGATGGCGGGTGGTACTATACGAACGGGATGATGCTACTGCCGCCATCGGCCTTTTTCATTATCGGTTTTTTAATTTGGGGTATCCGTGCGTGGAAGACGGCACAGATTGAAGCAGACGAGTTTAAGATAGCGCCCAATAGTAAAGCGAAGGAAGCTTAAGGTGGAGCATTACATTAGCCTGTTTGTGAAGGCAATTTTTATTGAAAATATGGCACTCGCATTTTTCTTAGGAATGTGTACATTTCTCGCGCTGTCAAAGGATATCAAGACGGCTGTAGGTCTTGGTATAGCCGTTGTTGTGGTCCTTGCGATCACTGTTCCCGTAAATAATTTGATTCTTACCGGCTTACTTCGAGAGGGAGCATTGACATGGATCTCGCCGGAACTTTCGAATGTCGACCTTCGATTTTTGGGACTCCTCTCGTACATCGGGGTGATTGCAGCATTAGTTCAAATTCTTGAGATGTTTTTAGATAAGTACGTGCCCGCGCTCTATAACGCTCTTGGTGTATTTCTGCCTTTGATTACTGTGAATTGTGCAATTCTTGGCGCGTCGCTCTTCATGGTAGAGCGTGACTACTCATTCGGTGAATCAGTGGTTTATGGATTGGGTGCGGGTGTCGGTTGGGCTCTTGCAATCACCGCCTTGGCGGGTGTTCGTGAGAAACTTAAGTATTCGGATGTGCCAGACGGTCTTAAGGGCCTCGGTATTACATTCATTACGGTCGGGCTGATGTCTTTGGGATTCATGTCCTTCTCTGGTGTGTCACTCTAAGGAGTTTATAACGTGGAAAATATGACCATCATTTTGGGTGTCGTGATGTTTACCGTGGTTGTGATCGGATTGGTCGCGATAATCTTGGTCGCTCGATCAAAGTTAGTGTCTGCTGGTGATGTGATGATCACCATAAACGATAACCCGGATCAGAGTATCCAAGTCGCTGCGGGTAGTAAGTTAATGAATACACTTGCTGATGCGGGAATTTACTTACCTTCCGCATGTGGTGGTGGTGGTTCATGTCAGCAGTGCCGGTGTGTGATCAAATCTGGTGGTGGAGATATTCTTCCAACCGAAGCATCTGCCTTTACGAAGGGAGAAGTGAAAGACGGATGGCGGTTGTCATGTCAAGTAGCTGTGAAGCAAGACATGAACATCGAAGTCGAACCCGAGCTGTTTGGTGTGAAGCGTTGGGAGTGCGAGGTGGTATCAAATCCAAATGTTGCAACCTTTATCAAAGAGTTAACCTTGAAGTTACCAGAGGGTGAGAATGTTGATTTTCGCGCCGGTGGCTACGTCCAGCTCGAGGTACCACCACACCTCGTTCAGTTCGAAGACTTTGATGTGGAAGAGCAATACCGTGGTGATTGGGAGCGCTTCGGCTTCTTTAAGTTAGAGTCTAGAGTAGAAGAGACCGTCGTTCGCGCGTACTCTATGGCGAACTATCCTGAAGAACGTGGTGTTGTGAAATTCAATATTCGCATCGCGACACCACCACCGGGTACCGAACTACCGCCTGGGCAAATGAGCTCATACGCATTTAACCTAAAACCTGGCGACAGAATCGCAGTTTTTGGTCCGTTTGGAGAGTTTTTCGCCAAAGAAACCGGTAATGAGATGGTCTTTATTGGGGGCGGCGCAGGAATGGCTCCTATGCGTTCGCATATTTTTGATCAATTAAAGCGATTAAATTCTAAGCGAAAAATTTCATTTTGGTATGGTGCACGTTCATTAAGAGAAGTTTTTTACGAAGATGAATATGATCAGCTGGCACAAGAAAATGGGAACTTTGAGTGGCATTTGGCTCTGTCTGACCCACAACCTGAGGATGATTGGAAAGGCGAAACAGGATTTATTCACAATGTGGTACTGGAGAACTACTTAAAGGATCACCCAGCGCCTGAAGATGTCGAGTATTATATGTGTGGTCCCCCTATGATGAATGCAGCAGTCATCAAGATGTTAAAAGACCTTGGTGTGGAGGATGAAAACATTATGTTGGATGACTTCGGTGGTTAATCCGATGACTAAGTCTAAAAATGCCGCCGTTCTGGCGGCATTTTTCTTTTTGGTGATACTTGCTGGGTGCTCAAGTGACCCTGAGATCAAAAAGCTTTCTGGGCGAACGATGGGGACGAGTTGGACAGTAGTCGTAGTTAACCCTATCGCCACTTACGATCAGAAGGAAATTCAAGGCGAGATCGAAATGGTTTTACTCGAGGTAAACCGGCAAATGTCGACCTATGATCTGGCAAGCGAGATATCCCAATTCAATCAATTCAAAGACATTAATACCTGGTTCCCAATCAGTAAACTGTTTGCAGCGACGATGGCCAGAGCGTTGAGCTTTTCAGAGATCTCCAATGGTGGCTTTGATCCCACTGTTGCGCCTCTTGTGAACCTCTGGGGCTTTGGTCCGGGTGCCGGGTCTGAGGTATTGCCGTCCGATGACGCGATCGCTTTTGCAATGTCGAAAGTTGGCTTTTCGGCAATTACTGTTCGTGAGTCAGATGCCGACGGTGGTTCGGCAATTCGGAAGAAAGCAGATAGATATTTGGATCTCTCTGCTATAGCCAAGGGCCTCGGAGTTGATCAGGTTTACACCCTGCTGGATGATTTGGGCTATTCAAATTTCTTGGTGGAAATTGGTGGTGAAGTCCGCGTCAAAGGCGACAAAGATGGCCTCGGATGGAGAGTCGCTGTTGAAAAACCCGTAAGAGGTGACCGCGGTGTTGAAAGGTTGTTATTACTAAAAGATCTGGCTCTGGCTACGTCTGGCGACTATCGAAACTACCGTGAGATAGAAGGCGTCACCTATTCGCATACGATCGATCCCTCGACGGGGCGACCGGTAACGCATCAATTGGCCTCGGTAACAGTCGCCGACTCTGCGTGTGCAATAGCTGATGGATGGGCAACGACTCTGTTGGTTCTGGGACCTACGAGGGGTTACCAGCTAGCGGTTGCAAAAAATCTACCAGCAATGTTTATTGAGCGTTCAGATGACGATTTCGTTGTAAAAAAGACACCAAGATTTGAGCAGTTGTTCGCGGGAGATTTTTAGTGAGTTTAGGTTTATTCCTCACAGTGTTTGGCGTTTTTATTCTCCTAGTTGGCATAATGGCGATTGGTGTAATTATGGGTCGGCAGCCGATATCTGGAAGCTGCGGGGGAATCGGTCGAGTCAATGGTGAAGATGGTGAGTGTGCCATATGTAGTGGTGACCCATCTAAGTGTGATGAGGCGATCAATGAAAAAAGCGTGGTGGGGAACGTGAAAGTTAGGGACGCAGGTCGGACATGGACTAAAGAAAAAGTCACCTAATCAACGCCTTGTTTAGTATTATACGTACATGAGTTTAGAAACCCTACTCTGCAATTCCCTGACGGAAACACTCAATCCGTCTGTGCTCGATTTGGAAAATGAGAGTCATAGTCATAACGTCCCGAAGAACTCGGAAACGCATTTTCGGTTGGTGATCGTGTCTCAGAAGTTCGACGGATTATCTCGCGTTCAACGGCACCAGCTGGTTTATAAAGCTGCCGATGAGGCTCTTAAAAAAGGTATTCACGCGCTAGCGATGCAATGTTTTACTGAGTTGGAGTGGGCTAAAGATCCTGAGTGCTTAAGTTCCCCGCCATGTAAGGGTGGAATGAAAAAGGATCCGCGATGAGTCAGATTATCGTCGCGGCGCTTTATCAATTTGTTGCGCTGCCGGATTATCGAGAGTTACGGGCTGCTTTACTTGATATCTGCATATCAAACGGTACTCGAGGAACTTTGCTTCTTGCTGAGGAAGGAATCAATGGAACGATTGCCGGCACGCGTGAAGGGATCGACGCGGTTAGAGTATGGCTTGATCTTGACGAACGCTTTGACCGACTCGAGTACAAGGAATCGTTGATGGGCACTGATAGCGTTCCGTTCTATCGCATGAAGGTGAAGCTAAAAAAAGAGATCGTTACCCTCGGTCTCCCTGGTATTAGTCCAAAAATGAAAGTTGGTCGTTACGTAAAGCCGGAAGATTGGAACGATCTGATCCTAGACCCGAACACTCTAGTCGTCGATACGCGCAATAGCTATGAACATGAGGTCGGTACATTTAAGGGGGCAGTCAATCCTGAAACCAAGACGTTCCGTGAATTTCCGAATTGGGCCACTCAAAATTTAGATCCGACGAAACACAAGAAGGTGGCGATGTTTTGTACAGGAGGTATCCGCTGTGAGAAGTCCACGAGCTATTTGCTTGAACAGGGTTTTGAAGAGGTGTATCACCTCAAAGGCGGTATCTTGAACTACTTCGATCGGGTATCCCATACGGACAGTACTTGGGAGGGTGAATGCTTTGTTTTTGATAACCGAGTCACTGTAAACCACAAACTGGAGGCCGGTGAATTCGATCAGTGTCATGCATGCCGACGTCCGATCAAAGAAGCGGATAAGTCACGCTCAGTATTTGTGATGGGAGTGCAGTGTCATCACTGCGTTGATGAATACTCAGACCAGCAGAAAGATTGCTTTCGTATGCGACAATTGCAGATAGAGCTCGCGGAAGCCCGTGGTGAATCCCACATCGGGATGGACGAGCAAGAGTTAAAAGAGCGTCAAACAGCGGTACACAGGATTCGTGAACTGCGAAAAAAAAAGCAGCGCGAGTTTGAGTCAAATAAGGCTATTGATCCCTAGGTCGTGAGCGGATCAATTACTTGTTCAATGAATTCGAGAGAACCTTTCGTGACATTTTCAGTCCAGTGATTGGCCGCATCCTCGTTAGCATTATCGGAGATGTATTTCCAACAGTGAAATTTGATTCCAAATAGACGTGCTACCTTTGCCAAGGCATAGGCCTCCATGTCGACGATATCTGTAACAAGTTCGGGTTCGGTTATTACAAAGTGGTCTCCAGTCCCAACTGAGATACCCGGACCTCCAAGATCAATATGACTGATAGCATCGAACGGTGTGTGTCCTAGCTGAAATCCAAGTGGCCGAACATCCATATCGCGTTGCATTACACGATTGACTCTATTCAGTCCACTTATTGACGTTTTGAGGGCCCCCGCTGTCCCGTAGTTAATCAAATGAGACGGACGATTTTGAAGAATGGCTTCGGTAGCTTTGATTGATGCGTTGATCTTCCCGACACCCGTGTACAAGATAGTCCATTCGGGCGCGAGTTGGGCTGGTAGCTCATCCTCGAGAGCAACCATGATAATTGTATTCCTTGAGGTGACGATCCCTTCATTCATCATATGTCTGCAGGCTCTTGACCGGGGATTTCAGTTTTCTACGACCGTTCAGAAGTGTAAGTTCTATTAAAACGACTGTACCAACGACCCGAGCTCCCGAATTTTTCAACAACATTTCGGCTGCGTTTAGGGTTCCTCCTGTTGCCAGTAGATCGTCAATCAGAGCCACTCGTTTTCCAGTGAGGTTTCTGTCTTTTTGGATTGCCAGAGTCGCTTCCCCATACTCCAATGCGAAGGACTCTTCGAGAACATCTCCAGGGAGTTTGCCTTTCTTTCGCAACATCACCACGCCAAGATCCATCATGAGGGAGACCGGTGTCGCGAATAAAAATCCGCGGGAATCTATTCCGGCCAATAGGTCAGGCTTCCATTCAGCGATGGAGTCTCGAATCATTTCGCAAACGGCGCGCAAACGATCTGGCTGCTCAATGATTGGAGAAATGTCATAAAACAAAATCCCAGACTTTGGAAAATTCGGATAGGTTTGGATCCAGGCATTAAGGTTGTTCGGCATGGGATGTCTCAGTAGTGTGGAGGCGGGGCACCGTCGTCTATAAAATCGAGTTGTGATATTTGATCAACCAGTGGACGAACCAAATTGGCGAGCGCTTGAAGCTCTTTCATTAGATTTTCACGGTCGCGGTTTAGAGATACTATCTCACGATTGAGGGTATCGATCTGATCCTCCAAAAATGCAATACGTGTCTCGAGATCAGGTAGAGTCGAGTCTTGGCTCATCGTCTTGTAAAGTTCCCCGCTAGACCATACAACTAAATTATCGTGCTAACGGAGTTTCTCATGCGTAAGCCACTAGGCCAACTGTTCTTGTCATTTGCGTTATCAATTATTGGCGCTCTAGTCTTGATGTTTTTGTTATCGGCTTTAGGAATGGAGCCTAGTGCTGGAACAAAAATTGAAACAGGGGTGCTTGTCACGGTTGTAATATTGGTTGCTATGTATGCACACGGCGCTTTGCAATCTTTCATTGCTAACCGTCATTTTGAGTCAGTTCCGGTTGGTCCTCGCGAAGAGGGGACTGTGAAGTGGTTCAATCCGACCAAAGGGTTTGGTTTTATCACGCGTGAAGATGGTGAGGATGTATTTGTGCATTATCGCTCGATCCGTAGCCGTGACCGATATTTGTTGCGTGAGGGAACACTTGTTAATTATGTATTGGGTCGTTCAGGAAAAGGTCCACAAGCTGAGGATGTTGACCTCTCCTAGAAATTAACCGATAAGTTCTTGCAGCAAGGTCCGGTAGATGTTTTTGAGGCTCGGCAAATCTGAGGTTTTGATCTCTTCATCGATCTTGTGAATCGTTCGGTTGATTGGTCCTAGCTCAACTAGCTCGCAACCGAGCTTGGAAATAAATCGGCCGTCT
>MDTC01216917.1_pt1 | contig 10505 bp, 19 predicted proteins | sample 811181 | NCBI WGS metagenome assembly MDTC01 (sample SAMN05326644, study PRJNA326480) | marine metagenome | isolation source: seawater | place: Pacific Ocean: North | collected 2011 | reverse complement strand
TGGCCTTGTAGCTCAATTGGTTAGAGTACCGGACTGTCGATCCGGCGGTTGCGGGTTCGATTCCCGTCAAGGTCGCTACGGACTGGTAGCTCAGTTGGTTAGAGCAGGAAACTCATAATTTCTTGGTCGGGGGTTCGAGTCCCTCTCAGTCTACTTTGATCCGAGGTAGCTTAATTGGTAGAGTATCTGACTGTTAATCAGGCGGTTGCTGGTTCGAGTCCAGCCCTCGGAGCTTTATAATGATGGCCTTATAGTTAAACGGATATAACAGCGGTCTTCTAAACCGCAATTCGAGGTTCGATTCCTCGTGGGGCTACTTGTGGGTTCAACTTCACACCTTGATCGTTTCAGGGTTCAACTGATTACCCACTTTTTAGGATTTTATTAAAGGAAAATGAAATGAGTGAGATGCTACCTACCCACGTTGTAGATTGTGGGACGAATAAATCTACTGTCTATGTGGTTGCTGATAATAATGTTATAACATTGGCACACGATGAGCTTCTTAATTACCTGACAAACCTTCCGTCAGGCTCTTTTGTTTATGGAGAACAGTCACATCTTGGTTGCCCAAGAGGTAAGTTCTCGCTATCTCAACCTTACAAAGCAGAACTGTTGCTAGACCTTTACGAAACATTAGAAAGTAATGGTGTAAAGTTAAGATTCTTTCCACAGAAGTCTACTCCAAGAGCTTGTGCTTACGCTGGGCTTCCAAAAAATGACGACACTGACCCCATAGCAATCTACACTTTGGTTAAAGATTTTCCTAAGATTCTGGAATCGTCTATGAAGCCTCCAAAGACCTTTGGTCTTTCTCCAGTAAGAAAAGAATCATATGATTATAAGTCATATACAGATTTATATATCAATATGGCGAGGGTTCATCTATACACTGAAGATAATTTAAGTAAATGGTTATTAGAAAATATAGATCACATTTATGATAATATGTCTAGTGACGCTAGGTCTGTATTCTCAAAAGGGTCTAGCAGTACAAGTAAAGGAGTCGTAACTAAGTACAGAGAGATTCGTAAAATCAAGGCCGGTGAGAACAAGGGGAAGATCAATCCCAATACCGTTAGTATGCAAGCGTTGTATGCTGTAGCGTGTACCATCATCGACTACGATGGAAACGTCAGGGTTCGTGAATCTACGGGAGAAATGGCTGGTTGGAAGTATGTTAAGAAATATATTATCAGGATGTCTCCTTACCACTTCAAAGGAGGTGTAGCTAGAAGTAATCTGTACCATCACGGAATGAAAAACTGGACTAAATGGATGGCCGAACAAGAAGGTTTCAACATAAAGGGTTCAGTTGGCAAGGCTAAGTCTAGGGGTGGATTCTTCCACACTGATGCTAAGAAAAAGGGTCAAAAAATAGAAGACAGTCAGTTTACAAAAGAAGAAGACGATATATACCTCAAGTATAGAAAAGTCTATTGTGACTGTATTCGTGAGGTATGGCAGTTGATAAGAGATATGAAGCAACAGGATCAGGATTCAGCGTGTCATTCGGTTAGTTCCGAGTTCAGTTCAGCATCCTGATCTAAGACCGAAGTGGCGGAATAGGCAGACGCTACAGACTTAAAATCTGTTGCCCTTCAAGGGCGTGTGGGTTCAAATCCCACCTTCGGTATTTGGGGGTTCAGTACATCATCTAAATTTATTTTAGATTCAATGTGTCACTCCCGCAATATTTAACTATAATGAATAGATGGCAATGGTAGTACAGTGTCATCGTCTTACAAGAATTGTATAAAGACGTAATTGGGTGCAGTCTTGCGTTCCTGACCCATTGTAAGAAAGCAAGTCACAGGCGAGTGTCCGACCATTCCGAGATGTGGCAAACCAAATTACTAGGCTCTGCTGGCGAGCAACCTAGACCTGTTGAAGTATCAACTAAGTACATTAGCGTTGCGAAAATTTAAGCATTAAAGACCACATTGCTTGCTAACACTACCTTATACCTGTCAAGGCTTTTTAGTTCTTCAACAGGTATAAACGCTGTCGGTGTATAAATACAGAAAATATTAAAGTCACCCATTGACATTGCCGATGAGTATAGTATACTAGGGTAGTCAATCACAATTTAACTAAGGATAATTAGTATGTACAATCTATGCTGCATCAGTAACGAACTCAAAGAACAAGATCACGCCTTCCAGACCATGACGTGGAAGCGTTTTAACGACCTGTGTAGTCAGCATAGCATCTCACACGCACTCAATGAGCTAGGCTCACGCTGGCTCAACAATGTACAAGTTACCAAGCAGGCCATCTGTCACTGCTGGATGAACCGTTGGGGTTATCGTGTATCGAGCAGTCTGTTCCCCGTCCTAACGCATCCTGACTTCGGCTACGACATCTCAGACGTACCTCAGTACGAAGCCATCATGGACACGTTTAACGACATCGTATGGGAGAACAAGCATTGGGGAGTGCGTCTGTCTACACACCCAGACCAGTTCAACGTGCTTGCCAGCGAGAATCAAGCGTCAGTAGACAAGACCATCCTAGAACTCAACCATCACGGCTGGGTTATGGATCAGCTAGGCTGTGAGCGTAGCTACTACAACCCTATCAATATCCATATCAATAATACCAAAGGAGACCTTAGCGACATCGCTACTCGGTTTATGTCCAATCTTGCCAAGTGCGACGAGTCAGTTACAAGTCGTCTAGTTGTAGAGAACGAGGACAAGGGGTGCTGGAACGTAGATAACCTGCTCAAGTATATCAGCTTACCAATCACATACGACAACCTTCATGACAAGTGCAACCCATCATCCAAGAACACTTACCTAGAGTGTGCAGAGACTTGGCCTTGCAAACCACTGTTCCACTACAGCGAGTCACACCCCGAAAAAACCAATCCACGCGCTCACGCAGATATGCCCGTAGACTTCCCTTTTAGCGATGACTACGACTGGGACATCGAACTCAAGTCTAAGGACACCGCGATTCGTGCCTGTGCTTCAAATCTCAAGAACGCCAAGTCCATGTACGCACTGAACTAATGATACCGATAATACCACATAACATTTTAATTCTGATAATCTTTATAGAGTTAACATTTTATATTAACAATTTAGTATTAGTAATCCCAATAACTTGGAACATAGTAGTATCTACTAACAATAAACTAAGAGGAAGAACATGAAGTATGTTGTACTATTATCGCATAATATTTTAAGAAAAATTAAAGAACCGATTGACAATTAGACGATATTAAACTATAATAGAATGGAGAATAATTCTAAGGGAGCGTTATGGGTAAAGCATTTGTATTTGATTTTGACGACACTCTAGCCACTACGGAGGCTTGTGTCCTTGTTTACAGGCCGGACACAGATTGGACTGTAAGGAAGCTGTCGCCAGCAGAGTTCAATAACTATGATCTAAGGTATGGCGAAGAATTTGACTTCTCACAATTCAGATGTTCGGAGTTGGTCGAGCAAGGGAAGCCAACAGCCTTAGTGCAGCTTGCCGAGGATGTTTCTAACGAAGAACATGATGTTTATATTTTAACAGCAAGAAGCAGTGACGTTGCAGATGCTATAGAAAAGTTCTTGAGACTTAACAATATAAAAGCCAAGCAGATTATATGTGTGGGAGACAAAGATGAACCAACCCTAATAGCAAGTAATAAAAGAGAAGCACTAATTAAAATAATGAGATCGTATGATAAAACATACTTCTACGACGATAATAAAAAGAACATAGAACTAGCAAAGGAGATAGGGGTTAAATCCTATTTGGTTTAATATGAATTGGAGAGACTTACATAATAGCTCACCAGTAATTGACCTTCACAACCACGCTGTACTGAAAAGGTTTCTATTAGATAGAGACTTGTCTTCCAGTAAAATTAAGTTTTTAGCGGGACTATTTAAGAGAGCTTTTTGGCCTTTGAGCCAGAGAAGTACCTTTCCACTTCTTGACAAGGGCGGTCTAGATGTTGTCCTTTCAACCTGTTACATACCTGAGAGAGAATGGTTAGAAGACCAGAGCCTTGTTAGATGGGCTTTAGCCCTATCTCCAGAGGTAAAGAAAAGGGTGTTTGATCCATTTTACTTTGATGCCACAGTTAATATGATTAACGATATGGAGAAACATGTAGCTGAGTACAACAATAAAATCAAAGGAGAAGAAGATAAAAGAGCCGTGTGTGTTGCTAAAAACGGTCAAGAATTACAGCAGATTCTTGGGGACGGAGACATCGCATTGATACACTCCGTAGAGGGAGGCCACAGTCTGCAAGGTTTTGATTGTGAAATGTCTACCGACATGTCTGTGAAAGAATCCGAGATACTACAGAACTTAGAGTATTTATCTGAAAGAGGCGTGGCATACCTGACACTAGCTCACTTTTATCCCAACCTAATTGCACACCCAGTTTTTCCATATCCCAACTACGGAATTAAGAGAAACAACTGGAAAGAGCTTATGGGTGCGTGGGACATGAATGTTGGATTATCTGATATAGGCAAATCAGTAGTTGAAAGAATGTGCGATCTCAAGATGGTAATTGATGTAGCACACTGCACACCAAAAGCTAGGTCAGAAGTTTATGAAATAGTGGGAGACAGAACCAATAGAGTTATCTGTAGCCACGCTGGAGTATTTGAGATCAATCCAGACCCATATAACCTACACGACTGGGAGCTACAATGGTTTAGTCAACATGGAGGTGTTCTTGGTATTATTTTTATGAATTACTGGATCAGCCCTATTGACACACCTCTTGGATTGAAATACATTGAGAGAACTATAGAACATGCAATGCGTATCGGAGGTTCAGACATCGTAGGAATTGGAACAGACTTCGATGGCTTCACAGACCCTCCAGACGAAATCACTGACATGTCAGAGCTACCAAGACTGACAAGGTACTTATCATGTTTAACTAGAGGGCTAGGAAAACCAAAATACTCAGACAAAGTTATATCTAAAATATTAGGGGGAAATGCACTAAGAATTTTAAAAGAAGGATGGAAATGATGTCTAAGATTAAAATAGACTTTAATAAGTACTCAGACCCGTTCAAGGCCGTCAACATCCACATAGCTATGATATGTGACTTTGAGACAGGCGGTAAAATAACAGAAGAAGAAGCGTTTGAACAGATAAAATCAATTTATAAACAGTTTAAGTTTTTTTATAAGAACAATAAAAACAAGGGAGATAACAAGAATAAATAAATGCCACTACTTAAAAACAAAAACAAAGAAGATAATAAAGACGACAAGGGCGACCGAAAAGAAGATCGTAGAGATTTTAAGCTGTCAAAGATACAAGAGATCACAGCCAAATCCTACGCAGTTGCCGCTAAAAGAAAATGGTTATTCCTCATGATCGCAGCGGTGATCGCTGGCTATCTTATTTTTAAGTTTGTATAATGGATGCACTAAAAGCTGGCCTTTTGGCATGGACTATAGAAATTACCGTAGCGGCTATTATGTTTTTGGCATTAAAAAATGAAGAAAACAAAGTTATTAAAAGAAGAAACAAGAAACCCATACGACCCACCAAAGACTGACTCTAAAAGGGAATACGACCTCTGGCTGGAAAGCGTAAAACGGCAAGAGGAAACAGATTGGGGTGGATTCATTTTTGTTGTTGTGATTCTTTTTATACTTTTCTTCCAACCAGTTCTTATAAATTTTTTCGCAGAGATATTTAAAAAGTTATGACTCATTACTTATTTGACGTAGATGGCACTCTCACTGACTCAAGACAACAAATAGATTGTGACTTCAAGAAGTTCTTTGGAGAATGGGTTAATGAAGTAAAATCGAAGGGGGACGAAGTATTTATAGTGACGGGTGCTGACAAGCAAAAAACCTTGAAGCAGATAGGCTTGCCCCTGTACAGATTGTTTAATGGGGTGTTTCAAAATTGTGCGAATCAACTTTTTGTGAGAAACAGATTGGTTTACGAGTCTAAATGGCAGATGCCTGCACATCTTAGATTAGACCTTATGATACTTTCAGAAAAAAGCCGCTGGTTTAAGATGGCGAACAAGAACTTTGAAGAACGAATTGGTATGGTAAATTTTTCTACGGTTGGAGTAGATGCAACTGAAGAACAAAGACAAGCCTATCGAATTTGGGATGAAGCTACCGGAGAAAGAATTAAAATGACTGAATGGCTCTCAATGAGATACCCAAAGCTAGAGTTTTCTATTGGTGGACAAACAAGCATAGACATCCACCCAAAAGACAAGGATAAAAGCCAAGCACTACAACACATGTCAGGAAAAACAATATTCTTTGGTGACAAATGTATGGTCGGAGGAAACGATTACGCAATCGCTCAGAAGGCTGACAAATATCATCAAGTAGACGGCTGGAAAGAAACTATGTACGTTTTGAACATTTATTATAAGGACAAACAATGAGCGTAAGAGAAGAACTACAAGAGCCTTTCGACGAACCTCTTTTATTCGCTGATGGGTTTGACGATTGTATTATTGGCATATCAGACGATTTTGGCAAATTAAGAGTTGTATACTCTGTTGAAAAAATGATTGAAAGCCTAATGTCTTCTGGAGACACGTACCTTGATGCGATAGACTGGCTCGAATTTAATACGCTCAACACTTGGGTTGGTGAGAATACGCCTATCTATGTGGAGTCTGGAACATGAGTAAAATACAAAACAATGTAAGAGGGGACTCTGGATTAACAGATAGTCAAGTAATGATCTCCCAAAGAATATTTCAACAAAAAAACAAAGAAGCCCTTGACGAACTAGAAGAACATGGTATAATGGAGACAAGAAGACGGCGATATGAAGCGTCTGCAAAACCTCCAAAATTCAAAACCTCACTATGGCAAAAGATTAAATCTTGGATAATTAAATGATAGAAGTCAAAATCACAGAAGATATGAAGAAAAGAGCTTGGAAGAAGTCCCGTGAGATGGGAGAGATCAACAACTCCATAACACATGGAGATGGTAACATAGCTGGTTTTCTTGGAGAAGAAGTAGCGAACACAATAATACAAGGAGAGATTAACAACACATATGACTACGACATAATTAAAGATGAGATCAGATATGATGTAAAGACCAAAAGATGTACATCAGAACCTAAGTCGTACTATGATTGCAGCGTAGCGGCTTTCAACACAAGACAAAAATGCGATCACTATGTTTTTGTAAGGATAGAAAACGTAGGAGGAAAATGGGGTAGAGCTTGGATTTTAGGCTCATATGAAAAGGAATTATACTTTAAGGACGCAAGGTTCTTAGAAAAAGGCAAAATAGACGGCAATAATAAATTTAGAGTTAAAGCTGACTGTTATAACATGCCGATAAATAAGCTAAAGGGAGTACAGCGAGATGCAACAGTTTAGACTTACATGTTGTGGGGCAATATGCACAAAGATTCCATACTCGTGTCATAATTGTGGGGAAACTTCTTTCTTTGCAGAGGAGATAGACAAAGAAGAACATGTTTATGTAATGGGTAATTATTCAGGAGACAGAAAAAAAGAAGTAAGACCTTGGGGTTCTTTTGAGAACTTGCTAGACGAGGAGGGCTACAAGGTCAAGAAGATTGTAGTAAATCCCAATCAAAGACTCAGCCTACAACTACACAGGCACAGATCAGAGTATTGGCATATCCTATCCGGCGTTGGCGAGATGCAAGTTGGGGACTATACATGGACTGTCGCTGCTGGTTCTCACGTTCCAATAGAAAGACTTGAGGTACACAGGATCGCTAATGAGGGAGACATCCCTATTGTAATTTTAGAACTACAAAAGGGTGACTGTCAAGAAGACGACATCATTAGAATCGAAGACGACTACGGGAGAACAGAATGAGAGTAGGAATTATATCAGGATACTTTAACCCAATCCATACTGGACACCTAGACTATATCGAGGGTGCAAAACAAAAGTGTGACTTTCTCTATGTTATCGTAAATAGCGACCAACAAGTTAATATCAAAGGGTCTAAACAGTTTATGGACGAAGACTCTAGAGCTAGAATAGTTCGTGCATTGTCTAGCGTACAGAGAGCTATGGTTTCAATCGACGAAGACTCTACCGTATGCAGATCAATAAAAGCTATTCATGATGAATATTGTAACGACCCATTTGTTACAGACATTCTCTTTATGAACGGAGGGGATAGGAACCAAGGAACAGTTCCAGAGGCAGACACCTGTGAAGAACTTGGTGTTAGAATGATTTACAATGTTGGCGGCATAAAAACTGAATCATCAAGCACGCTATTACAAAAAGTAGCAAATAAAAAATAAACTGGAGGCAATCAGTGTACGAATACAAAGCAACAGTTGATAGAGTCGTAGACGGTGACACAGTTGACTTCATTGTTGACTTAGGTTTCAGTGTCAAGATAAAGATTAGAGGTAGACTTGCCGGTGTAGATACGCCAGAGCGAGGACACGCAGACTTCTTGACAGCCACAGTCAAGTGTAGAGATTTACTAAACAAAGCCTCAATCGCCTTCCCATACTCAGGTAAGATAGTAATTAAAACAGACAAGACGGGTAAGTACGGTCGCTGGATCGTGCATATAGCGGGTGTAACCGACGAACTAGCGAGGATTTGGCCTTATGAAAGGTAGATGTGTTGTTACAGGGGGTGCAGGTTTCATAGGCAGTCACTTGGTTGAGAAACTAGATGGGTTAGGCTATGAAGTACATGTCATAGATGACTTCTCCACAGGAGAACTTGAAAATTTACCCAAAAAGTATATGGACAAAGCTAAGTATGTAGATATAATAGATTTTGACTTGATGTCGGAATGCGAAGGTGCAGACTATATCTTTCACATGGCGGCAAACCCAAGCGTACAAGGTTCTATTGATAACCCAGCAATAGCCGCAAACGATTTAATGGGAACTATAAAGGTGTTAGATACGGCTAGAAAATTAAAAGTTAAAAAGGTTGTGTTCAGCAGTTCTTCTTCTGTTTACGGTGATGTCTCGACAAGAACTAAAGAGTCGCATAGAATATCTCCCAAAAGCCCTTACGCCCTGAGTAAGCATCAAGGAGAAGAATACTGTAGAATGTTTTATAATTTATACGGACTACAGACTGTATGTTTAAGATATTTTAATGTTTACGGATCAAGAATGACAACTACGGGAGCGTATAGAAGTGTACTTAGCGTTTTTCTAGAAGCAAAACAAAACAACAAACCTCTGAATATAGTAAACGACGGAGAACAAAGAAGAGATTTTATTCATGTATCTGATGTTGTAGAAGCTAATGTCAATGCAATATCGAGCGACCTGTTGGGAATGGGTGAGCCAATCAATATTGGATATGGAAAGAATTACTCTGTAAACTCTATAGCGGAGATGCTTGGAGGAGAAAAGATTTACGGAGAGAAAAGAATTGAACCAAAAGAAACCCTAGCTAATATAGATGTTGCTAGGGATGAATTAAACTGGGAACCTAAAATTAAATTACAAGACTGGATTAAAGGAAAATTAAATGACTTATAAAGAAGATGCCTTATTAGCCCTAAGACTTTCGGCAGCTAAAGACAAAACAGAGGCATTGGCTAGTTTAAAGATAATGCTAGACCATCCGGCTGGAATTGGAGATCACAGCACTGGCGATCTTCATGGAAACCTAAACGAAGCGCTATCAAAACTTGCTGACGCAGAAGACAGAATAGAAACTTTAGACAGGCATTTCCAAGACATTTAACAAAATCTGGAGACAAAGAGATGGTAATATACGCTATAATAATGATCCAAGGAGGAGAAGGTCTAGACTACGGGGTAGAACCCATAGGCATGTACTCCTCGCTTGACATAGCTATGGATTACGTTGAGGAGCTAGAGGAAGTAACAGACGACAAGGACTGCATCTACGACATATTTGAATTTCACGTAGATGAAGAACCTCTTATGCTTGAGTTTTTGAAGCAGCGAAAGAAGATGTCTGAAGAAGCTCTTGAGGATGTGATTATAGACTTAATGAAAAAAGGATTAGTTGACCAGCTTGTTGGCGAAGACGGTCTTTTCTACTACACTCTAACATCTCTAGGAGAAGACTTAGCAAAAAAAGAAATACCAGAACATGTCAAGAAGTTCTTTAAGAAGAGGAAAAAATGAAATGTTCATCTTGCAAAAAAGAATTATCTCCTGAGCATAACTACAAGTGCAGAATATGCGACCTAGACTTCTGCTCAGAATGTTCTCTGGATCATTTTGGACTAAAAGAAACAGGGAGCAGAGTTCTGCCCAGAAATATATTTAAAAGTATCCTGTGGATTATACATAAGAAGTTCTTTAGAAAGGATTAAAGTGTCGGTAAAAGAAAAGAAGTTAGCACTAAAAGATTTTAGTTTAGGATTTTTGTCTGGCATTAGCCTATCAATGCTCATTGTTATTTACAGAACCCTAACATAAACTATAGCCCCGTTCGTCTAGTGGACTAGGACATCAGGTTTTCATCCTGAAGACAGGAGTTCAATTCTCCTACGGGGTACTGCCTTCGGGCATAAGCATGTAG
>MDTC01159261.1_pt1 | contig 10505 bp, 21 predicted proteins | sample 811181 | NCBI WGS metagenome assembly MDTC01 (sample SAMN05326644, study PRJNA326480) | marine metagenome | isolation source: seawater | place: Pacific Ocean: North | collected 2011 | reverse complement strand
ATTTATCTACAGTAGCAAGCCTTGGTGCAAACGCCCATTGCCACCCCATGCCTTCAAATTTTACGATATAGTATCCTGCAACAAAGACTTGTTTTGCTGTCTTTGTCTTAGTAAATGCTGGTAACCTATCATGATCCACGGCAACTGGATCAGATACTCCCGTTGGGTAACCTTGTATTAGAGCATTATCCTCTTTAACTTCTCCCCTTTCAAGCACTTTAAATTCATCCATGCTATCAAATGTACTTGTTGAATTTGTTCTGCTATCAAAGAATTCATAGCCAACATCTACTGCTCGCAGAGTCCCGACCTTACGGCCATCACCACTGTTTACAATCCAGTATTTGCCTGCTATGACTTCGTTTGCTTTTAACATTATACCTGTGCGTCTACACCATTTCCTAGAGGGAAACTAATTGCATCAATTACTGTATCCCATCTAAAACTACGCCAGCCCTCCGCATTCATATCCCAAACTACACATACTTCTTCGTTCAGTTTACGAACTTTTTTCTGTGTAAGTGGGTCGTCTTTCTTTGCATCTGGCACATAACCTTTTGCAAGTGTACATGACATCTTGCGATAGTCACCATTGAGCTTTGTAAACTCAACAACAACCTGGCTATCTGCTAAACTATCTTTAATCCATTGTTTCTTATCTTCTGTAATCATGTTGCATACCCCTTGTTCAAATATTCTGCATGATCTGTTGCATTTTTACTAACGTTGTCCAGGCTATGTTTACCACAGAACTTCATAAAGTGTACACCAACCTGTGCCTTCTTATCCTTCTGCACTTGCTCTACAATAGCTTCATCAAGTGTTGCCTTAATATCCTCAGGCTGTGCAGTCAAATCAATTAGATGCAAGTTACGTTGATAGTCTTCAAGTACACGATGCTCTACATTCTCATGATCAACCCAACGTTGTAGCATAAAGTTATTCCAGTTAAAGCCTTTTGTATTGCGATCCTCAAATGCTTCTAGCATACCTACCTTGTTCTTTGTGCCTTTCTTACGAGCACCAGGACATGCACTAAAGATGTTATCACTTGTATCACCACGTATACATTTCTCAAACAACAACCATTCAGGATCACCTATTTGCTTAGGCTCCTTAGTCTTCTTATCAATTACAGGCTTACCCTTGTCATTGTATACACCTTCAAGTGTGATAAGTTCTTGTGTAATACCATTATACTGTTTTACATTGGGTGCAAGTAACTGATAGAAATCACTATCACTGCTTACAATAATATGATTATCTTTTGGATGGTTCTGTATCCAACGTGCAATGAAGTCATCTGCTTCTACATTGCCTTGTTGCAATACAGTACAGTTTGTCTTATCCCTAAAGAAGTCCTGCAACTCATTAAAGGCGTCCCAGAACTGTGTATCTTCTTCTTGTTCACGTTCTGTCTTGGCGGCAATTACAGCCTGTCTATTACGTTTGTACGGTTCATAAAAGTCTTTACGCCAACTACGACCTTCTAGTGCAATAACAACGTGTGTGCCTTTTTGTTCACGCCACACTTTGTTAATACTGTTGAACATAATATGATAGCTCATACCAATCTTTGTATACATATCGTCACCACGTACTACATGGCGAGCCCTCATAAACATATTGGCAGTATCAACTAAAATATATGTCTGCATCAGACTTCTCCTATATTGTTATACGAGTATATTAGCATGTAAATGAAAAGATGTCAAGTTATGTAATGAATTCGTCTTCAGCACCAATACCGCGACATAGTTGAGTGAACCAGCTATCTACAATCTCTTCTTGCGAAGTGCCTTGATAGCCTGCTTTACGTAGATGCTCAACGAATATCTCATTCCACTCTAATTCAAAGTAACCGTCACTAGGATTTTCTTTGTCAAAGTTAACACTTATAACTTCTACAAACGGTTCTTTCTTTGCTGTCGCTTGTGCTTTTGCATCTAGTATTTCTTTTGGTACTTCAGCTTCTTTTTTGCCGAACACACCTTTTAATTGTTTCCACATATTACCATCCTATAAGTATTTATAGTTCTTCAATTATACCTAAAACTTCTGCTAAGACAAAAGCAATACCTGCTCCCATCATCATCAATCCTGAGTCAGCAATAAAAATATCTGTGTAATTATTTGCTATCCAGAGTATATACCCTGCCCAGAATAAAAGTCCGCCAGCAATTAATCTTACAATACTTTTGCTAAGGCTGACATAAAAATGTTTCTTGCTTGGATCTACTGGTTCCATTACCATCCTGCCTTTCTAATTCTATCTGTCTTATCAATAGGTGCCTTCATTGCTTTTTCATGTTGTTCATTTTTGTATTTGCTAAGTTTGTCTAATTCATCTAAAGGATAAGGACGTCCCTTAGGTTTGTCTTTAGGTTTTTTCTTAAACCAACGTGATATAAAATTAAACATTATGTACCTATTGCATTACCAAACAGATATACATGCACTCTTGCCGCCACGTTGTAGCCACGTTTAAAGGCTTTCTCTGCAACCTTACCAGCACCTGCTATCTGTTCTTCTTCTCTTGCTCCTGTAGGCATAACCCATACTGGCCAGTGTACGCCTGCTTCTCTGAACTGTGCAATTACAGATTCCATTTCTTCCCATTCTCTATCGTCAGGACCAACAACAAACTTTAATTGTCCAGCTTGACTTAGTTGATAGTACTCAGCAACTATCTCAGGTTTGATAGCCTTCTCAGGTTTCTCTCCTGCTACTGTCCATAGTTTAGGACTACAACTAAAGAATATTTCTGTGTCTATTCTGTTTACCCATTCCTTAAATGGATCTCTTAACTTCTGTGTGCCATTAGTTTCAAATGTCATGCTACCAGGCAAGTTATCCTGTCTTTCAAGTTCTTCATATATACCTACTGTAGCCATCTGTCCTGTTGCCATTAAAGGCTCACCACCTGTAACACACAAATGTTGCCTTTGATTTGTTACAGGATGCAGAAACTTACCTTCAGGGTTACTATCAGTCTTAATAACATCAATTATCTTATTTGCGATTGCACTAGGAGTTTCCTGACCCATCAAGTCCTTAAACTTCTTAGCCCATGTATAACTACTATCACAACCTTTATCCCATACAGGCAAGTCTTCAACTCTATCTACTGTGGATACATCAAAGTCTTGAAAGGGCAACTCATATGTTTCAGGGTTAGTAGGATCTATTTGTCCAAAGCCATTACATTGTAAGTTACACAAAAAGAAACGTATCCAGGCTGTAGGCACACCTGTATAATGTCCTTCACCCTGAATACTATGAAATATTTCTGAATAGTAGAACTTCTTCTCTACTGTTTTGCTAAACTCATGTTGTGCAAGCCTGTTTTCTGTCATCCACTGAACCTATCTATCAATGCCAATACCGTTACATAACCAAAGTATAGAAATACACAAGTAATGCAGAACTTTAGAAACTTATTCATGCCATCATCTGCCATTATTTCCCAATGTGGCCTGTCATCTTTTCTAAATGCAATCCACATATCTTTGAGAACACTATTCTTCTTTTTCATTTAGGACACCTGAAATGCAATGTAGACGCAAAGTGCTAGGATAGCAAGTTTTCCATAGTCAAGATCAAAATCTGTACCTTCACCATACTTCTTTCTAAATTCACTAAACTTCATTTATATCTCCTGTAAGATTGTTAGTTTCATATATAATACAATAACTTATATGCATTGTCAAGTATATTTCCATTCTTTATTAATTTTGTCTACAAATGACAGTAAAGGATGATTCAAATCCTTTAATATTGCCGTAACATCTTTTGGAAAACAAGCACCGCCGTAGCCCAATTCACCATCTTCATTTGGTGCTTTCATATGACTTGGTCCTATGTTTTCAAAACCTGCAAGTATATCTGTAATGTGTTCAAAGTTTCCGCCTTCTGGCATATTCTCATATAATGAATGAAAGAATACAACCTTAGTTGCTAACCAACTATTGTGAATATACTTTACTAAACTTGCAGATACTCTATCTGTTTTTATAAATTCTAATTGTTGAAATGCTCCAAAGAATATATCAATCCACCAGTCTGCTTGATCTTCTGCATTCTCGTGATGTCCTATAATCATTTTAGTCTGCTTTGCAAAGTCTTCAAGTGCATGTCTTTGTCTTAAAAATTCAGGACAGTATACTACATTAGGTTCGTATTTGTCTATAAGGCTAGGTGTGACACTACTTTTAATCATTATACGTGAGCTATCATCACACATATCAACAATAGTTCTAACTATTCTATCATCACAAGAACCCCTAGGTCCTGGTGGAGTAGGGACGCAGATTATTATACCATCTGCTTCTGTAATGCAATTAATAGGATCGTTGTCAAAATACTTTGGATCAACTATTGTTATGTCGTGTAGTGTGTTACTAATTAGAAACTGTGCGACAGTACTACCTACAAATCCATTACCAAATATGCATATCTTCATTTAGTCTTTTCTTATATATTCTAAGTGGTGTTGTTTTCTCATACTTCTATCTTGTTCTTCTCTTGATTTCAGTCTGAAAAAATGAAAGTTCTCTTCTAGTTTTCTCTGTGTTGCTGGATCTTTACTTAGGGTTGAATAATCCCTCTCGAATGTTTTTTTCCTCTTCATTATCTTTTTCCCCCGGGGCTTGGAAGCCTGGCTTTATTTTTAGTTTTTTATCTTCGGCCTCCCGCTCTGCTTTTTTCATAAGACTTAGCTTGTCTTTCATACTCATTACATATGCCGCACCTGCCAATAACACAATGGCGCCTGCTTCTGCGACTAGCACTAACGGATCAGCATCTTTACTGTGTAGCACTATAAGTCTACATAACGCTGTCATTGCAATAATGATAGGTAATGTAACGGGTATTCTATTACTTATGTAAAAAGCACCAACCATGCCTATAATTTCTGCGTAGATAAACAGTAGAAATAAATCAGCAAGTTCAACTTTGAAATTTATTGCCATGCCAACAATGTCCATGCCAGCCGCGAATAATGTAAGTATTCCAATTATAGCAAGCAGAAACTTCTCACTATAAAACGTAGTCCAGTGTAAACTCTTATCTATTTTTTCTCTCTTAGGTAACTTAAATAAACTCATCCTTCAGGCCAATCCTCATGTTTCATATCGGGGTTAAATGTAATACTTCCTTCGCATTTTTCTTCAAAGGGATCCTTTGGCAAATCTGCTGTCTTAAATGCATTATCAGGTGGTGGGGTATCAAGCAATGTTTGCTCATCTTTATAATCTTTATCAGGACCACTAAACATTTCAACAACATTTGGCACTGCGGCCACTACAAAGTGTTTGCCTACAAAAAATCCTAAAGGTTCTAATGCTTCGTATATTTGTTTTGTAATATCTTCAGGACTATGTATCCAGCCTTGATCCTCTCTACGTGGCACTTCTCTAATACAAATACTTACTTGTCCAGTTTTTGTAATTGCCCTCTTAAAAACTTCTGTATCTTTTTTTGTCCAAGGTTGAAAGATCCCAAGCATCATTACAGTTTCTCTTTGAAATGTAAATTTACTGTCTCTTACTGCCATCTAAGACTCCTTTTTCTTAATACTATAACCGTGATCTATTTCTTCCCAGATAAGAGTATCACCAGTATCCCAACCAACTTGATCAAGTGCATCTGGTGGAAACTCTACAAAGAGCTCTTTTGTTTTACCATTTTCCTGTACAGTGACAGTCCAACTATTATTACCAATCTTTTTATACTTCATTTCTTTTTTCCATGTGGAGCAGGTTTCCCATCAGGACCTAAGTTAACAAACACAATTTCATCTACACTTGTGATAGTTTTTTCTGTACGTTTGTTACGTACATTACATTTAATTGTAATACTTGTATAACCTACCTTAATAGTTTCCATACCTATTTCAATTATATCGCCTCTTATTGCACTATGTCTAAAGTCAATGTTACTCATGCTACGTGTAACAACTCTATCATTATCTAATTGGCAACTACAATAGATATAAGCCTCTTCATCAATCCAGTCCAGCACTCTACCACCAAAAAGTGTCCCATTACTGTTTAAGTCTTTGTGGGCAATCATCTTTCTAGTAAAGTATTTCATCTTCATTTAGGTTCCCAATGCTCGTGGCATCTCGGTTCATAATCGTCTACACCACCTATTGCTACACGTGATGTCTTTCTACTAAGCCTCTGTGTTTTGGCCGCATCTTTGCCACAAATATTACAGAAGGCACGAATTTTTAACACTTCATCTGCTAGTGCTAATAATCGTGCAGTAGATTCAAATGGTACACCTCTACTATCCTGATCTAAACCTGCACAACAGACATTTACTCCGTTGCGTAGTGCTTCTTCTACAAACCATACACTTTCTTTTGCATCAAAGAATTGTACTTCGTCTATGAATACTGTGTGAAAATTGTAAGGTTGAATTGTGTAGTTGTCCTTAACTAGCTCTAAGTCAATTACTGCAAGAGCCTCGTGACTTAGATGATTATGAGTAACAATATTCTTTACATCATATCTATCATCAATATGTGGTTTAATTGCAAGTACTTTTTTTCCACTATGTTCTAAAAATAATAAACGTTTTAGTAGTTCACTACTTTTACCTGCGAACATAGGACCACTAATTACTTCTAGTTTTCCACGAGGGTAGCCTGTATTAGTGCCCGAAGCTTCATCTACATCTTCGGGTATGTTGAATATCATTGAATTCATCATGATTCATACAACAAATAGCCATACCCTTTACCAGTAGTATCACCACCCAAATCGTTGTATATCTCTTCGTTGTCATATTCTATTTGATCAACGAAGGCTTCACCATCTAAATTGCTTGCATAGAATTTAAACTTTGTAGGATCAAAGTTATCTGTTTCAAATTCTCCACCAAAGAAACAGCCTTTTTCTGTACTCCAACCTTTGAATACATAAGGGCCGTGATCATCAGGATCATAAAACTCTGTCTTTTCAATTTTAGGATCATCTGTAGTCCAGACTTCATTACCATCTTCATCTGTCACTGTAATTGTACAGTTATCAACTAGAGCTGAATTAATATGTGTAATGTCATCTATTTCATACCAGTTACCCAACCAACGTGGATCTTCATCTTCAGTAATAGGATTGCCTTCCTCATCACTCCATGGATCCCAAAACAAATGGCTGTGTAGTTCTTCTGATTCTCTATCAGCATGATCAATCCAATAATCATACTGTTCTTTAGTAAGTTTGCCCATAACAATCTCACCGCCATAGCCTGTTATTTCTATTTCATACTTCATTACTTACTCCGCGAGTTTTCTAAGCATTAGCTTCTGTTGTATACGTGTTTCTATATTAAGTCTTTTTCTTTTATCAGGATACATTTCTACAATTTCGTCTATAATTTCGCTTATTACTTCTAGTCTTATTGATATATCTTCGTACACGTCTTCTAAAAAATCTACTTGACGTTGTTGTTCACTCTTAGCGTCTTTATTATTAAATAGCATAGGTGTACCACCAAATAACACTAGTACTTACCATAATCACGCTCACCCTCCCAGGGGAATACTACCCAAATAGGGTCTTCTTCTTTATTGATCTCTAATGCAGTATAGTCTAGTGTATCAAAATTACTAGGTGCATTATCAATAAGGCAGGCTGTTCTTACATTGTCGCCCCAGGCTTCATCTGCTTTCCAATCATCTTTAATCCAACATAAAGTTCTACCTGTGTCATTTATATCATCAACAATAAGAATGTTCTTTTTATAATGATTTCCTGTAACACCTTTAGGACCTTCTCCTCTAGCATCAAGTGCCATCCAACCACTAGATTCTGGACCTGTATAATTACCACCAGTATCTCTAAAACGTACATCAAGTGCATACATTGGAATTCCTGTCATGTTAGACATAATTGTAGCAGGTACAAGCCCACCACGTGTAAGTCCTACAATATAATCAGGTCTCCAATTATCTTGATACATAAGGTTATTAATAACCTGAATCATATGTTCCATATCTTTCCAGGTGTAATGAACTTTTTTAGGATTCATTCTTCTCTCCATCTATATTTGTTTGGTGTACAAAAGTTTCTACCAAACGTACAGGTATTATCATCTTTACACACTCTTTCATGTTTACTATTTTCCCAACAATCGCCAGTCATTCCTCGCATTTGTACGAACTTTGCAAAGCCATCATCTATGCTTAACATTATAATACTTGGAAATACTAGACCCATTGTCACTATCCAAAAGAAAGCCCAACCAAAACCTTCATTGTGATAAGGTTGATTAGGATCACTCATTTTCTATTAACACTTTCAATTATAGGTTTCAATAATTCTTCAGCTTCAGGATACTCACCATCCATCATTTCAATAACTAAATCAATTAAATCTAACTTTGTATATTCTTCACTAGGATCAAAGTTGAATGGTTGATACGGCTGATTGAAAATAAAATTATAGCTGAAGCCGTCGTCAATAGGATTCTGCTTGCTCATTTTTTACCTTTTTTAATTGTTGCTGATTTCTTTTTAGGTGCGGCCTTTTTACGAGTCTTTTTTGGTGCCGCCTTGATTACTACAGGACTTGTGGTAGTGCCGTTTGGTTTTACGTCTTCCTGTGCTTGTTCACGTTTGGGTGTGATACCCATTGCTTTTTTAAACCAATTTAACATTATTATCTCCTTTAGGTGAGAAGGGACCAGTCAGTCCCCTCTCTGGTTTACGAATGTTACTTCTTATTCCATATTGCATAAAGTATCCAGATTGCAACTAAGCCCATAAGGCCTTCTGCGCCAAGTGTATTAAGCATACCTGAAACGTTTGCTATAATACTCACTTCTGGTAAGAACGGAATCGCTCCTAGACCAAGCACTTCAAGAACCAACATAAGAGCGGCTACTGAAATACCTACATCTGCTAGGGCTGATGCCCATCCTTTAATTGTTTTAAGAATATCCATTTGATACCTCCTTTCTAACGTTACGTGCAACTATACTCTTGTTGGAGTTTTACATTGTCAATAAATTCTTTCTTGACTGCGTCCTCCTTGAAAGAACCACGTAACACCGTAGTCTGTGTCAAACTGCTATGGGCTCTAATGCCTCTGTTTTCGCAACAACCATGTGTTGCCTGAACATAAACACCTACGTGCTCTGTTCCAGTTTCTTTTTGAATTGCATTCGCGATCATAACATTTAGATCTTCTTGCAATGTTCCTCGCATGGCACACCACTGTGCGATACGAGTATACTTACTCAATCCCAATAGTTTAGGACCTGCAATAATACCTATGTATGCTACACCTCTCACTGTTTGGTGATGGTGCGAACACAGGCTAGTAAGTTCACTTCTAACAACTAACATGCCCTCATAGCCACCTTCAATATAATTTGGAAAACTACTTGGGTTGGGCATTGGATCATATCTACCAGACATAATCTCATTGATATACATCTTTGCCATACGTCTACCAGTATCCTTACTATTAGGATCTGTCTTTGTGTCAATCAACAAATGTTGCAATACGTTTTCAAATGCCTCTGTTGCTTCTTCAATTAGTTCTTGCTTTTCACCTTCTTCAATGTAATCAGCAATGTTATCGTTAGCCCAATACCTAACGTTGTTAGCTTCTAATCTCTCACGGATCTTATCGGAAGTCTTTCTCATGTACTTTGTTCCTTTATTCTGTTGTATAATTTATCACCACAAAAGAAGTCCGTAAGAGTATTTACTACATTCTGACTTATTTCAGGGCGATTATTGCTTTCTAATAGCTGTTTCATACGTGTTACTAGCTCATCTTTATGCTCTATATAAGCATCAAAACTCTCTGTCCATTCACTTGGATAGAGTGTTTCTGCTATTGCCATTTCACTATATGATAACCTGTTCGGCACTAGTGGTACTGTACCAACAAGGGCACCTTCATACCAGCTTATGCCTAATGTTTCTTGCAAGTTTGCACTAAACACCATTTTACTTTTTGCAAGTAATTCGTGATATTCCTTTTTTGTTAATTGTTTTTCCTGAGCAGTAACAAAATCATATTCAGGAAAACTATCAGCTAAGTCAAGAAAGATATCATGTTGTTTCTCTGGTGCAATCCTATGTGGAAACAATACAATGTTTTCTTTCTCACTGTTATGGTGACTTAATACGTCTGCTAAGTATTCCATAGGCCAACCCACTCTATGTATCTTCTTATCATCAAGTGTGTAAATGGCTTTCTTAAATAAGTTAATATGGAATTCTGTAGCAAAGAAGTTATCATCATAACATTCAAACATACTTTGCTCTGCATGCCTTACCCAGGGGGCATCACCAATTAGTCTGCCCAGAAAATCCTGTGGATCATAACTGCCTGCATGCCACATGCCGCCGATAGTAATATTTGTATTAAGTAGGCTTGCCATGTATTTGAGCTGAATAACAGTAGGATTCCAAGCATCTGTATACAGAAAATAATCACCATCATTAATTTTACCTTCGCAAAATAATGTGGCAATCTGTT
>MDTC01113471.1_pt1 | contig 10505 bp, 13 predicted proteins | sample 811181 | NCBI WGS metagenome assembly MDTC01 (sample SAMN05326644, study PRJNA326480) | marine metagenome | isolation source: seawater | place: Pacific Ocean: North | collected 2011 | reverse complement strand
TGGGTTGTTATACCCAAAATGTTCTATATAATAGAACAATTCAGTTTTCGTACAAGGGGGCGGAGTGCCCCCTTAATTTTTTCGGTTCAACACAAGGAGATAACTATGAGTGGAACCAAAGTAAATTGTAGCAAGTCAGAATGTCCTGTTACAGAAACGTGTGAGAAAGATTTTGTTCGTTGTACACTATGCAAGTTAGGGGTTACTCGTTCTACCCTCATCAGTCTTGCTCTAGTACCATTCGCGTGGGATGGTGTTGTTTGGTTTAAAGATGCCATTCAGTGGGCATGGGATACCGTAAGCGGCCTCGGCTGATCTTACATAAAGGAGAACTACTATGAATAACACTAAGTCAAAGTGGTTTAAGTACGGTATTCTTGGTATTGTCAGTCTAGTATTCGGTGTTGCAGTTGATGCAGCAACCGCAGACGAAAACTGGTCAATTGAAGAGGAACGACGTACACAGACGAAACTTCTTGTAGAAGAAGTTCTCGCAGATGCGAATTCCCGAGTCAGTCTAGGTGCGGTGGATTCACCCATCACGCTTGACGTTTCTGGTTTCGTACAGACTCGATTCTCTTATAATAGTGGTGGTAGTGTAGAGGCAAATCACGGATTTGATGTACCTCGCGCCCGCCTCCAGTTCTCTGGCAGCGTATATGATTTCGATTACGTTGTTAGTGGACAGTGGTACGATAACAACGGTGGTGAGTTTGATCTCACGGATGCATATGCATCGACAGATATCGCCGGTGTTAACTTTAAGTTTGGACAATTCGTAAGTCCATTCATGAAGTCTTGGGACGTTTATGCAGCAGACACTCTGACTGCTGATCGTTCTCTTGTCACATATACCTTTGGACAGGGACGCTCGCAGGGTATCCAATTCGGTAAAGAATTTGGAGATCTCCGTCTACGAGCCTCTTATAATGATGGATTCAATAGTGCAAATGGAGCCGGTGTACAGAACGGCTATGCTCTTAATGCAAGAGCAGATTATGATGTAACTGATTGGATGACTGTTGGTGGTGCAATTTCATGGAACGATCTTGACACTACTGACTTCTGGACTTATACGTTCGATACTGGACTAAAGTTCGGAAACTTTGCTTTTGACGCTGCATATGTCGGAAGAAATAAAGATGCTGGTAATGACTGGGCTACCCAGTTCCAAGCATCATACTTTCTCTCGGATGCAGTTCAACCGTTCGCTCGTTATGAGTACGGTTCTCTTCCCGGTGAGGAAGATCTGAGTCTTGTTACCGCAGGTTTCAATTATCATTTCAACGATAATGTTAAGTGGACTACTGATGTAGGCTATTCACTTAACGGTATCGGTGTAGGTTGGGACACTGCAAGCACTGGCTGGAATTCCAGCGTGGATAGTGGTGAATACCTAGTCCGCACTCAAATTCAAATTCGCTTCTGATATAAAACAGATTAGAATTTGAAAAGAAAGCAGCCTTCCTTTGGGAAGGTTGTTTTTTTTATTTAAGCAAAAAAACAGCCTGTTTTTTTATAAATATTGGTGAGATGAAACTGAGACGCCTATTATTTCTGGTAGTTTCGTTATGTGTAAGCGGTTGTTCAGTAGGAATTGTACATCATAATGAACTCGTTGAAACAACTCCTGCACTACAATACTTCTACACCACCGAAGAATACGATCCATTTCCGTCAGTAGGATCTATTATCACCGAAGAAGGTGATTTGATCGGATCTGGTGTATTAATAGAATCTGATAAACTATTAACCGCAGCACATGTAGTAGAACGAGATATCGTCTATTACTTTAATATAGGTGATGAACTTATATTAATAGAACGGGTTCTGATCCATAAAAATTATATAAACACAACTAATGATATCGCAATAGCATTCTTAAGTTGTGATAGTTCGGTGAAACCAACCACTCTTATTGGTACGGGTGATATTTTAAAAAGGAGAACACCACTAGTAACGGTTGGTTTTAGTAGAGGATATAAAAAATATAGTGATCCTAAAGCCTTTTCATACTTTGGAAGACTGATAGAAGAACCCGGACATATTAAATTTTTACCCATAAGAGCAACTATTTGGTTTGGAGACTCGGGTGGTGGTGTATTTACTTATATAAATGGAAAACTAAAACTCGTAGGAATAATGTCATACTTTGCTTTGGATGATGGAATAATTTGTGAGAATTCTGCTATAAGTGTAAAATACTATAGGAATTGGATCGATGAAAACTTGGAATAAATATAGTAGAGGAGAAACTACTATGATAATAGCAGGCATCGATTATTCCATGACAAGTCCAAGTATATGTGTTTACGCTTCAAAGAAGAGTGAAAGTTTTTCTTTTAATAAATGTAAGTTATACTTTCTAACAGACACAAAAAAATACAGTGGAACATTCAAGAATGTAGTTGGCAAGAACTTCAATGAATGGAATGAAGATACTGAAAGGTTTAAGAGTATCTCTGATTGGGCGATTGATGTTCTCAATTATGTCGAACAAGTTGGATTAGAGGGATACTCATATAATTCTACAGGTAAAGTTTTTCATATAGCAGAGAATACTGGTATTCTTAAATATAAACTTTACAATGATGGAACACCCTATGAAGTATATTCACCCTCATCCATCAAGAAGTTTGCTACAGGTAAGGGTAACGCAGACAAAGAACTCATGTATAACTCTTTTGTAGATGAGACGAAAGTAGACTTGATGGAACTCCTAGATTGTAAACAAACAAAGATAGGAAACCCAGTGAGTGATATCGTAGACTCTTATTATGTCTGTAAGAAACTACACTCAGAATATAGATCTAAATCTTCTTGAATCCGTTTTTGATTTTTACATAAGATATAATCTTCTTGGTAAGAGAACTAGTAACTTTACCGGCATATCCACCGACACCGAATACTTCTTTTCTTTCTTCCGGTGTTAGTCTAATTTTCATTTCTTCGACTAATTGGACTATTTCCTTGATCGCTTCTTTGTCGTTTCTTCCGTCGATAAGCATCCATGCTACAACACCAAGTGAAGCAACGATACCAAGGATCAATACGATGAGTCCAATCGTAGCAATTTCTTCGAGATAGAATTGAGACGCTGATGCAAACCCCACGGTAAGAACACCAATCGCCAAAACAACACCACCTAGTTTTGCACTAACCCAGAACGTGAGAAAAGCACCACCTACAAGCATGGCAAATCCTGCTACGAAAAACAGAGTTATAAAACTGTGTAGGTTTTGAAGTGCCTCTTTGCGGACTTCTCTATCGGATTCTTCGTAGTCCCGGACTAAATCTTCTAAGTCCTTGATTTGTCCAATTGCCGCAGCCACCCTTGAGTTCGCGGATTCTAAATCCTCTAGAGCCTCTTCTATTCTTATTTGTTCTTTCTCCGCATCGTCCACATGTTCTTTGATCGATTCTGCGTTGTTTTCGATGCTGTCCAGCAAGGGATTGTTTTGGTTTGGGGAGAGTGCTATTCCATTTAAAATAGAGTCCGCTTCCTCGTTGATGCTCTCCAGCGTCCCTGTGATCGCTCCTGAAGCGTCTGTGATCTCTTCTGTCTGCTCTCTCTGTTCTCGTACAGTGTCTACCACAGTTGACGAAGCGTTCTCTGGGGACAATCCTGTTTCCTGTAAACTTTCGCATCCTATCATCATTAGCAGCAATGTGCCTATTACTATCTCTCTCATTCGGGGGATCCTCCATTGCGAAGGCAGAACTACTAACTGCCAAGCATAGTATAGTTATAATTTTAATCATACTGTTTTTGGTGGAATTAAGTATGACATAATACCCGTTGTGCTATCTTTAACTACAATAGGCTTTCCGGGGTTTTTATGTGCAAAAGATCTGATATCTTGATTTCCCATTTCTTCCATATTTAATTTCTTATTCCATCTCTCATATTTTTCTCGACCTTTCATGCACTTATTATATTCGTCGCTTGATAATTCAAACACGGGACAACCTGCGAATGTTTCTCGGATTTTTTTCTTCTTCCGTGGAGAAATTGCTAGACGATCTGCTTCCCTTCCTCCAATTTGTGGTAGTCCATCTGTAGGAATTACATTTTGGTGCATTCCAGCAACACCTCCGCTACCAGAAGTCATCATTTCATATAAAAAGTGATTTAGGTGTTTCATAGGTTCTTCTTTCGTTCTAGGAATTCTTTCAAGTCCCTTTCTTCCTCTGGACCACCAATGGTTAGAACTCTTGCTCGTAAAGCATCTTCTTGTTCTTTTAATTCTTTATCTACCATATTCTGATAGTCGTGGATGGCGCCTTTTTCAAGTGCATCCATTTTCCATCGATATCTTATATCTTGTCTGGATGGATTTTCTTGTAATTTACTTTTAGCCTTTTTTATTAACGCTTGTTGTTCTTCTTCTGTTTTTTGTAGTATAGATTTATTTAGTCCCGCTTTATATGGAACCCTGCTATTATTTGCAATCATGTCTCGATATAGATCATCATTGCTATTTTCATCTATCTTTTTATTTTTTCCAGATCCGCAGTTACAACCCATTACTTACTCCTCGTTATACTAAGAACTTTTTCTATCTGTAAATCACATTGTGTTTTTCTTTGTAGACCAGGCCAGTACAAATAGTCTTTTTCGTTATTCTTCTTTAAGTTTACTAATAGAGGAAGAACTACCTTTTCCAGTTCTGTCATTTTTGCTGTCAGTAATTCATCATACTGTTCTTTTACTGCACCCGCACCTTCGCAAGTTGAATTCATTTGAAGAATGAGATCTAGTTTTTCTTGCATCTCTTTAATTTCGTCGGGTGTTGTCTCATCATCGATCTTGATAAGAGAATTTAATTCGTCTTCATCAGCGGCAGTAAACCCGAAATCAAAATTATCAAATTCTTCTAACTTAGGTTCTTTATCAGACATCTGAATTCTCCTCTGAGATTAACTGATCTAAGTCTATATCATTTTCTAGAAGATACTCTTTTATTTCGGTGATTACCAATTCACCATCACCACCAATTCTATCCACATCTTCTTTAATCAAAAGAAGAGCGGTAGCAAAGGATTGTAGTCTTGCCTTCAAACCACCATCAGGTATCTTGTTGGTAATTTTTTTAAGGTTTATAATCAATCTATTGAAAACACTACCCGCTTCTTTTTCTTTTGGGGTAGTAAATTCAGTTGACTTCTTTATAAAATTTCCATCCTTGTCTATGATACCTAACTTGTAGGCAGGCATATTTTTGAATGGAGTTGTGAATGCTTTGATGAATTTGTATACCGTAAAGGCGTTTACTACTTTTCCTAAATCTGAAGAAGTACTCATTCTAATTCTCCTAGCATTCCTAATATTTTATGATCTATTGGTATTTCTTCTAGATCTACTTCTGCTATCTCTTCTGGTAAGTATTGTAAATAAATCAAAAATGTTTTTAGGTAACTGTGATATTTTGATTCTAACTTGAAAAACAGTATCCGAGAAATGTGGTATGCACCAAATGTATTTTGTAGAATTATAATGTGATTGAGTAGTAATCTATATTTAAGAGAACCTTTACTATCATATCTCCCCAACAATCTCTTTATATACTTAATTCTATTTAAGTCTTCATGAAACTCGTCAATCCCAGTGCATCCGGGATTGTTATAATGCTTCATCGCGTAGAGGAGAAAATTATTTTTTGTGAGTTTCTCTTTTTTCATCATTAAGTGCATCAGTTCGTTATCCTACTTTTTTCCTCGAAGACGGATTTTACCAGCCTTATCTCCGTAGTATTCTTTGCTATACGAACCCTGTCCAGTTTTGACGAGAGGAACTTCCTTCTTCTTGTCTTCTTTCTTTTGCTCACCGATGTTTGTTCCGTTCAACTCTTCGTCGTATTCATGTTCTGGATCTTCAACACCCTCGGCTAAAGGAGCAACCTTAGCGTTGATGTTATAAAGACCGTTCTCAAGATACTCGCAATTTACGTTAAGAGTGAGTGGGGATTCTAAACCATCAGTTACTTCAAATCCATTTCTCAGATCGTGAGTTGGACTTGTACCGAAAGTTCCGCCATATCGAGTTACAGGAATTCTGAAGTCTTCACCAACTGGTAGGGTTTCCTTTCCAGTGAACTGGAAGTCTAAGCCAACCTGATTTAACTTCTGACGTAAACCAACGAGAGCAGCCTTCTTATCTTGTACTTCAGTTTGGAGGTAGTTGTGGATGAAGGAGTTTACTCTACCTAACATTTCCTGATCTTCTACGCGGTGTGTGCCGTGATGACTATGGGCAGATCTTGAGTAACCACCAGCCGGTGTGTCTTCTGCTTCCATAATGGCATTTTGATTCATGGTATATTCCATCATGTCGCGTTCCCATGATGCGAATTCCATAATCGTATGTGTTAATTCGTTGAATGATTTCATTTGTTTCTCCAGTCTGTTAAAATACAGTTACCTATGCATTATGTATAAAAATTGAGCCTACTTCTTAGGTAAACGGGTTAATTCGACCTCTATCAAGTCTCTTGATTTTTTAAGTGTATCTGAGGATACTGATTCATTGACATCATCCAGTTTACCTAAACTACACCACTGAAGCATTAGATATCCAGATACGTTATTTTTGTGTTTGAGTGGGAGAGCCATAAAAGCCACTACCTGACTACTCTCCATGTATTTTTTGCAATAACTGTCCTCTTTCTGGCTAATTATTTCAAGATCACATTTTTCATCCACGATAATATTCATGAGGGGGATGAATAGAGACAATTGGAGATTTTGTTTTTTGTCCGCTTCACCGGAAACAGCAGGATTTAGTGATTCGTGTGTGAGTGATTTCCTTCTCATGGATATACCATCCATAAAATACTCACCATTATGAAACTGCACTACCTGAACCCTTGCACAGTCAGAAGTAATCCTAAGTTCTGTGAGTATTTCATATATTCTATTGTGTGCGGTATAGTAATTTGGTTTTTTACTCTTGCGAAGCCACTTAAATGTACCCAATAGGATTCCACCCAGAATAGCGGCTCCCGCTAGTCCAACCTCAAACCAAACCAACAATTCAGAATTACTAATCTTTCCATCAAACATGTAGCATTATTCTCCGGGTGTTCCCTTTTTATATAAATCGATCAGGGATTTTTTTCCCCATTCTCTTTTAGAGGAATCAGTTTCTTGTGGTGTTTTCACTGACTCATTATTACCTATGCCTCTATTTTTCGATTTATTCATAACGGAAATGTTAGATGCAGAATTATTTAGTGGATTTCCATCTTTATGGTGAATGTCTTTACCATCACCTTTTTTTACCATACCTTTTCTTTCTGCAACTCTTCTTGCAGCACCTCTCGCAGTTCTTCTCATAATTTGTTCTTTGCTATTATTCCAAGCAGCCTGTCTCGCTGCTCTTCGTTCAGGATCTTCACCCTCTGTTTTTATATTTTTTACCGTTTGAGTGCTTATACCCGAAACCATAACTGGAGTGGTTCCACCACCAACTTTCAATGGGACTACTTTATCAGTTTTAGGTCTAATTCTATTAAAAGGACGAGCGGATAATGGTAATTCTTCTTTTGGAGTTTGATTGTTTTCGGGAGAACCATTTACTTTTCTTTCAGCCCTTTTTCTTGCAGCATCTTTTTCTTTGGGTGTACTCACACCAGAACCTTTATCATATTGAACTTGTTTTTCTCTAGCCAGAGAGTTCTGATTTATTTTATTTACTGCTTCGGTTGCAAGACGTGCCTTCATTCTTTCTTTTTCTTTTTTCTTCACGCCAGGCAAAAGTTTCTTTGCAAGTCGTTTTATAACTTTTGTTTTTTTCTTTACCTTCAGTTCAATTCTTTCTTTGTCCTTGGGACTAAGATCTACCCAGTTCTTACCTCTGAGAATTTTATTCTTTACTGCAAGGATAGCCGCTCTATTTGCAGCCTTCTTGATATCTTCCTTACCCTTCATTTTTTTAGCCTTCATCTTACGTTTCAAGGCTCTTCTTTTAGCAGTTCTTCTTGCTGCTCTACCCATCTTAAGTCTTTGTTGGACAGTCAATTCATTTAGTTCCGTATCTTCAACACTTTCTAAACGATCTGTTGGATCTACTTTAGTGTCCTGAACCTTAGCACGGGATTTTTGACGGGTGTGTTGAATTTTCATTCTTTCCCGTTCTCTTTTATGTTGCTGTAACAAATTTGATTTTTGAATTTTATGTTTATCTCTCACATATGATATCTTTCCTGCTTCTTGGAGATCATATAGAGTTTCTCTAAATTCATCAAATTCTTCATAGACAAACCAAGATTGATCAACGTGTTCTCTTATACCCATACTTTTCTGTAGAGTTTTGAACATCATTTCAGAGTCTTTTTTGCTTATATAGTCAGGAAGTCCCATCTTAAATGAATTTAAGTCTCCGTCTTTAGCAGCCTGTCTCATTTTAGATGCAGACATTCCACTAACACCTTCTGCTTCAGGATCTCGTTCACCCGCAGAAACAACGTCGAACTCTTTTATGTCGTAGTCTTTACCAGGTCCAACATAACGAGATATACTTTTCTTAAATTCTGCAACTCTATCCGAACCCACAACCATTATAATTTTTTCGTAACCTGCGTCAGATAGGACTTTCATAGCATGAAACGCTGTTTTAACATTAGAATCAACTACAGCATTTTTATCCCGAAGGATTTTTTTCATGTATCTTTCTTTTATTTTTGGAGAAAGCGGGTTCTTTTTCTTATCAAAACTAGAACTACCATATATTTTATAGTCTGCTTTATTTAATTTAGCGACAGACTTAACCTTTTCAGCCAGTTTTATATGACCTACGGTGGGTGGGTTGAATCTTCCAAATGTAAATACAACGGTTTTCATAAACACAGTCTCCGTGAACTTATAGATATTATATGTATAAAATAAGGCGAGAGCATCGCTAAATGCTCCCGCCTCAAATTTGATCCCACTGACTCCAGCAGGTATGTGATTATTCTGATCACCTCCTAACCTCTTGCTATAATCGCTGTGAAGTCAGTGGGATTTTTTTGTTTACTGTTTATTGTTCAGTCTTTGTTCCAAGGGAAAAATCCGCGAACCCAATTCCATGCCGGAACACCGACTAATGCACCCGCCGCGAAGACGAGAATGCTCCACCAAATTGTACCTAAAAATGATTCCATATTTTTCTCCTTCTAAGATAGTTTCTTTACCGTAAAACCTTTATGATGAGGCCTTGAACCTCGCATGACTGCAAACATAGTGGACTTATTAAGTTCATTGTCTACACAGTATTTAGAAAAATTCTCTACTAGATCTCTTATACCGTCAGGCCTAATAAAGACATACATCGATTTAGACTTAATGATAGGTTGATAAATTTCTCTCCATGTGAAATTTCTACCCTGTTGAACAAATTCTCCACCGTGCATTTCCACAAACTTTCGTCTATGTCCTGCTGCACGGGAGTCTTCGTTCATCCAAACCCATGTTCTAGTATTTCTTCTATTAACTTGATCTTTGTTGTACATATTAACCCCAATTTTTTGCGACTGAGAAGTTAGCCTTACTAAACTCTAGTCTGTCCACTAATTTAACTGCACCTTTTTTATATCTATCGATACCAACAAATCCTTCTGGTTTTGTTGTTTTGAACCCACTATCAGTTCGTATGAAAGTTCCTATACCTTTTATATTTTCCATCTTCCGTATAAGAACAGTCTTAGCAGCCTGAACCTTAAAATGAATTGCAAATATTGCATCCAAGTTGGATGAGATAGTCTTTATGTTTGCTAGGTTATTTTCTTTTTCTGTTTTCTTTTTCTTTTTACCAGCATCTGATTTAAGACCATCAATTGCTTTATCAAATCTATCATTTAAGAAGGAAATAAAACCGGAACTTGTTAATTTGTCACTACCCTGACGCACCATAGCGTTAGTGTAGATATTGAGTAAATCTCTCGTATTTGGTAACGCATCAAGAGAGGAGAATGCTTTCTTTGCCTCTCGGAAATTACTTTCAATATCAGAAATAAACGCATTCATGCGTGCAGTTTCACCTGAACTCAGAGAGGCGGTTCCACTAACATCTTTAAAATCTGCATTGTCAAACCAAACACTAGTTGTCTTTTTGAGTCGGGATACATTTGCTCCAAAGTTTGCTTTCATCGTTTGGAGAGTTCTACCAGAATAAGTAGTGTGAAAAACTACCCCTATTTTAGATCTTTTTATTCGTTTACCTAGATCGCTATCTACCGGCACAGCATATGTAATTGTGTTAGGGGTAAATGTATAACAACTTTCACCATTCACAGTTTCTGTTTTTATATCTCCGGGACCATACATCATGTCTCCCTGAAGAACGCCTTTGATATTAAGTTTGGATAGGTATCTCAGTGCAACAGATAGTTTTTCAGCAAGACCACCCTTGTGATTCTTTTTAATATCTGCTTGAGTAAAGTTTACCTTTGGTGTCTTATTGAAAACACTTTTTGTTCCTACAAAAAAGTCACCAGTTTCAGGATCAGTACCACAAAATATAGCGG
>MDTC01231053.1_pt1 | contig 10506 bp, 9 predicted proteins | sample 811181 | NCBI WGS metagenome assembly MDTC01 (sample SAMN05326644, study PRJNA326480) | marine metagenome | isolation source: seawater | place: Pacific Ocean: North | collected 2011 | reverse complement strand
CTGTTCCAGTATTTCACTGAAAGCTTTTTGCCGTGTTCCCAAGTTCCTTCGAGACACTTCTGACCGCTCTCGTGCCACTCTGTATGGAGACCATCCTGTTTGCCGTCTTTGTAGGTTCCCTCGCTCTCCTTTTGGCCATTCTCATACCAGCGAGTCCAGAGACCATCTTTTTTGTCATTTTTGAACATTCCTTCGCCTGACCTCTGTCCGTTCTTGTGCAACGATATAGTGAGACCATGCTGTTTGCCGTTTTTGTTTTGCGCAAGGAGCCATACTTGTCCTGATTCACTCATTTGCTTTATCCACCCGCTGTATGGTTCCGATTCGTTCGGTAGGTAGGTGAGGCCGTCCAACACGCCGTCCTCCCCCGCTCGCTCATCGGTTAACTCAATATCGATGGCTTCTTTGATGAGTCGCTCAACATCGACATCACTTAGCGACTTCGGGGTTTCGCTAGGTTCTTCACTCGGGGACTCTGCAGGAGTCGGTTTCGCGGTATCCGCAGAAGGTTCTCCCGTTTGATTCGGTGCCATTGGGTTCTCACCAGTCGACTCCAAACCTTGGGCCTCTTTCCTCGTCTTAACCTCTTCGCCTTTGCTGTTCCAGTATTTCTCGGACCCCCCTAACCAGACACCGTCTTCAAAGGTTTTTTCGAGCCACTTCTGGCCGTTCTCGTGCCACTGCGTCCTGAGGCCATCCTCTTTGCCGTCTTTGAAGGTTGTTTCGTCCTCCTTCTGGCCGTTCTCGTGCCACTGCGTCCTGAGGCCATCCTCTTTGCCGTTTTTGTAGATTGATTCCTCCTTCTTCTGGCCGTTCTCGTACCACTGGGTCATGAGGCCAACTGGTTCGCCGTCTTTGAAGGTTGCCTCGACAGACTTCTGGCCGTTCTCGTGCCAAGCATTATAGGGGCCATCAAATTTGCCGTCCTTGAACTGAAACAGGACCCTTACTTGTCCCGACTCATACAACTTCTTTGCCCATCCGCAGTATGGTTCCGATTCGTTAACTTGGCACCTAAGGTCACCCCGCTCTTCGAGTGAGTCGACGTCGACGGCCTCTTTGAGGAGTTGCTCAACGTCGGCATCACTCAACGGAAGAGTAATGTTATCTGACGACTTCTCACCACAACCGATGAAGAGTAGACAACCGAGCAGTGAAAATAAAACAAATATCCTCATCCATACATCCTACCACTCACACGCCACACCCGCCCATTACAAAATCACAGCAACTTTACACCACCCCACAGCGCACAAGAGCACAAGGGCACAAGGGCGGGTGGTTAGGTGAACTACTCAACCCCCACGATGCAGGTCGCTTGATTGGGTAACCCTTAAGGCTTCTCGCTGATCTGGGCTGGGTGTGGTTATTCTGCGGCCTCTTCAAGAAACTGTTCACAAAGGCCCCACTTCCCAGGTCTTTGGCCAAGGTCGCCGTTGTCACCATGAAGCCTTTTGCGTTCTTCGTGTCGGAGATGGTTACGCCGTCCCCTACCTTGTAATTCGACGAGTCGGCTGGCTTGATCTGTCGGGCGAATCGTTTGCCGTCTTTCGCCAGGCGTACGCGTGTTTTTGCGGGCGTCATCACCAGAACGGTCTTACCCGCTTTGCCGACCAGACGGACCTTGTTGCGCAGGTAAATACTCGCCGAAACCGGATAGCGTCCCGCAGCTAGATGGACTGTGCCGCCGCCAGCCTCGGCCGCCTTGTCAATTGCCGACTGGACGGCTCGTCCATCGCCTGCCTTCACATGAATGTCCACTGGCTGTTTTTTGACTCTTGCCGCCAGCTTCTTCTTGCCGCGCCAGACGTCGAACCCATCGGGGCGTACGAAGCCGACCTGCCAGTTGTCCTTGGTGAAACTGTTAACGGAAAACTTCATGCCGGTTCCCTCGAAGGTGACGTGCTGGGGAGGTCGAAACTGAAACGCCAGATTCCACTTGCAGCCGGGGAACTCCAGTTCAGCTGCCGTGACCTTCAGCTTCGCGCCGGGCCGGACGTCGGATTCTTCCCCTTTTTCATCCACGCCGACAATCCGCTTCCAGCGCGCCGGGAATCTCGAAATGCGCTCGTTCAAACTTGGTCCACTCCGGGATCAGTCGAACTGACATCCGGCCACCGTAGAAGAATGCCTGCCGATTGGCGTACTCTTTGACCAAGTTCGGTCCAGCGTACACAACCCACCAAAGGCAAGAAGCCGCAAGTCGAAATGTTCGACCGCGACAAGGGAGGCTGGGGCGACGTGAAGCTACGGAACAACAGTGTATCGTTTGATCTGGGATCGGGCCTCGGAGAGCTTCTCCGAATCACCGGAGTCGAATCTCCTTGGAGTACCTACGGGCAAGGTCGAGAGGATTTGGTAACCCGACTGTCAAAAGTCCATTGAGTATGAACCGTGAGCAGTTGAGGGAATTGTTCGTATGACGTTGACTTTATGCTTTTCCGGTTCGAGGAACATCCACTTCGTGACTACTATTTGAATTTATCAAAATCTTCTAAAAATCAAACGAATCGCAAAGAAGAATCCGCAAAGATGCCAAATCTCAAGTTACTATCTATTCCTTCCAAGGACTTTTTGTTTAAAGTCTTTTCCTTTTTATTTCTCATAACTATTTCGAGTTGCTCTCGAGATGAAGATTCTTCCTCGGCTGTTCCCTCTGAACCCGTCTCCGACCGGAACGCAGGTAAACAGATTCAGACACCAAGCGCAGTCGTGGAAAGATTGCCCTCCGGCCAACCTTCGCTAGCGGAAACCAAGTTGGAAGGTCCCGATGGCGACATGGATGGTGACGGCATTCCTAATTCCAAGGACCCTGAGCCTCTTGTTCCCGACGAAAATTCCTCCTCCCTGAACCCCGTGCGAAACAACAACCTGTTGGAAGGTCCGGACGGTGATATGGACGGTGACGGCATCCCTAATTCCAAGGATCCGAAACCTCTCGAGAAGCAAGTTCCTTAGAAAGTCTTGCTCCTTTTATGTTGGGCTAAGGATGAAGGCTCCACCGACTACTTTTTTCATTGCTACACTGATGTCAGTTGGTCTTTCCAGTGCGGAAGACGTTGCTTCGCGGTCGGATTTTAAAAAGGGTTTATGGCTGTCCAAAGATTGCTCGGTATATTTCGCCACCGTTGCCGAAGCCAAAGCCAGCTTGGCCGAGCGGGACGTTTACGTAAAAAACCTAAGTGCGTTTGAGAAGGCCGCCAAAATCAAGAAGGCCGGGCCGGTTTCAACCGAGCAATATGTTGCCTTCATCCAAAACCAAGCGCTGGAGTGGGGCGATGCCGACAAAAAAAAGCTGCTACGAGTAATCGCCATCGCGAAGCCAAAACTGGCCAAGTTCGCCAACCTCCTGCCCGAGCGCATCCATCTCATAAAGACAACCGGCAACGACGAGGGAGCGGCACCCTATACGCGAGGCGTGAGTATCATCTTGCCCGAACGCTTCATCCGACAATCGGCCAAGAGCTTGGAGCGGTTGTTTTACCATGAGCTGTTTCACATTCTTTCGCGTAGCAATCCCAAGCTGCGCGACGAACTGTACAAGATCATCGGCTATGAAAAATGCGACGAGGTTTCGTTGCCGGACGACATGATGCCTCGGCGCATAAGCAACCCCGACGCGCCCGTGGTCGAGCATTGCATTCGTTTATCGAAGGATGGTGAGTCGCACTGGTGCGCCCCTGTGCTCTTTTCCCGTACGCCCAAGTACGATCCCAAAACCGGCAGCACCTTTTTTCGCTATCTTCAGTTCCGACTCATGGCGATTGATCGTAAAACCTCCCGGGCCATCCTTAAGGACGGAAAGCCCATTTTATGGAACCACCAAACGGTGGAAGGTTTTTTTGAGCAGATCGGACACAACACCGATTACGTCATCCATCCCGAGGAAACGTTGGCCAACAATTTCATACATTTGATGACGGCAAAACAAGATCTCACAAATCCCGGGATACCAAAGAAAATAGAAGCGGTTCTGAAGTCGCATTGAACCATCGGTTCGAGGAATTGTTATAACATCCTGAATTGTTGGCTAGGAGCGAAATTCCATCCAGTCGATTCCAAGAAAAAAGCCCTCGGTTATTCTGATTTTTCTTCGGGGTTGCAGTTCCTCGCCCGCAATCGAATAGATTAGTTTATTTTTAAAAATATTCAAAACTTTCTTGAATACAAATGTAATTTTGATCATATTTATGCCTATTCCGTTTTGAATCACTGCTTTCGCATAGACAAAACACGACCAACTTAAGGAATCTTATGTCAGAAGTATTCAATATAGTATTTATTTCCGCCTATTTCGGCATCTTCGCACTCTTTCAGTTGGTATCGTCCACTGTCTGTTTCTTCATGGCGCGCAATGACGAAAAGCGTTCCGGAAAGAATACTATGTCGGGTAAAAGCGCCGTCATATACACCTTGATGAACAAGGCGATCTGGCTCGTTTTTTTCGGATGCACCCTCTTTCTCGTCGCCTTCGTTCTCCCTGAAACAATGGAGTGGGATGAAGAGGCCGAGGAATTGGTTGAGGCGGGCATGAACTGGATGCCTGTTCGCATCGGCTTGATTCTTACATTCATGGGAAGCGCCGCCACTTTTGTTCTTGGCTTGACCTGGAAGCGTTGGTCCAAGGTTGATAGTTACTTTCCTTCTTGGAACATGTTCGTCAAATTTTATTCCGGGCTCAACGTGTTCATTCTGGCTTCCACTGTTTTTTTCCTCCTGACCTTCCTCGCGCTGGGCATCTCGGAATTAGCTTTCAACGACAGCGCAAAGTGGGAAAACAACGTAGACCAACCTTTCAAGATTGGCATAATGCTTCTCTTGACTTCCACCGTCTTTGGCATCGCCAATTTATTGGTTTATTCGAAGTCCTCGGACGCCGTTGTGCCATTCGTGAAGAAACCCGAAATCGAAAACGGCTGACGTCCATGGTCATTGCCGTCGCGCCGGCCGACGCTTTTTCCTCTTGTTCGCATCGGTGGCACTGAATTTAAGGAGCCGGGTCTTATGTATTTACCTAAGTCGACTTGACGACGGCGCTTGGAGTCGCCCCTTCGAAAGTCATCGTATTGTCCCTAGCCTAGATACTCGGAAAACACTTCAATCGCTGTCCGTATGTCGCTGGCGTCGACGTCGAGGTGAGTGACCAGTCGTAGGGAGCCTGCAATGGGATCCATGATCAAAATGCCATGTTGTTTGAGATGTTCGGCCAAGCCCGTGATCTTGTGTTCTGTTATGTTGGGGAAGACCATGTTGGTTTGAGCCGAGCCGATATCGATGCCTTCGATTGCGGCGAGTCCATCGGCGAGGAGGCTGGCGTTCGCGTGGTCTTCGGCCAGACGGTCGACGTGGTTTTCGAGGGCGTGTATGCCTGCCGCGGCCAAGATACCCGATTGGCGCATGCCACCACCGAGCATTTTTCTCCAGCGTCTGGCCTCCTTCACGAAATCGGCTGAGCCGGCCAAAACGGAACCGATGGGACATCCCAGGCCTTTGGAAAGGCATACGGAAACAGAATCGAAGGGAGCCGCGATTTCGGCGGCGGAAACTTCTTGTTCTACTGCGGCGTTGAAGATACGGGCGCCATCGAGGTGTAGGGCGAGTCCATGCTCGTTGGCAAAGGCTTTGGCTTTGGCTAGATACTCCTGCGGTAGGACCTTGCCCCAGGTGGTGTTTTCCAGACAGAGCAAGCGAGTGCGGGCGTAGTGATAGTCGTCGGGCTTTATAAGTTTGGCGAGTTTTCCGAGGTCTAGGGTGCCGTCCGGTTCTTGGTCGATGGGCTGCGGCTGAATGCCGCCGAGCGTGGCCCCGCCGCCGCCTTCGAAGAGGTAGGTGTGAGCCTGTTGCCCAACGATGTATTCGTCCCCGCGTGCGCAATGTGTCATCAATGCCGCGAGGTTGCTTTGGGTCCCGCTGGGTACGAACATGGAGGATTCCTTGCCGAGCGTTTCGGCGACGAGGGCTTCCAGCCGGTCTACGGTGGGGTCGTCGTCGAATACGTCGTCACCCAGTTCGGCTGCGTTCATTACCTTGAGCATGGCGGTGGTAGGGCGCGTTACGGTGTCGCTGCGGAAGTCGATCATTTGCATGAGGTAAAAGCTAGCGAATGAGGCCAAAGGCCGAAAGCATGAAAAGGAGAATTTTAGCGTTCGGGGTTTCCGGTTCAGCTTGGACTGTCGTTCCAAAATAAGCCAAAAATTATAATGGCGCGATGGATTTCTAGAGAGTACATTAAAGGGTATGAAAACTTATTTGGTCTGGATGGTTTTAGCGTTAACTTTCTTAGCGGGAGGATGTGCCGGAGAAGAGTCTTCGACCTCGGATACAGGGTCGGTAAGCGTGGAGGAATTCAACAAGGAAATCGCCACCGGAGTGGTCCTGGTCGATTTCTGGGCGCCTTGGTGCCCGCCCTGTCTTCGGCAAGGCCCGATTGTGGACGAAGTCGGCGAGAAGGTTAAGGCCTATGCGAAAGTAATAAAGCTGAACGTCGACGATGAACCCGCTATCGCATCGAAATTTGGTATCAGGAGCATCCCCACCTTGATAATCTTCAAGGACGGAGAAATTCAAAAGCAATTCCAAGGCCTGACCGATGCAAGCACCCTAATCGCAGCCATGAAGGCTGCGGGTTGAGGTCAGCGGGGTTGATTTATATTTCTATAATACCAATAAAACAAGTGCTATGAAAGTGCTGTTCAAACCGAGGAACTATTATGCTTAACAGGAAAACTTTTTTTATTCGAGAGCACGTGGGTGCCTTGAAGCTTGCGAATACCTACGACATTTTGGATCCTGAGACTAAGGTTCAACTTGGTATTGCGAAGGAAAAGCCCGGAGCTCTGCTTCATGTCCTGCGCTTCTTTCTTGATAAACGTAAATTGCCGACCACCGTTAAAGTGTATGAGGGTTCGGACCCGAAAAATGAACAAAATTTGCTATTTTCCATTAAGCGCGAATTCTCTTTCTTTATTCCTAAAGTTAGTGTCCGGGACCCATCTGGAAACGTAGTGGGTCGCTTTAAGAGTAAGTTGTTTGGTTTTGGAATTTCCTTTCGAGTTCTTGATCCTACGGGAAAAGACATGGCTTTGGTCAAAGGAGATTGGAAAGGGTGGAACTTCAGTTTTCTTGACAGTTCTGAAAAGGAGATTGGAACTATTACGAAGAAGTGGGCGGGAGTTGGTAAGGAGTTGTTCACGTCGGCCGACAATTATTTTATCGCCTTAAACGATCAACCTGAACCTGCCGTGGCCGTCTTGCTGCTGGCAGCCGGGTTGTCGGTGGACACGGTTTACAACGAGAAATAACGGTTGGCCCGACCGCGTAATGGCATTGACGCCGTTGCGTAATGGCCGCCGCGGTCCGGCCTCACTTTTCTAAGCGATTAGCCTCTGGTTTCTGTCTCGTGGATGGGTGGTGGGGCGAATGGAAAGAGTTCTATTCCTGTTCACTCATGCAGTTTGGCTTTGCATAGAGCTTCCGTCTTCCTACCTTTGGGTTTCTCCTTGTCCAAGTAAGTTATGATGAAAACATCTATCCTTTTCCTTTTCGCCCTACTCTCGTGCGGAGCTTTGTCGAGCGCCAAGGCCGAACATGTTCACACTCTCCTTTGCAGGCACTTTACAGGTGCTCCCGTAGGCGCCACTACTTCGACTCAACGATATGCTCCCGATCGTTTGGTCGACGTCGAGCACTTGTCGCTGGACGTCACGCCGGACTTCAAGAATCGCCGGGTGTCCGGCGTCGCCACCGTTGTTTTTCACCCAATCCTCACTCCAATTGAGGAGTTCCGACTGGATGCGGTCGATCTATGGATCAGCAAAGTGACGTCGGGTGATAAGATCGCGGCATGGGAAAATACCGACCAAGCATTGATCGTCACTTTCGAAAAGCCGATTCCAGCCGGGCGTCAGTCCAAACTCAAAGTCTTTTACGAGGCCGAACCGGTGAAGGGGCTTTACTTTCGTACCCCCGAGTTGGGTTATGATCCCAAAGACACCCATCTATGGACTCAAGGCGAAACGATTGAGGCCAGACACTGGTTCCCCTGCTTCGATTCGCCCAACGAGTTCCTTACCTCCACCATTACCTGTCGCGTGCCCAAGGGGATGACCGTTTTGTCCAACGGCCGAAAGACATCCGAGAAGGTCGATCCCGAGACGGGATTGAAGGCAGTTACTTGGAAACAGGAGAAGCCTCACGTCAATTACCTCATTTCGCTGGTCGCCGGTTATTTCAAGAGGTTGCAGGAGAAGCATGGTGATTTGAGCATGTCGTTCTGGACGCCCCCCTCGGATTTCGCAAATGCGGCGAATTCTTTTCGCCATACCAAGAGGTGCATGGAGTATTTCGAGAAAGAAATCGGTGTGGCCTATCCGTGGGCCAAGTACGACCAGGTATGCGTTCAGGACTTTAACTGGGGCGGAATGGAAAACACGAGCTTGAGCACCTTGAATACCTCTACGCTTTTTAGTAACGAGACGGAAAATATTCGGAGCAGTCAAGGGCTGGTTGCCCATGAACTAGCTCACCAGTGGTTTGGTGACTTGGTGACTTGCAAGGATTGGAGTCATATTTGGCTGAACGAGGGTTTCGCTACTTACTATACACACTTGTTTGCAGGGCATTTGGATGGGCGAGACCATATGCTGTACGGCTTGTATCGCGACTTAAATAGACTTACTGCCCTCAAAGATGATACGACGGCAATGGTGAACCGCAAGTACGAGCACCCTTCGGACATGTTTCGTAAGTACGGTTCACTTTCTTACACCAAGGGCAGCTGGGTTTTGCACATGTTGCGCTCGAGTCTCGGTCCCGATCTATTCCGAAAAGTCGTAAAAACCTATCTGGAACGCCATCGACACGGGAACGTCGTGACCGAGAACCTACGCACTGTAATAGAGGAATTTTCAGGCAAGTCGTATGATCGCTTCTTCGACCAGTACGTCTACCATGCCCACCATCCGGAGCTAAAGGTCGATTATTCCTGGGAAGCAAAAACCAAATTGGCCAAGCTCACCGTGAAACAGGAGCAAAAGGTGGATGACAACGTATTGCTCTTTCACGTGACCTTGCCCGTGAAATTTCGTTCTGGGGGTAAAGCCATTATGAAGTCGATGCAAGTTTCACGGGTATCAGAAGATTTTTACTTCGCCCTGCCTGCTGCCCCTGAAATCGTTCGCGTGGATCCCGGATTTACGATTTTGGCAAAGACGACCTTCGCTCCACCCGCGGCAATGGTTCATGCCCAATTGTCGGACTTGGGGGATGTCGTGGGCCGCCTTCTTGCGGTTGAGCAATTAGCCAAAAAAAAGGACGTCGGCACCGTCGGAAAGTTAAAGACCGCGTTGAACGAGGATCCCTTTTATGGAGTGAGGCTTGCTGCCTCAAAAGCTCTTAGAGGTATTGCCACAATCCCTGCCTTCGAGGCATTGGCTAAGTCTACGAAACAAGCTGACGCTCGTGTCCGTCGTCAAGTGGTCGCAGACGTTGGTAGTTTTTATCAACCCGAGGCATTAGCCGTTCTTAAGGAGGTGTTGGCTCGAGAAAAGAATCCATCGATTCGTTCCGGTGCTATCAGCGGATTGGCAGGGCACGACGACGTCGAGGCCGAAAAACTGATTAATGAGGCATTAGTCTCAAAATCGTTTCGGCACCAAATGGGCTCCGCCGCGATTTCCGCTATTCGGAAGCAGGATGATCCAAATTATCTTTCAAACCTCCAATCGGTGCTTGAGAAGGATGAGAAAAAGTTCACGAGCAATGGTTTTGCTTCCGGGTTGCGCGCACTTGGTCATCTTGCCCGTAACGAGGAAGACAAGTCGAGCGTGAGACAATTCCTCGTGGCGCGAGTGAATAGGCTTAACCGCCGAGTGCGGACCGCGGCTATCGAAGGGCTTGGGCAATTGAATGACTCTCGGGCTATCGCCGTTCTTAAAAAAATCTCGGCTAGTCGGAATGACACTCCCGATCGCACGGCCGCCGAAAAGGCGATCGAGACTTTACGTTCGGGAGGCAAACCAAGCGATGACTTAAAGACGCTTCGAAAAGAAGTGACTGATTTAAAAAAGGACAACCAAACGCTACGCCAGGATTTGGAAGACTTGAAAAAGCGTCTAGACGCCGCCTTTGGCTTCGAAGTACCTTCCTCACATTCGGAATAGAAGCAGAAGTGACTATTTCCTTTGATTTAGCACATCCGGAAGCTGGCAGTTAATAGTAAGGGCAAAACGCCTTTGTTTGGATAAAGCCCTATTAATGGAGCTATATCCAGTCTTTAACGTTGAACGTTTAAGCGAAGGCATCTCGTAAAACATAAACTATAAGACCTAAATAGTAACTAATAATCTAATAACCCCACATAACCCTAACTTCTTAAAGTGCAATATGTTGATTTAAAAGTTGCATGATTAGACTGAATAAACTCTTTTAGGTTGTTTATAACACAAAACATACAAACAGCAAAACCCTAATAAATAGAACATGAAATATATCATCATAACCCTACTT
>MDTC01135695.1_pt1 | contig 10506 bp, 7 predicted proteins | sample 811181 | NCBI WGS metagenome assembly MDTC01 (sample SAMN05326644, study PRJNA326480) | marine metagenome | isolation source: seawater | place: Pacific Ocean: North | collected 2011 | reverse complement strand
TGAAGATATGCTAAATTCTTCTGAATTAATTTTATTTAATCCAGGGCCTTCATACTTATCTAGACTAGATTCTATATATAGACTACTTTCTCTAAGCCATTTTCTATAAGGAGCTTTATTTTTTAACCTTTCATCAATATGCTTTTCAGTGTAAATCTGGCCGGTTTCAGTATTTATAGCAATCATTCCACCCGGTGACACTCTGCCTTTGAATGAAACATTGCTTTCACTAATTGGGTTTATACCAGTTTCAGATGCTATCGAAATAACATCATCATGATCAATTTGAAACCTTGCTGGCCTTAAACCATTTCTATCTAGAACACATATAGCCCAGTCACCATCTGACATTACTATTCCTGCTGGTCCATCCCACGGCTCCATATGCATAGAGTTATATTCATGAAAACTTCTTACATCTGGATCTAATAGTTGAGCATTTTGCCATGCCGGCGGAAGAACCATTCTAATTGATCTGAAAATATCAATACCGCCCTTAACAAGAATTTCAATCATATTATCAAGAGCAGAGGAATCAGAACCATCTTCATTTACAATTTGTTTGAATTTTTGAATTTTAGGGATTAATGGGGTGGTAAAAATATTAGATCTAGCTTTAACCCAGTTCCTATTACCTCTTATAGCATTAATTTCTCCATTATGAGCTAAGTATCTGAAAGGTTGTGCTAAATGCCATCTTGGGTTGGTATTAGTTGAAAATCTTTGATGAAAGACACAAATCGATGAAATAAAATCTTTTGATTTTAAGTCCAAGTAAAAATTATTTATATCATTTGGCAGCATCAACCCTTTATAGATTATTGTCTTTGATGAAAGGCTGCAAAAATATAATTTTTCATCATCAAGGTAAATTTCCTCCATAAATTTTCTTGCTTGAAGTAAGGAGGTTTGAAAATTTGTTTCTATTTGATTCTGATTTTTAGATGATATAAAAATTTGATATATCTTCGGCAAACAATCAAGAGCTATTTTCCCTAGCATTTTTTTGTTGATTGGAACTTTTCTATAAGTTATTAACTCAAGATTTTCTTTTTTCAATATCTTCGTAATTTTTGGAACTAGCTCATCTAAATTTTTATGATAAAAAATTTGGCCAACTGCATATCTTTCGGGTAATTCAATTTTTTGCTCTTTACGAATTATCTTTTTAAAAAAGTCCTTATTTAGATCAACCAATAAACCACAACCGTCTCCTGTTTTACCGTCGGAACCAATGCCACCTCTGTGCGTCATACTAACGAGAGCCTCGATTGAATCAGTTACTATTTTTCTGGATTTTAAGCCATTAATATTTGCTATTAGGCCGAAACCGCAGTTATCCCTAAAATCATCTTTTTTATATAGTTTTGGCATAATTTTTATTTGTGAATTACATATCATAACAAGAAATTACCAATTTTTCTAAAAAAAGTGTCATACTATGTCATACTCACACTTAGAAAATGAATAACAAAAATAAGCAATATAAAATTGAGAAAGGTCTTTTGCTCTTTACTCAGCCACGTTCGCCCTATTTTTATGGAAAATTAAGAATTAATGGAAAATATAAAACCCAATCATTTGCTCCCATATCAGATATGGATGAAGCCAAAAAAAGGTTATATGAATGGAAAGAAGAAATTCTTAAAAAAGAAAATGATTTTGGCAATACTAATGAGAATATTTCCAGTAGAAATGAATACGTATCTTTTGAAAAACTAGATAATAATTTCCAATTTCTTGATGTGGGTCGATTTGATCCTGGAAAAAAGACACCTGATGAAAGAAAAATAAATTTTGTGGAAATTTATGGAGAGTACAATCAAGTTCAGGCCTCTAATCAGGCTCATAGATGTTTAGACTGTGGTAATCCATATTGTGAGTGGAAGTGTCCTGTTCATAACTACATTCCCGATTGGCTTAAACTTGTAAATGAAGGCAATATTATGGAAGCTGCAGATTTATGTCACTCTACAAATAGCCTTCCTGAGGTTTGTGGTCGTGTGTGCCCTCAAGATCGATTATGTGAAGGAGCTTGCACATTAAATGATGGATTTGGTGCAGTAACTATTGGATCCATAGAAAAATATATTACTGAAAAGGCTTTTGATATGGGATGGAAGCCTGACTTATCTCACAGAAAATGGACAAATAAAAAAGTTGCAATTATTGGATCAGGTCCTGCTGGGATAGCCTGTGCTGATGTTTTAACAAGGTCAGGGATTCATAGTCATGTTTTTGACAAAAATGAAGAAATTGGTGGCTTATTAACTTTTGGAATTCCAGAGTTTAAACTTGAGAAATCAGTTGTAAAAAGAAGAAGAAAAATATTGGAAGAAATGGGAATTAATTTCCATTTAGGTGTTGAAGTCGGTAAAAATATTGACTTTAAAGATCTTCATGATGGTTATGACGCTGTCTTTTTAGCTATGGGGACATACACATCGTTAGAGGGTGGTTTTAAAGGTGAAAAATTACCAGGTGTTTTCAAAGCAATTGATTACTTAATATCAAATACCAAGAAACTTCTAAATATGAATTCAGGTAAAAGTGAATATATAAATTTTAAAGGTAAAAAAGTTGTTGTTTTGGGTGGTGGAGATACTGCTATGGATTGCAATAGAACAGCCATAAGACAAGGTGCTAAATCAGTAACTTGTCTTTATAGAAGAGATGAAAAAAATATGCCTGGATCAAGAAAAGAAGTTAAGAATGCAAAAGAAGAAGGTGTGATTTTTGATTTTAATATCCAGCCAATTGATATTCTTGGTAATGAAAAGGTTGAAGGTGTAAAAACTATTCAGACTAAATTAGGAGATCCTGATCAAAATGGAAGAAGAGTCCCCATACCTATACCAAATTCTGAAAGGATTTTTGATGCAGATGTTGTTATAGTCGCTTTTGGTTTCCGAGCAAGTCCTGCAGATTGGTTTGATGACTTTAATATTAAAACTAAGAAAAGTGGGTTAGTAATTGCTAAAGAAGAACAAGAATTTAAATTTCAAACCTCTAATGAAAAAATATTCTCTGGTGGGGACATGGTGAGAGGCTCTGATCTTGTTGTAACTGCTATTTGGGAAGGAAGAGAAGCGGGTAAAAGTATAATAAAATATGTTACATGAGTGATAAGACCCCTATTCTATTAAAGGCTTTAAATAAAGAAAGACTTTCTGTTCCACCTATTTGGTATATGAGGCAAGCTGGAAGGTATATGCCTGAATATAGAAAAATAAGATCTAAATTTAAGAACTTTTTAGATATGTGTAAAAACCCTGACATATGCTGCGAATTAGCATTACAACCTATAAATGCTTTCAATCTCGATGCATCAATACTATTTTCAGATATTCTTACTATCCCAGATGCTTTTGGTTTGGGTGTTGAATTTATTGAAAATGAAGGTCCTGTTTTACAAAACCCAATTGAAAGCATTGATGATATTAATAACCTAGTGCGATTTGATCCTGATAGTCTTTCATATGTATATAAAGCTGTAACTAATATTAAGAATGCGTTGCCTAATGATATTCCTTTAATTGGTTTTTGTGGAAGTCCTTGGACCCTAGCAGCATATTCTATCGAAGGCCGCTCTTCAAAAGATTTTAATAAAACCATTAATTTCGTAAAAGAACATAAAGATAAATCGCATTTCTTTCTTTCTAGGTTAACAGATGCATGTTTTTTATATTTAAGAAAACAGGTTCAAGCTGGTGCTGATGTTATTCAAATATTTGATTCATGGGCAAATATTTTAAGCAGTGAGGAATTAAATGAATTTTCATTAAATTATATAAAATCTCTAATTACTGCATTAAAGGCAGACCCCATAACATCAAAAATACCAATAATTTTATTTTCTAGAGATCCAAAATGTAGTGCTGATGCATTAGTAGGAACATCAGCAGACTGCATTAGTTTATATTGGTCGATGAATAATTTTAGTCTCGATTCTGCAAGAAATATATCTGCTTTACAAGGAAACCTTAATCCAAAAATATTACTAGAGTCTAAAGAAATAATTAAGAAAGAAACATACGAAATTCTTAAAAAATTCAAAGATTTTCCTGGATATATATTTAATCTAGGTCATGGGTTAACACCGGATATAAGTCCTGAAAAAGTTAAATACTTAACTGAAATAATTAGAGAATATTAATTATCCCAAAGCCTTATTAAGCCCTCTTGCGTACAAGAAGCAATCAATTTACCATCTCTTGAAAAAATTGATCCCCTAGAGAATCCTCTAGCATTCCTAGTTATTGGGCTTTCAATTGTATATAAAAACCATCCGTCTAAATCAAGTTTTCTGTGAAACCACATAGCATGATCTAAGCTTGCATTTTGCAAATTTTTAGTAAGAAAATTTACACCAACTGAGTTATTTGCTGCGCCAAGCAACCCCATATCAGAAATGTACAAAAGGAATGCTTGTTGAATAATTTGATCATCAGGGAGCATTCCACCCGTTTTAATCCAGGTATTTTTATAAGGAGGCATCCTTTCAGGTTTAAAATAATTCTGTTTTTCAACGGGCCTCATTTCAATCTCACGTTGTTTAATAAACATAGGCATATCCTCTTTATTCATCTTCAACTCTTTAAGAATGTCTTCTCTAATTTCTTGTTCGCTTTTTAGTGTTTCGGGTTCGGGTACATCAGGCATATCAATTTGATGTTCTAGGCCTTTTTCTGTTTTCTGAAAAGAAATTGAACAATTAAAAATAACTTCTCCATCTTGAATTGCCTTCACACTCCTTGTTGTAAAACTTTTACCATCTCTAATTCTATCTACAGTGAAAGTAATAGATTTTTCCATTATTCCCGGCCTTAAGAAGTATGAGTGAAATGAGTGAGCAAAATGTTTAGCATCTACGGTTTTATAAGCTGCAATAAGAGTCTGAGCCATAACTTGTCCCCCAAAAATTCTCTTATAACCTACATTCTTTCCAGTCCAGCTAAAAATATCTCTATCAACTTTCTCTAAGTTAAATAGTTCAAGTGATTTTGTTAATTGGGACTTATCTTCCATTTTTATGTTGCGCTTAACCCTCCATCAACAATCAATTCTGTTCCTGTGATGAATGATGACTCATCTGATGCTAAAAACACTGCAGCATTTGCAATATCTATTGGCTCAGCAAGTTTCCTTATTGGGATTTGTTGAATAAGTTTTTGTTCTATATTTCTTTCAGGCGCTGAATCAATCATACTTTGGACCATCGCAGTTCTTGTAAATACAGGATGTAATGAGTTGCACCTAACAAGATTAGTTGATTTTGCGCAATGCAATGCTACTGATTTTGAAAGATGTCTAACAGCAGCCTTTGAAGAATTATATGCAGATGTATTGTGTGAAGCCACAATTCCAGACATAGAAGAAATATTAATTATAGAACCATTACCAGAATCCCTCATAAGTGGTAATGAATATTTACAGCCCATAAATACAGAATCTAAATTAACTTTATGAACTAAGTCCCATAATTCTAGATCTGTAGATTCAACATCTCCAGGGCCTCCCATGCCAGCATTATTTACAAGGATATTTAGAGACCCGACATCTTCTTTTATTTTTGCTATAACTGACTGCCAATGATCTTCGCGTGTTACATCTAAAGCTATATGATCACACAAAAGTTCTTCAGCTGTTTTTTCTAGGATTGATTTATTTATATCACTAATAACTACTCTTGCTCCTTGTGCAATCATTAGTTTTGCCATTTCCTTACCTAATCCTTGAGCTCCTCCTGTTATAAGTGCAACTTTATTTTCTAATCTATTTCCCATGATTTTTTAGTTAAATTTTAATAATCATATCTTACATTGTTTATAAAAAAACTAGAACTTTAAACGCTCAAAAGGTAGGATATGCAGTCCTAAATGAAAGTTTTAAAAAAATGACAATAAATAAAAAAATAGATCTTCCGTCTAAGCCTGACTTCAAGCATAGCGTTTCAGATATTTTTGATATAGATTCAAAACTTACTGTTAAAGGTTTTAAAAATAAGTCAGATTGGGTTCCAGATACTGATAAATCTTATGTATTTGATAAAGATACAACATTATCTATTCTTGCTGGCTTTGAGCATAACAGAAGAGTTATGATCCAAGGCTTTCATGGGACTGGTAAATCAACACATATTGAACAAATTGCTGCAAGATTAAATTGGCCTTGTGTTCGGATAAATCTCGATAGTCATATTAGTAGAATAGACTTATTAGGAAAAGATGCTATTAAGCTTAATGATGGAAAACAAATCACTGAATTTCAAGAAGGTTTATTGCCGTGGTCTATTCAAAATCCTGTAGCGTTAGTATTTGATGAATATGACGCTGGTCGCCCTGATGTGATGTTCGTAATCCAAAGAATACTTGAGGTTGAAGGAAAGCTTACTTTGTTAGACCAAAACAAAATTATTACTCCTCACCCTGGTTTTAGATTATTTGCTACAACAAATACTGTAGGACTTGGAGATATGACTGGCCTATATCATGGAACCCAGCAAATCAATCAAGGTCAATTAGACAGATGGCATATCCTTTCAACACTTAATTACCTTGACCCAAAACAAGAATATAAAGTAGTGAGTTCAAAATTAGTTAGTTTTAAAGGAATAAAAAATCAAGAAATTATTAAAAACATGATAAAACTAGCTAATTTAACAAGATCAGGATTTGCAAATGGAGATATTTCTACATTGATGTCACCAAGAACAGTAATATCATGGTGTCAGAATTACAAAATATTTAAAGATCTTTCAACTTCTTTCAAATTGAGCTTTTTAAATAAGTGTGATGATGTTGAGAAATCTATTATTTCTGAATATTTTCAAAGGTGTTTTGATATTGAAATTGAAAATGCTTAGTTTGAAAAAAATTTATAATGGGTTGGAATAAAAACAGAGACAAGCTTCATGAAGCTGCTTTTTCATCTGTAAAAGCAATATCACAAAATAAAAAGTTAACCTCAAGTATTGGTTTGTCTCAAAGACCTCCTGTTGAAAAAAATATTGTAATTCCATCTGCGCCTAGATCATCTAAAGAGCTAAATAAATGGAGGGGAGAGTCTGATTATCAAGCCTTTTGGCACCTATTTCATAAAAAAAGAAATGAAATCCCATTAACATTACCTGCAAGAATGATCTTCAACGAATTAGAAATCTCTCGAGTAGAATTACTTGGTTCTTCAAAATATATAGGATCTAAAAAAAATATTTCTGAATACCTTAATCATAAAAGCTTGAGTATGGATGATAAAAAATCTTTTAATTTTCTAGCTTATGGTGCAAATCTTTGGTTAAAGAGTTTAGCTAAATTTAAGCTGAATAAGGAATCAATGAATATAATTGAAGTTTTCAAAGAAAAATACCATGTAAATGATTCTCTTAAGCTTATATCTATTAATCTAATTGAAAACATTGAAAATCAGAAAGAGTTTGAAAAACTATCTATACAATTTCTTCAAAAACTTAATCTTGTTGATGGTATTCATGAGGAAGAAGATAGTATTGATAATGATGAGGTGCCAAGTTCTAGTGATGAGTTTGATAAGATTGAAATGGAGACAGATTCTGAGTCAAGCAAAGAAGATGAAAGTGATTTTAAAGATTTTCAAGGAGAAATTGACATTGATATGGAAGAATCATCAGAAAGTATTGATGATACATCCATTCAGGAAGAAGTTGAGGCTTCAGCATATCCAGAAAATGAATTTATAAATAGTCATAAAAGTGATTACTCAATATATTCAACAAATTTTGATGAGATTGTTGAAGCAAAAGATTTAGTGACTTCAGAAGAATCTATTAGATTAAGAAATCAGCTTGATAATTTAATTAAGCCTCACCTAGCAACAATTGGAAAACTTGCTAATAGACTGCAAAGATTATTATTAGCTAAACAAAATACTAGTTGGAATTACAATTTAGAAGAAGGAGTTTTAGATAATGCTAGATTGCACAGAGTTATAGCTAATCCTGGATATCCACTAAGTTTTAAAGAAGAAACTGAAAATAATTTTAAAAATACTGTCGTATCACTCTTAATTGATAATTCTGGTTCTATGAGAGGGAGGTCAATAAGTTTGGCAGCGATTTGTGCTGATATTATTGGGAGCACCTTAGAGAGGTGTCAGGTTAAGACTGAAATTCTTGGTTTTACAACGAAGCATTGGAAAGGTGGAGATTCAAAAAAACTATGGATTATAAATGGAAGTCGCTCCAATCCAGGAAGATTAAATGATATCAGGCATATTATTTATAAAAGTGCAGATAATAGTTGGAGGAGATCAAGAAAATTTTTTGGAGCAATGTTGCGTGAAGGTTTGCTGAAAGAGAATGTTGATGGAGAGGCTTTGGCCTGGTCTCATGAAAGGCTGATCAAGAGACCCGAGGAAAGAAAAATATTAATTGTTATTTCTGATGGGGCTCCGGTAGATGACAGTACTCTGTCAGCCAATAGGGAAGATTTTCTTGATAATCATCTTAAGGAAATTATTTCAAAAATAGAAAATGATAGTCCGGTTGAATTACAAGCAATAGGTATCGGTCATGACGTTACTAAATATTATAAAAATGCAATTACAGTTAATAGGGCGGAACAACTCGGCGAAGTTCTTCTTGATGAATTATCAAAACTTTTCAAGGATTAACTATTATTATAAAATACTAAGACATTGGCATATGCCATTAATTTCAAAGGTAACAAATTATGAAAATTCATAAACAAAATGGTCCACCAGAGGATTTACTATATTTTGATGAAGATTTAAATCTTTCACAAAAACAAGTTGAAGATGTTATTGAAATCTTTAACACTCCTCTTACAGGGGCTTACAACTGGGACTATACTGTCACTGATAATAGAATTAAAAAACTTTACGAGCTTGGTAAAGAGCTAAATTGGAATGGGTCTATTGACCTAAATTGGGAATATACCCACCCTTCTGATGAAAGAATAATTGAGCCTGATGAGGAATTACCTCATGAAATGTTAGATGCTTATCAAAATCTTACTGAAGAAGAAAAAATACTATTTGATAGACATAATACTGCGGAGCTTATGAGTCAATTTCTTCATGGAGAGCAAGGCGCCCTTTTAGTTGCATCTCAACTTGCAAGCTGCGCCCCAACATACAATGCAAAACTCTATGCAGCTTCACAAACATTTGATGAGGCCAGGCATGTTGAAGTATTTAATAGATATTTACAAGATAAGGTTGGAATCCATTATCCCATCAACCCTTCTTTAAAGTTACTACTAGATAAAATTCTTACTGATGAAAGATGGGATCTTAAATTTATTGGTATGCAAATCATAATTGAAGGACTTGCGCTTGCGGCCTTTCAAATGCTTAAAGCTATTACAAAGGATCCTTTATTGAAACAATTACTCCATTACGTTGTTCGTGATGAAGCAAGGCATGTAACCTTTGGTATTAATTATTTAGAAGACTACCTTAAAACACTTTCACCAGAAGAAATTAATGAAAGAGCTGAATTTGCATATGAGGCTTGTGTAATATCAAGAGATAGATTAATTAATACAAAGGCTGAGCAAAGATTTTTAAAAATGAGTGAAGAAGAGGCAAGAGAGTTCCAATTAAATACAGGGACTTTTGAAATGTTCAGAAATTTCTTATTCACAAGAGTTATGCCTAATCTTAAAAGAATTGGTTTATTGACTGATGAGGTAAGACCAAAATTTGAAGCCTTGGGTTTATTGGAGTATGAAAATGCACCGGATGATTTTGAATGTGACTGGGCAGAAATGAAGAAACCTTTAGAAAAATTTGGTCAAATACCAACTACCTTATAACTTTAAATTTTTTGTAAGGTCCATATCTTATTAATATATAAATGGAGAATTAACTATGTCAAAACACTCTGCTCTAAATGCATTTGGTAGATCGGGTAATCCGGCTTTTACGAAAAATTTTACAGGCACTTATGACCTTCCTGTAAATGAAAGAATGACTCTCGATGGTGCTGTAAATAAAACTGGTATCTTATTATCATTATGTTTTGGTGGAGCTTTTGTGGGCTGGAATATTCCATCATTAATGATTCCTGCTGCAATCGTTGGATTTATTTTAGCTCTTGTTACTATCTTTAGAAGTCCGGCAAAAGCTGGATCTACTGCGCCATTATATTCATTTTCACAGGGTATATTTCTAGGTGGAATCACAATGATCTTTGAAAATCAATTTCCTGGAATAGCAATTCAAGCAATTGGACTAACCTTTGGAATACTTGCATCTTTGTTATTTTGCTACAAAAGTGGAATTATTAAACCCACTGAGAATTTTAGGCTTATGGTCTTTTCAGCTACTATTGGTATAGGAATTGTTTATTTAATTAGTATATTAATGAACTTATTTAGTGACGGTAAAGAAATTGCGATGATTCATGATAGTGGTCCTGTAGGAATAGGTTTTTCACTTTTTGTTGTAGGTATTGCATCTTTAAATTTAGTCTTAGATTTTGATTTTATTGAAGAAGGTGCTGAG
>MDTC01091212.1_pt1 | contig 10506 bp, 7 predicted proteins | sample 811181 | NCBI WGS metagenome assembly MDTC01 (sample SAMN05326644, study PRJNA326480) | marine metagenome | isolation source: seawater | place: Pacific Ocean: North | collected 2011 | reverse complement strand
GCCTAAGGGTAGAAGTCCTTTTGGTTTAAATACTCTTGATGGTGGACTACCAGTTTTTTACAGAGGATTAGGATTTGATGGTCACGTTTATGTGTCAAATGAATGGAAGTCCTTCACCAATGGTTATGTGTATGTGAATGGTGCTTGGAAGGAGTTGGATGAATTAAACACGAATGTAAGTGGAACATGGAAACAATAAATATGAGGTCAATAATAGTGTTTTTTAATATAAATAAAATTAACTTACAATTTTTTATGGGCACTCTCCATTCTTCAAAAGATATTGTAATGCACCCAAGTAAACTAAATCTAGAATGAGGAAAAATTAAGTGGCATTAACAAGAATATCTAGTGCTGGTATACAAACGTCTCCTACCTTTTCTGGTGACGTTAAAATTGGGTTAGGTGCAACATTAGAATCAACAGGAAACGCATACGTAACTGGTATTACAACGTTAGGTATAGGTGCGACTGGAGAGGTATACTTATACAATCCATCTAATAGTGCTTTATCCGGAACACAAAATAGTGTATATGGTTGGAAAGCGAAAACATATTGCCAAGGTCTTCAAGTAAACAGCACATTATATCTCTCACGTTCAGGTTCAAACGGATTATCATTAACATATAATAATGCGACTGGAAGTTATATTACTGCAAATTCTGGATTTTTAAGAGTGGGTGTTCCCTATGGTGGAGATTCATTTTATTACGGTAATAATCTTTATTTTAAAGATAGACTCCAAACTAAAACTTTTGCTCATTTTCAAAAGGTTAGTGGCACTGAGTATAACACACATTTGTACGGTGGTGATAGTGCAATTAAATTATCAACAACCAACGAAGGAATCTTGGTAAGTGGTGGTGCAACTGTCACTGGTAATTTAAGTGTTGGAGGAACTGTAACTTACGAAGATGTAACGAATGTTGATTCAATTGGTATTGTCACTGCAAGACTAGGTGTTGTTATACCCAATAGTAACCGAAAAATAGCCATTGGGCCTAGCAGTAATCTTGAGTTAATGCATTCTAGTACTCATGGTTCACAGATTAATACAGGAGACGGTGGTGATATAAGATTCAGACAGAATTCATCAACAAGAGCGAGAGTTTATAGTTCTGGTTTTGAAGTTGTTGGTAAGGTATTAGTAGATTCTACACTCGAACATAGAGGTGATTCAGATACATCAATAGGATTTAGTGCCGCCGATACGATAGATTTAAAAACTGCTGGTAAAAATGGTATAAACATAGATTCTGGTGGAAAAGTTCAATTATATCATAATAACGTTTTAAAATTTGCCACATCAGGAATAGGTGCCACAATATCTTCTGATTCTGCTGATTTACATCTTAGGTCTAGTACTGCTTCTGCAACAGGTCAGGGTCAAATTACATTTAAAAACGTAGACGGTAATGGACAACCCAGAGATGTAGTGAGAATTGTAGGTGCTACTGGTGGATCCACTGGTGGGTATGGTGAATTAAGATTACAGACAGCGTTCAATAATACTTTAAATACAAGATTAACAATAGACAAAGAGGGTAAATCAACATTTACTGGTAATATAGATGTTGTTTCCACTGATGCTGGTAGTTCTGCTGCACCAGAAATTAACCTTTTCAGAAATAGTGCTTCTCCAGCAGACGCAGATTATCTTGGACAATTAAAGTTTACAGGTAAACAAGACGGTGGTGGCACTGTTAATTATGCGAAGATAACTGGTAAGATATTAGATGCAAGTAATGGAACTGAAGATGGAATACTTGAATTTATGCTTAGAAAAGGAGGTTCCAATAACATTGCTGCAAGATTTAGAAGTGATAGTTTACAGTTATTAAATGGCACATCATTAACAGTTGCTGGAACTACAACCATGTCTGGTAATTTAGATATTACAGGAACTATTGATTCAACTGTAGCGGGTGCTGATAATGCATTAACACTAGAAACAACATCTTCCGGAGATCCCAAGATATGTTTAAACGCTGCTGGTGCTGGTGGTCATCGTATAGAGTTTCTTCGTAGTAGTCTTACACTTAACTTTACGAATGGATCTTCTAATCGTTTACAGATTAATGCTCAAGGACATACATTACCAGGAATAAATGATACTTATGATTTAGGTTCCAACACAGTTAGATGGAGATGCACCTTTGTTGACAAATATGTTGGTGATGCAGATCTTAACGTCACTATAGGTTGTAATGCAGGTCTTGGAATTACTGCTGCATCCACCACTGCTTGTAAAAATATAATAATAGGTCATTGTGCAGGACAAAGATTATCAACTTGTTCTAATAATATCTTTTTAGGATCTTGTGCAGGACAATATGCCATGGCTCCTACTCTTACAGTTGCAATCGGTGAAAGAGCTGGTAGGAATGCTAATTGCATAGGTGGTACATTAACTGCGGTGGGTGCTTTTGCAGGTATGTGTAACACCGATGGTGATGGAAATACCTTCATAGGTGGTCATGCTGGTCGTTATGCCAAGGGTAGTAGTTCCGCTTACAATTTCTATGGTGGATATCAGGCAGGAAAAGTTGCGCTTCATGCTTGCTCAGACAGTCCGACTGGTGGTGCCTGTAACATTGCGATTGGTTTTAATGCCTTTAGTCAACGTGCAGGTGGTGTTAATAACGTTATTTTAGGAAGATTTGCTGGTGCTGCAATCAGCACAGGATCAAATAATATAGCATTTGGAAATAGTGCCTTAGTGAAAACTGTTACTGGTGGTAGTAACTTTGCCGGTGGATACCTCACAATGCACGAAAACCTCACTGGTGGTTTAAACGTTGCCATTGGACATGCAGCAATGAGATGTAATGTATCTGGTGGAGCTAATATCGGAATAGGATACTGTGCACTCGCTCATAATACTTGCGGTAATAACAACATTGCATTGGGTGAATGCGCAATGAGATGTCATGACACCAATGGTGGAAATAACTTTGCTGCTGGTTATAGTGCATTAAGAGAAAGTGAAGGTGCTCATAACCAAGTTATTGGACATAGTGCTGGTTACTGTAACACTACGGGATGTTACAATGTAGCGATTGGTCATCAGGCAGGAAGATGCAACACTACGGGATGTCATAACATATCGCTTGGACTTCTAGCTGGTAGTTGTAACGAAACTGCTTCTGATTCTATTTCTATTGGTCAATATGCAAACTACTGCAACAAAGCGGGTGCAAATATAGCGATTGGAAGAAAGTCATCTTTCCACGATGATGTAGCAACTAATGGTTTTAACGTTGCGATTGGTGATTGCGCATTTATGGGCGGCACCAATATGGGCACCAGAAAACATAATGTTGCAATTGGTATCATGGCTGGTGGTGTTTCTACAGCAGGAAGCGGAAACGTCTTCGTAGGATGTTACTCTGGTTATTGTAATGGAGGTGGTAGCACCAACGTTTATATGAGTCGAAAGGCAGGATATTACAACAAAACAGGTCACGACAATGTAATGATAGGTGACTGTGCTGGATTTGGAGGTTCCACCAATTCTTCAAATCAGAATTGTAACGTCTTCATCGGTAAGTATGCAGGTTATTCAAATCGCACTGATGATAACATTGCAATTGGTCGTAAAGCAGGATGTAATATGACTACGGGGTGTAGAAATATTGTATTAGGTCCAGTAGGTAATTGTATCAGCACAGGTTCATGTAATATTGCGATAGGTGGTATCACTGTTATGACCACTGGTAATGTTACAGGTAATGCAAACATTTCAATGGGTCCTTACTCTGGTAGAAGACTCACAAGCGGTGGTTATAACACATTTGTAGGTAGTAGTGCTGGTAGATATGTAACAAGTGGTAATCTAAATGTATTAATTGGTAATGCTGCTGGTTATTGTCTCCAAACTGGTTGTGAGAACATTGCGATTGGTTGTGGTGCTGGTAGTCGTCAAACATCCGGTACTCACAACACCTCACTTGGTAGATCTGCTGGTTATGCGAACTGCACAGGTAGTGGTAACGTAGCGGTAGGACACTCTGCTGGTTATGGAGTCAGAGGAGCTAATAATATTTCAATCGGTGCGACAGCAGGACCAAGTGATGCTCTTACTACTGCTGATGACAACATCTTTATTGGTAGATGCACAGGCACCGCAGTCACCTCTGGAATTAATAATATTATGATGGGTATGTGTGCCGGTACAAATACTGGTATTGGTTCTGAAAATGTCTTTATTGGTTCTTGTGCTGGTTTATGTAATACAGAGGGTAGATGTAACGTCTTCATCGGCAAATATGCTGGTAAATGTAATACTGTTGGAAGTTATAATATCGCGATTGGTGATAGAGCAGGTTGCTGTTTGAGGACTGGATGCACTGGTGTCTTGATTGGTCTTGGTGCCGGAATGAAGTTGTGTTCTGGTAATAGTAATATATTCATAGGAAATCAGACAGGTATATGTGCAACGATTGCTTGTGAGAATGTTATCTTGGGTACTGTTGCAGGAAAGGCATTAGCAGGTGGTGTCAACAACGTCGCCCTAGGAAAAATGTCGGGTTGTAAATTAAATAATGGTAGTCATAATGTTTTACTTGGTAATTGCTCTGGATATTGTTTACAGGGTAATAACAATGTAATTCTTGGAATGAATGCTGGATTCCATAGAAGTGGAACTCAGTATCATGGTAACACATTAGTTGGTAAAAGTTCCGGAGATAATGCCACAACGTTAGCATTTGATAACTTTGATGTTCTAATTGGATTTGGAGCGGGATATGATTACACTGGTTCATGTAGTATTGGTATTGGTCACTCTGTCAATTTGCCAATCAATGATGGTCAGAATCAGTTAGCGATTGGTCAGTATAATGATCATTGGATTGTTGGTGATTGTAATTATAATGTTGGTATTGGAACTACAAAACCAATTGCAAAACTAGATGTAAATGTAGGTTCATCAGTTACAGCGTTTAATATTGAAGGAAGCGAAGGACAATTATTCTCAGTTACAAATAATCTTTCATCAGGTTCAATCTTCGCAGTCAATGATATCACTGGATTACCAAGTGTTGACGTAAATGCTGATGGTACAATTCAACTTGCTCCTCGTGGTGCTGGTGAACTTGTAGGTATTGGTACAACAGTTCCCACATCAAAACTTCATTTAGTTGGTGATGCATTAGTTACTGGTATTGTAACTGCATCCAGATACGGTGCTGACTCATCTTGTAATGTCGCTATCGGTCATCTAGCAGGTGCTAATCTAACTTCTGGCACATGTAATATCTTGATTGGTTTCTGTGCTGGAAGAAACAATAGCAGTGCTGGTTCAAATACCTTTATTGGAATAAATGCAGGAGCAGTTAACGCAACTGGAGGTGGAAACTTAGTTATTGGAGATAATGCCGCCAACTCTTCTACTTTCTTCCAAAATATTATCGCAATTGGTTGTTGTTCAGCAACTACTGCTTTTGGAAGTAATAATGGAAATGGTGGACTTGCAATTGGAACCTGTGCAGCGAGATTCGCCACCGTAGATGTTCTTGCAATTGGTGCTAACGCAGGATGTCAGACAACGGGTGCACAAAACACTTTTGTTGGCGTTAATGGTGGAATAAAAAACACATCTGGTTGTTTGAATACTTTCTTTGGTCATGCAGCAGGAGGTGCAAACGTTTCTGGTCGTTGCAATACTTTCTTAGGTAGAGGTGCTGGTGGTGGAAATTGCACTGGAGATTCAAATGTCTCTATCGGACAATGTTCTGGTCCACAGGGAACAAATGCTAGTGGTTGTCATAACTTTACTGGTGGATATAAGTCTGGTAATTCAATAACATCGTCTTCAAGAAATGTCATTATCGGATGTGGAGCAGGAACTTGTCTTAGTGCTGGTGGTGGTGGTAATACTTTTATAGGTGACCAAGCAGGACATTACATGGGATGTTGTAACTGTTCCACTAATACAGGTAACGTCTTCCTTGGACAAAGTGCAGGTAAAACTATTGTTAATAGTTGCCACGCAATTGCAATTGGTTATCAAGCTGCTCATGGTGTTCCTAATTCAAAACTCTTCGCCAGTCATACCATAAACATTGGTTGTCGAGCAGGTTGTAAGATGGAAGGTGGTCACAGTGTTATCAATATTGGTAGAATGACAGGGGTATCAAACAGTGGAGGAACCTTTAACATTAACATAGGTTATCAAGCTGGATATCATAACTTGACTGGGGCAAATAATTTTTATGGTGGATACTTAGCAGGAGCCTGCAACAAGACCGGTGGTTCAAATATTGCAATAGGTCAAAATACATTTAAATGTGGAACATCTGGAACCACAAATATTTTCATGCTTAATGCGACAGGATGTAATGCTAATGGTCATAGCAATATTGCGTTGGGATATATTGCATTTAGATGTAATTCAAGTGGTTCTCATAACATCGCCCTAGGTGCGTGTGCAATGAGAGGTTGCGACACACCAGCTAATGGAACAGGATGTTGTAATATTTTCATTGGAAAAGGAAGTGGTTGTTATATCTCAGCAGGTAATAAAAATACTGTTATAGGTATTCAGGCAGGTTACGGAATTACAACAGGAAGTTGTAATGTAATCTTAGGTATAGACGCAGGTCATAATTTAACCTCAAACACACATAATGTTGTCATTGGTCCGTTTGCTAATGTGCCTTCTGGTTGTAGTGGAGCAATGACAATAGGTTGTTGTACAATGAATTGGATTAGTGGTTTCAGTGATGGTTCAGTCACAATCAATCATGGTAATGCTAATGCGAACGGTATTCTAAGAATATCTAGAAGTGGTAGTGGAACAGCACAATTAAGATTTGATACCGCATCAGCAAATACCGCAAGTCTTGATATATCAAACTCAGATGGAAATGAACTTAGAGTTAGATATGGTAGCACTGAACATACTCGCTTCAAATCAGATGGAAGTTTTTGTACAGGTAATATAAACACTACTGGTATTATAACTTCAACTGCTTATGTTCTAAATGGTACACTCGCTAAAATAAAACAAAACACATCTGATGGAAGTGATAATTCCATCATCGCAATATCAGGTGGTGGCGATAGTGCTGTTACTAGAGGTGCGATAGCATTACTATATGGTAATGAGATGAATTCTGCAAACGGAAGACTTTATTTAGCAGCAGGTAATACAACTACAAATGGTTATGGTGATATTGTATTAAACACTCAGGGCACAGATAGACTTCACGTCAAATCAAGTGGTCAAGTAGGTATCAATAGTTCAATTCCAGCAGCAACATTAGATATTCATGATTTAGGAAGCACTGGTCCTACTCTTTTACTTAGAGGAGGTAGTGTAACTGAGGGTGATATTGTAACTCCCGATGGTGAAGCACTCGGATTTGGTCATTGGAATTATGGATCGAGTACTTATACCGAAAGATTCAGAATAAACTCAGGTGGTGATGTTGGAATTTCAACTTCTTCTCCAAGAACAAAACTTCACGTCTCAGGCCCGATTCATACAGACCGATTTTTCTCTAATCCAACTTCCCTAGATACATCAATTACATTCCCTGAAAGTGGTGGAGCAGTCAACGGAGGAGTATTTGGTCCATATACCATTAACTCAGGTGTCACCCTCACCATTGCCAGTGGATCTACCTTTAAGGTTCTTTAATAAATAAAACATACGGATATAAATCATGTCTCAAATTAAAGTAAATCAAATAAGTTCATTTACTGATGGTGCTGGAGTAACGATTGGTTCCAATCAAGTCGTGCATAGAAATATGTTCACGAATGGTGGGTTTGAGGTAGCACAAAGACTTTCCTATGAATCTAATGGAAAATCTATAAGTAATGAAAATTACACTGGTATTGATTTGTTCAAAATCAGAGCAAATAGTTGTACAATGCTTCTTACACAATCAACAACTGCTCCTGTAGGTTTTACTGCGAGTCTAAAAGTGGATGTCACATCAGCAGATACATCTTTAGCTTCAAGTGTTTATAATAGTATTGTAGGACATATTGAAGGTTACGATATCGCTAGAACAGCTATTGGCACGTCAGATGCAAAAACTTGTACATTGAGTTTCTATGTTAGAAGCAATTTAACTGGTACGTTTACAGGTTCAATAGGAAATTCAGCCAATAATAGGAGTTATGCTTTTGATTATACGATAAGTTCTGCAGATACTTGGGAGAGAAAAACAATTACTTTTCCATGTGATACCACTGGGAGTTATCCTAAAAATCAAGATTTAGGACTTAAAGTTACTTGGGCTTTAGGTGTAGGTTCAAGTTTTTTAACAGGCACCACGGATACATGGCAAGGTGCTGAACATATGGGATCAACAAATGGACAGAATGTAGTTGCAAGCACATCAAATGAGTTTTATCTCACGGGCGTTCAACTTGAACTTGGGTCAGTTGCCACTGCATTTGAACACAGATCCTTTTGTGATGAATTTAGAAAGTGTCAAAGATACTATCAAAAATCTAGAATGTATGGCGAACCTGTTACAGAATCTGGTAACTCATGGAATACAACAGAAGCTTCGATGAATCAATCTAAAAGAAATGAATATTATGATACTCACGTTTTTTGGCCGGGAGGGGTGATGAGAGCTAATCCATCCATTACATTTAAGGGGTCATCTGGAACTATAAATCAACATAGATTTGAAATTCCAGGTGTACGTAACGATCTTATGACATTAGGTGCTCAAACATTAACAGTGAATACAAGGGGTTATTTTTCAAGACTCACACCATCTGGAACTCCTGATGACACTAGTTATCGTGGTGGTTTTGGTAATGCTTTTGTAAGGTCAAACTGGGAAGCTACAGCGGAGTATTAATTATGGGTTACAAAAAACACGAAAATAGAGATGATAATGGTGATTTACTTTCCGTATATATAATTGATACTGAAAGAGGTTGCTATATACCTCCAGATCCACATAACGCTGATTATGCAGCATATCTCAAATGGGTTGCAGCAGGTAATACACCAGAGGAGGCTGATAATGTCTCTTAATTCATTTAAAAACATTTTATCTGGAGAAAAATAATGCCACTTACTGTAGAGGATCAACCGTATTGTTTATTAGTTCACCCTGTTGATGAAACCATCACGGGAGATGGAGTTGATAATCAGGTGCCACTTGAATTTACTACCACTCAGCACAATGTTGGTGGTTGCACTGTCAACTCTGCTAAAAGTAGAATTACTGTTCCTATCGCTGGCACTTACTTACTTTCTACCGTTATAAGTGGAGGTACGCAAACAGCGAGTGCGGGTGATGGTATACAATTAAAATTTCTTAAGAATGGTTCTCAAATTCTTGAAAGTGTGGCATTTCCGATGGATACTATGGGTACAAACGACGGAGAAGAATTTGCTTTCACCATGGCTCTTCCCATACCTTTAGCTGCATCTGATTATATTGAAGTATGTTTGGATAATGTTGGGGCTACCGTTAGTGCTACAGTCCAAAGAGGGTATTTTTCAGTAGTTAAATTACATTAATTATGTCAACACTTAAAGTAGATACAATTCAAAACACATCTGATGCACATAGTTCGACACCAGAGCAGATTGCAAAGGGTAGAGCAAAAGCACATATAGAAATGAAAGGCACTGGTACCGTTACAATTAATAGTAGTTTTAATATAAGTTCTATTGTTGATAATGGTGCTGGAAAATATGAGGCAAATTTATCAATTACGATGAGTTCAACCACTTACTCTGTTGTTGGTGGTTCATCACAAAGTAATGATCGAAATGATAATGTTATGGGTTTCCATCCATATACAGCAACAAAAATTAGAATGTATTCATGGCAACAGACAGGTAGCTCCACCGCTGGTGAAGATGCAACTTTTGTTAGTGCTGCTGTTTTTGGGGATTTATCATCGTAGACATTACATAATAAATACTATATAATAAAAGAAAAAAAGTTATGCCTAATTCTGATTATAGATTTATTTACACAAATGATGATGGATCAATCAGCATTGTTGTTCCAACAGATAATTGCGGATTAACTTTAGAACAAATTAAAGATAAAGATTGTCCAAAAGACAGGACAGTTTATACTGTCAATAAATCTGTTGTTCCTACGGATAGAAGTTTTAGAGACGCTTGGACTTATACGGAGTAAAATTATGGGATTTGGAATCGACATGGCGAAAGCCAAAGAAATTCATAAAACAAAGATTAGAGTTGCTCGTGCACCAAAACTCGCAGAACTGGACATTGAATTTCAAAGGGCATTAGAAACAGGTGCGAGCACAACTGATATTGTTACTAAAAAAAATGCACTAAGAGATGCTCCTGCTGCTGTTGGCATTTCATCTGCTACTACTACAGATGAGTTGAAATCACAATGGGATACTAGCATATTAGGAACAAGTCCATACTCATAGATTGACATTCTTCGGAGTGTGATATATAATAAATGTATCGAATGATTTGAATGAATAAGAAGTATTATTTTATGGCAGGTCTTCCTCGTGCAGGAAGCACCCTT
>MDTC01189863.1_pt1 | contig 10508 bp, 8 predicted proteins | sample 811181 | NCBI WGS metagenome assembly MDTC01 (sample SAMN05326644, study PRJNA326480) | marine metagenome | isolation source: seawater | place: Pacific Ocean: North | collected 2011 | reverse complement strand
TTATCTAATTGTTTTGAGCTGGTCCCTGAAGAGACAATGCCATGAAAACCAGATACTGCACCACAGGCAATGGTTACAAATAATAAAGGCATCAGCGAGGGGGCATCTTCGGTCATACTGTTATTAAATGCTGGGGCTGAAATATCAGGCAGAGAGAGTAATACTGCTCCATATAGTAAAAATAAACCGACAAATAACTGCATACCGTTAATGAAATCTCGAGGTTGCAACAATACCCATACTGGCAACATCGAGGCGATGGCTGCATAAATAAATAAAATTACGATCCAATTCGCATTCGCAGTCAGTCCAAAGAGTCCAGTGGGTAACTCAATTGGCATAACACTTCCAACGTAGATGGAAAAATACAAAGCCATAACACCGACCACACTCAACAGTGTTAAATTTACATTACGATGCAGTAACTGTCCGATAATCAGTGCAACTACAATGGCTGACCATGCTGGAAATACCGCATTAGGTGTATTGACAAATGCGCCGGCAATAACCACACCAAATACAGCATTGACCATTAATAATACAAGGAAAACAACCACCATAAAAAGGGCACGAGTTCGTTTACCAATAACATCTTCCGAAAGTGCCCCAATTGATTTTCCTTTGTGCCTAGAGCTGGCCCAAAGTGCCCCAAAATCATGAACTCCAGCAAAAAATACAGTCCCAATCGTAACCCATAATACTGCTGGTACCCAACCCCAATAAACTGCAATCGCAGGTCCTACAATCGGTGCTGCTCCTGCGACTGATGTAAAATGGTGACCCCATAAAACGTATTTATTAGTGGGTACGTAATCAACGCCATCATTGAATTCATTAGCTGGTGTAACGAAATCTGGATCTAACTGATAAATTTTAGTAGCTATGAACTTAGAATACACAAACCAGCCAAAAGTCATCCCTGCTATACCAAGCAAAACTATCATCAATGATTGCATTGTTTTCTCCTTATTTTAAATCCATTTAAGTACTATGAAGTAACAGTTATTTAGTTCCCTCTTGAGCTTACCTTGAAGTTATTTATTTATAAAGCACCGATGCGCAATATTTTAATTCTTGTTCTGGAAAATACTAAATCCTCTTTTACGTATCAAAAGGATTAAGCTGATAATAAACAACAATCCAAACCAACCAAAATACTCATTTGTGGTGATCTGTCCCTGAGGAAAAAATGTAAATTGATAAGCACTCAAAACCGCATAGCGATCTAACATCCAATGCCAAGCAGTGTGTGCTAGTAATATTGAAAAGACTAATATCCCTAATTTTTCTGAAATCACTGAATTAAAAACATAGTTTAGTATCGGTACAGCAATAATGATCATGAGGACCTGGCCAATTTCAACACCAAGATTGAAACTTAATAAAGAAGTAATAAGATGCTGGCCTGCGAACTGAAGAGTTTCACTTAACGCAAAAGAAAACCCAAACCCATGAACTAAACCAAAAGCAAAGGCGATTGGCCAGCGTTGTTGGAAGTTATTTCGAATCACATTCTCAAGCGCCATATAAACAATTGATAAGGCAATTAGCATCTCGATCAAGGGAGGAAACCATAAGGCCTTGGGCACCATCCCAAATGCAGCAGCTACTAATGTTATTGAATGCGCACAAGTAAATGCAGTAATAGTAATTACTAAAGGGCGTAATTGTCGGCATGGCAATACCAAACAAAAAATAAATAATAGATGATCTAAACCACTAAGAATATGCTCAAACCCTGAAATAACAAACCGTAGAAATGAGTCATACCAGGTTGGATCCAGTTCAACCAAACCAGGACTACCTCTAAACTCATAGAGTCTTGAAGTTTCATCAGGGGTTACATAAGTTAATACGGTCGAAGTATTAAGACTTAACCCACCCAAATTTAAATCAAGAGAAAAATTCGCTCCATCATTTTGAATCGGATATACAATTAATACATCTAATAATGCTTGCTCATGATGCAATAAGGAATTTTTTGCAAGCTCAGGTAATGAGAAACTTTGCATTGCGGATTGATAACTACTAAAGGAACGATCGGATGGCAAAGATATTCTTGTGTCCACAATCTTCCAATTCTCAATCTTTGTTTTTTCTTCATACAAATCAATAAAATTGGCAAGCCAAATCTCAGCAGCATCTAATGTCAATTCTGAAATCTGATCTAACTCAAGATAGCCCGGCCCATAAACTGGAAAATTCATATCTCGCATGGCCTCTAATGGAACTCTAATAGCTAGATTTGCCAGAGCGCCATCAGCCTTGAAATATGTTTGCACTACAATATCATTAGGGACCTCATGTGCCTTCAGTTGTTCTGGTGCATAGACCGTACCCATAATTATTAACACCATCAAACACTGATATATTGGTCGCAGAGAACTTTCTAATGAATGGCTTCTAATGATTTTAACTCCTCATAGCAGTTTATTTAGCTTTCACATTATACAAATATAGTTGCATAGTATAATAAGTGGCAGTAATGTTTATAGAATTAAAAAATATAGATAAATCAGACATTGGTCTCAAAAGGTAAATTATTATGAAAAATTATATACATGCTTTTATTGTTTTATTCACTATGTTTTCAGTAACAGCTTGTGACCAGCAATCTAACTCTGTTCAAGCACAAGGTAAGGAAGCCCCTAGTTTTGAAGTCGATCCTTTTTGGCCAAAACCCTTGCCCAATCATTGGATATTGGGCTCAACCATCGGTTTGGCTGTGGACTCAAAAGACCATGTATTTATTATTCACAGAAGAAATAGTTTTAATGAAAGAACAGAAATTGGTGCTGCTTCTGATCCTAAGTTAGCTGATTGTTGCATCCCGGCGCCAAATGTTCTGGAATTTGATCCAGCAGGAAATCTAGTCAACTCATGGGGTGGCCCTGGAGAGGGTTATGATTGGCCAAATTCTAATCATGGCATTAGCATTGATCACAAGGATAATATATGGATTGGAGGAAATGGTCGCGGTGATTCACATATATTAAAATTTACTCGTAATGGTCAATTTCTAGCTCAATATGGTAGTGCTGGAGCACCAGTTGATAGCCACAGTAAAGAGAATTTTGGGCGTGTCGCTGAAGTGGCTTTCGATGCCGCTGCTAACGAGGCATTCGTAGCAGATGGTTATACTAATAAACGAATTGCAGTATTAGATGCAGATACTGGAGTCTTAAAAAGATATTGGGGCGCATATGGAAATGCACCGGATGATGCTAATCTTGGTCCATTCAAAGTTGGCGAAGAGCCAGCTCAACAATTCCGTAATCCAGTGCATTGCGCTGAGCCATCCATGGATGGCTTGGTTTATGTATGCGATCGAGTGAACAACCGCCTGCAAGTATTTAATAGTGATGGCACGTATGTTCAGGAATTATTTGTCAAGCCTAATAGTTTGGGGGATGGCTCAGTCTGGGACATCTCTTTTTCTAGTGATGTTGACCAACGATTCATCTATCTCGCAGATGGCACTAACAGAAAGATTTTTATAATTGAGCGTGCGAGCATGGAGATCTTAACTAACTTCGGTGATGGTGGCAGGAATCCAGGCCAATTTTTTGCGGTACATAATATCGCCACTGACTCAAAAGGAAATATTTATACTACCGAAACCTATGAAGGTAAGAGAGTCCAAAAATTCACCTACATGGGAATGAAACCGGTTACCGTGATGGATCAAGGGACACCATGGCCTGCTGATAAAAGGTAATCTTCAACGATAAAATTTGTAAATATTTGTACATGGCATATAAAAGCCATTAAAAAAATACTAGAATCACTTATAGTAAAAGATTCAAGAGGGGGTCTAATTTAAGTGGATGTGAATTTAACAAGAAGACGTTTCATAAAAGCAGTAATTGCATCTAGTGCGGTTGCAACTCAAGCCGGCCGTCAACTCAATGCTCAAAATATAAATGCAAAAGGCTCAGTGGAACGTTTAATTGCAATAGATATTAATGGTAAAACTCGTCGGGTAGATGTACTCCCTCAAGAAACACTGGCAAATACACTTAGATATAAATTGGGCTTAACTGGTACTAAAATTGGTTGCAATAGAGGTGAATGCGGTGCCTGCACTGTGTTGATTGATGGAGTTCCTAACTATTCTTGCTCAACACTTTCTCACAGTGTGAGGAAGCGACAGGTACAATCCATTGAAGGGGTAGCTCAAAATGATGGAACCCTGCATCCAGTTCAAAAAGCCTTCATTGAAGAACTTAGCCCACAATGTGGTTTTTGCACGCCAGGACAAGTCATGACGGCTGTTGCTTTGCTGAATGAAAACCCCAAACCGAGCCGTGAGGAGGCAAGACAAGCACTTTCTGGAAATATCTGCCGGTGTGGAGCCTATGATCATTACTTGAATGGAGTAATGCGAGCCTCAGGACAAAGTGATGAATAATTATAAACATATTGGAAAAGACTTTGTGCCACCAGATATTTTTGGCAAAGTCACTGGGAAGGCAAAATATGCAGAAGATTTTCATCGTGAAGGTATGGTCTTTGCCCGAATGTATACTAGTCCAGTTGCACATGGGCGTGTTACCAATATCGATACCTCGGCTATCGACAATATGGAAGGTGTGATTGGGGTACTTACTGCGGATGATGTGCCTTCAGTAGAAGCACCTAATGCGGCTATTCTGACCAATAATCCTGCATTCATTGGAGATCCTATCCTGGCAGTGGCAGCGACACATGAACAAATAGCTGAAGATGCCTTAAATAAAATTAAAGTCCAAATAGAAACACTACCATTTGCAGTAGATCCTTTAGATAGCTTATTAGAAGGAGGCCCAGACGCAAGAGAAGAAGGTAATGTCTTCGCTCGATCCAGAGAAGGCTCTGGGTTTAAACGAATAAAATGGACAAAAAAACAAATTAATGAGTTTAGAGCTGGGAAAGAACCTACCGGTGAACATGCTTCTGAATGGATATATGGTGAACCAGAGAAGGCTTTTAATGAAGCTGCTCTAATTATCGAGCAACCATTTGTTACTACTGGTTATGCACACATGAGTATGGAACCAAGAACAGCGATGGCTTATTGGGAAAATGGTACCTGTTATGTATATGGATCTGCTCAGAGTCAGAGTTTTTGGTTACCTGGGCTGGCCAGGTTATTAGGCGTCGAACAAGATAAAGTAGTATTAATCAGTGAAAATACAGGGGGTGGCTTTGGCTCAAAAATAGGGGCCTATCCAGCAGCTGCTCTGCCTGGTTATTTCTCGAAAAAACTTGGACGCCCAGTCCAACTAAGAATCACTCGAGAGCAAGAATATTATATTGGTTCAGCCAGAGTAGGTTTTCAAGGCTGGATAAAGTTAGGTTTTGCAAAAAATGGTAGAATGACTGCTGGTGATGTCTATATCATCGAAGACATTGGCCCAAATGCTACCGGTGGAGATGGGTCCTCCGCAGCAGATGCAGTTTCATTATTGTATGATCCTGAATCAATGCGTTTCAGAGGATTGCCCGTCTTAACTAATACCACACCAAGAGGGGCACAAAGAGGACCAGGTCAAAATCAAATCGCCGCGGTCATGGCTCCTTTAATGGATCAAGCCGCTAAATCATTACAAATAGATCGATTAGAAATTAGAAAGATTAATGCTGTAAATAGCGATACAACTGTATACAAGGATCAGCGGCCTGTTACCAGTGCATATATGAAGGAAGCCCTTGATAAAGGTGCCGATTTATTCGAATGGCAAAAGAAGTACTCTAAAAAAAGTAATACAACGTCAAAGGTTCGCGGATTGGGAATTGGTCAAGGTTACCATTCAGCAGGCACGAAAGGTTTTGATGGCTTGCTCAGAATAGCCTCAGATGGAAAAGTGCATCTCCACTCTGGAGTGGGAAATTTAGGTACCTACTCTTATGCTTCAACCACCAGAGCAGCGGCAGAGGTATTGAAATGTGATTGGGAAGATTGTGTTATTCATAATGGAAGAACAGATAATAATCTGCCTTGGAGCTCCTATCAGGCTGGCAGTGTCTCAATTTATACCCAAACCAGAAGTAATTATGTAGCTGCGCTTGATGCTGTCAGAAAAATGAAAAATATCGCAGCAAAAATACATGGTGGGAACGTTGATGATTATGAAATAGACGGTCAAAATGTTCGCCATAAAATGACTAATAAAAGTTCTACTTATGGGGAGATTGCCCAGTTAGCTATTGAACTTGGTGGAGAATTTTCGGGGATAGAATATCCGGAAGATATTCATGACATAACTAAACGATCAGTGCAAAATATTGCCGGAACAGGCTTAATCGGTGTGGCAAAGGATAAGCTACCACAAAAAGGAGTTATTCCAGGCCTTGCCGCAGCCTTTGTAGAAATTGAATTAGACTTAGAAACAGGTAAATATGAGATACTTGACTATGTTGGTATCGCTGAATGTGGCACTGTTGTTCATCCTCAAGGACTAGCTCAACAAATGAAAGGTGGTGCTGTTTGGGGCATGGGTATGGCAGGCCTAGAACGTCACGTATTTGATCCACAAAATGGTTTACCCGCAAATATAGGTTACCATCAGTGTAAAATTCCTAGTTATCTAGATGTACCTTCCGTCACAAGAAGTGACGCTGTTGATCTTCCAGACCCACAAAATCCATTTGGTGCCAGAGGAATCGGTGAGCCAGCGATGGGATGTGCTGTCGCCGCTCTTACGTCCGCTATAACAGACGCATTAGACGGATACAATTTTGGTAGAACGCCAATTAGTAAAGATATGATTCTCAATTATGTAACTGGGAATAATCAATCCTTTAAACCTTTACAAACAAATAATTTCTGAGATTAATATGCCTTCATATGACGTAATGCCAGAAGTCCAGTTATATCAGCCTAAAGATGCTGAAGATGCCCTCAATTTAGCTGATAAATATCGAAAACAAGGTTGGTTGCTCGGGGGTGGTCAAGATACTTATGGCTGGCTAAAAGATCGAGCAAAGAACCCATCAGCACTTATTGACCTAAATGATATTGATGCCTTCAAAGGAATCAAATCAAACTCCACAGGAATTGAAATTGGAGCCCTTACTACTCTAAGAGACATCATTAAAAGCTCTGTTATTAATGAAAATTATGAGGTGCTTGCAAAAGCAGCTGCTCGAGTTGCTAGTCCACAAATACGTAATGTAGGAACCCTTGGGGGCAACCTTATTCAAGATACACGTTGCTGGTATTATCGTCGTGGACTCGCATGTTATAGGGCTGGAGGTAATTTATGTTATGCAGATAGTCCTGAAGGGATGAACAGAGAGCATGCACTATTCAATGCAAGTCGATGTGTTGCTGTGTCTCCATCCGATACAGCAACCGCTCTAGTGGCACTTGAAGCAACCATGGTAATTAATAATGTTGATGGTGAGCATGAAATGACTGCCGAAGATTTTTTTGTTGGTCCTGATACGCATATCACTAGAATGACAGCACTTGAACCTGGAGAAATTTTAACCAGTATTAAAATTCCAAATAAATGGGCTAACTCTGAATATTACTTTGAAAAAGTAGCAGATCGTGATGTCTGGGATTTTGCACTCGTGAGCCTTGCAATGGTTGTAAAAAAGTCAAAAAATAGCATCCAAGAAACTCGGATGGTTTGTGGTGGTGTTGCGTGTACTCCTTATCGGCTTAATAATGTGGAAGATTATATAGCCGGTAATGAATTGTCTGAGGAAGTCATCAATGGAGCAGCAAAACTTGCTGCAAAAGGAGCTAGAACACTTAATTACAATCACTTTAAAATTCCTTTGATGGAAAATTTAGTCAAACGAGCATTACGGAGTTAATTATTTGGAACTAGTAACTTTCAAAAAAGATGTCTGGGGCCGAGAAGTTATCCTTGGAGCTTCATGGGATCTTTTGTGGGTACTTTTAGCTGTTACTTTTGTTGGCATAGCTATACACGCTATTATTGTTGCTGTTCAGAAGAAAAAAGCCATGCCCTCTGCTGCCGGTAAACGTGTTGAAAGACATGCAAAAATTGACCGAATTTTTCATTGGGTGATGGCTCTCAGCATGTTTGTCCTTCTCATTACTGGAATATTCCCAAAGATTGGTATCGAATTTGCTTGGTTAACGATTCACTGGGTTGCCGGCATATTGCTCACAGTTATCACTATTTTTCACATCATACGTTCAGTCTTTTGGCAGAATTTTAAGGATATGTGGATTGGTATAAAAGATTTAAAAGAACCTTTTGACCAAAATATCAAGCCAGGAAAATATTCTCTGGCACAAAAAGGCTTGCATGCTACTATCACCATACTCACCCTCGTTATCATAGTGACAGGTATCATTATGTTTGCCTTGATTGATACTCCATGGTGGGAGCGAACTAATGCACTATCAGAAAACCTTCTAGGATGGGTATTCTTGCTTCATGGCTTGGCCTCTCTCGCTTTAGTAGCGATCACCTCACTGCATATTTATTTTGGCCTACGCCCTGAAAAACTATTTTACACTCGATCCATGATCAAAGGCTGGATTTCGGAACATGAAAAAGATGAAAATCATGATCGAGAAAAATGGGTCATAAAAAACTAACCAAGCCAGTAAGTAGATTAAACTTGAATCAACAAATTGAAATAATTGAAGCTGGCTATGAATATTTACTTGCCTATGCTGCTCAAGGAAAAGAAACCGATCAAGCTGGTAGCACTATCTCAGAGGTAAGAACAACACTCAAAAATATGGCTGACACAACTATACTCTTGATTGAAGAGCATGAACAAAAGCCGATGAGCTTCTCTTGGGTGATTATCGATGATGCCAAAAAAGCTTATGCTGCTATTGAACTTGTCCTAGCTCAAAAAGACATCAGCTCTGAGATGATAGATAATCTTAATGCTTCAATTCATCTTCGCGCCCTTTTAACTGACTTATTTCTTGTTAGTGAAGCAAATTAGGTCTCGTTATCTTGTCAACATGATCAGCAACAACTACTATATAACAAACTACAAAAACCTTTTTATTTGAAACGAAGAGAGAGAAAATATGAAAAAAATTATATTCTTATTTGCCATATTTGTAAGTATTAATTCCTACGCAGATGTCACGAGACATGCATTACCAAATAACTCAACTTTTCCGATTTCAAGAGCAGTTGAAGTTACTCCAGATACGACCATTATATATCACAGTGGCCAACTCCCTTCGCCAGCAAATCCAGATGCAGAGAGGGGTTCTCGAGAATGGAGTGGTGATACAGAAGCACAAACTATGAGTGTATTAAAGAAATTTGAAAATTCTTTTAAGTCACTTGGAGTTGATTTTGGAGATGCTGTTAAATTGACTGTATTCTTAGTCGGTGATCCCGAGTTAGATGGCCGAATGGATTTCGGTGGTTTTATGAAATCTTACAGTAAATTCTTTGGAACCGAAGAGCAGCCCAATAAACCAGCTCGTTCAGCAGTTCAAATTGAAGCCCTAGCTGGTGGGTGGCTAGTAGAGATTGAGATGGTTCTCGCCAAACCAAAATAATCTCATTTAATTAGTTATTAAAAAAATACCAGGTTTTACCTGGTATTTTTTTGTTTAGTTTTTTTAAAAATTATAATTAACAGTCACCCCAGCATAAACATTTCTTTCTGGAGCTGGTTCATAATATCTTCCACCATAAGCATTAATACGGATATTACTATTGAAATGTTGATTAAAAATATTATTCACGCCTAAGTAGGGTCTCAACCACCAATTATTACGATCTATAACATAACTGGCCCGAAAATTAGATACTGTGTAATTTTTTACCTTGACTGAATTCGCATTATTAGCAAATAAATCCCCAACATAGTTCATATTAAAATTAACATTAAGATTATTCTCAGTCTTATAACGGAAACTCAAATAAGCAAATGATTCTGGTAGTCCAGGTAATCTGGAGCCAGCAAAATCTTTACCATTTTGATCAATAAATTGATCGAATTTAAAATCGGACCAAGTATAAGAAAAATCCACCAGTAGATTGGATTTAACATTCCATGTAAATGCAGATTCGATACCTCTTCTTGATGATTTGCCTACATTTGAGTAAAACGTTCGTCCAGGGGATGCCTCTAATTCATAAGGAGTCAATTCATCTTTGAGATCTATCTCAAATAAAGCTAATTCATAATAGAAATTTTCATAATTGGCCTTATAACCTATTTCAATATTATTCGCTTTTTGAGGTTTTAGAGCAGCATTAAAACCACCCGAAGAATCTGGGTTTGCTAGCTCAGTCGTGGTTGGTGTTTCAAAAGAACTACTTATATTGCCAAATAATATACCTGCATCAAGTTCATAATTGATACCTATAGAAGGACTCATCGCGTCAAAATTTAATTTACCTGAATCGTTACCATTTGCTATGAAATGATCCTGTATATCAAATGTGACCTTATCGTAACGAATTCCTGTTGATATTGACCACCTATCCTTGTCATACCTGCCTTGGGCAAAAATCCCATCGCTACTTACATGCTCATCTTGATCAAAAGATAATACC
>MDTC01245380.1_pt1 | contig 10509 bp, 9 predicted proteins | sample 811181 | NCBI WGS metagenome assembly MDTC01 (sample SAMN05326644, study PRJNA326480) | marine metagenome | isolation source: seawater | place: Pacific Ocean: North | collected 2011 | reverse complement strand
TGTTTTTGAAAAAGGGTACAGGTTGCAAATAACTAGATCAATCCATTTAATATTATGTTTTTCTGCTTCTTTCAAATGAATATCTCTGAGTCCCAATATTCCACCTTCTATGAGCGGGTTAATTGTTTTTAATCTACCACCCATGATTTCAGGAAAATTTGTGTAGTCTGAAACATTTGTTACAGGGACACCTGACTCACGTAGCGCCTGTTTTGTTCCTCCTGTTGATAATATTTCAACATCAGAGGCTGCTAATAAATTTGCTATTTCCAATATTCCTGTTTTATCAAAAACGGAAATCAAAGCCCGTTTGATTTTTAAAGGTTTTTTATTTATGGGGTTGTTAATTATCATTTGTTATCACTGCTAATGTTAGTCTGCTTTTTGAAATAATCTTTCTATTGCTGTTTGTTATGGAAATTTCCCAAACTTGAATTTTTTTTCCAACCCGGACGGCGGTTGCCTTTCCATATACCCACCCCGTGGATATAGAACGAAGGTGGCTAGAGTTTATTTCTATACCGACTACAGAATGCGTTTTAAAATCAACCTGCATGCCACCACCAATGCTACCAAGGGTTTCAGCCAAAGCAACGCTCGCGCCTCCATGTAATAATCCAAAGGGCTGAAGAGTGCGTTTATCAACTGGCATTTTACCCGATACGGAAAGGGCCCCAATGTCAGTAATTACAATACCTAGATTTTCAACTAGGGTTCCTGTTGTTCTTGAATTGATTTGTTTTATTATATCAGCTTTGTTTTTCATTGGTTAAACAATCTAATGGCTTCCAAGAAAGCTTGCCCCTCTAATTTCTGGACTTTTTCTTTAAGTGTTTTTGCGTTGTCAAGCTGGTTAACAGAACATTTTTTTTGGATAAGTATCGGTCCAGAATCTAAAGCTGCAGTTACAAGATGTATTGTGCAGCCTGTTTCTTTATCTTTGTTTTTTATTACTTCTTCATGAACGCTTGTGTCCATCCCGCCAGCATATTTTGGTAATAAAGAGGGATGAACGTTTAAAATTTTATCTTTCCAATCTAGACAAAACTTAGATGATAAAATTCTCATAAATCCAATTAATAATATTAGTTGAACTTTATGTTTTAAAAAAAGTTGAGTTAATTTATTATCGAATTCTTCTCTGGTTTGATTTTTATGTGAAATAAAAAAAGAAGGAACGTTGTTTTTTTCTGCTCTTTTTAATATATATGCATTTTGATTATTAGATATTACAACCGACACATTTGCGTTTAAATCGCCACTAGCAATTTCGTCCAAAATAGGCTGAAGATCAGTTCCGTTTGTAGAGCCTAAAACACCAAGTTTAATCATCTTAATCGATTCATATGTTTGATTCGTTTTTGTATTATGTTTTTTGTACCAATATCTCGTCTGTGAAAAAGAGGACCCTTAACACTTTTAATTTTTTTTTCAGCTATTTTTTCTGCTTCTGAAATAGAATTTCCAATTCCCACCGCTGCTATAGTTCTGCTACCAACTTCAATTAATTTTTCATTTTTTAAATCTACTGAAGCGAAAAAAAACTCCCCTAAATCATTATGAATATCGCCAATATAAATTGGAGCACCCTTTATCGGATTATTAGGATACCCTTTTGGAACCGCGTATTTACAAACAGTAGCCTTTTTTTGAAATTTTATATCTAAATTATTTAATGTTCCTTTTGATATAGCCTCACAAATTTCAAAAAAATCTGTTTCTAAAATAGATAAAACATTCATTGCTTCAGGATCTCCAAATCGGGAATTGTACTCGATAACTTTAACCCCTTCAGATGTAGCCATAAAGCCGCCATATAGCACACCTCTATACCCTTCGCCAAATTCTTTTTTTAGAGCCGCAGAAACTAGTACGTTAATATTTTGTGCTTGTTGAATATCAGAGTGGCTTAAGAAAGGTAAAGAGTGGTTTTTATCAGAGTATGTTCCCATTCCTCCGGTATTTGGACCGGTATCGCCTTCGTAAGCTCTTTTATGGTCTTGAATGGCGGGCATATGTTTTAGACTTTCTCCATCACAAAAACTCATAAGAGAGAATTCTTCTCCAACAAACTTTTCTTCAATAACAAACAAGCCGCCGCTCTCTATTATTTGCTTACAATATTTTAATGCATCTGTATGATTGGCCAGGTGCTCTCCAGAAACTTTTACACCTTTACCGCCAGCGAGCCCATCAAACTTTATTACAAAGTGATTTCCAATTTTTGATAAAAAAGACTTTACACCAGATATTGAATCAAAAGTCTGATACTTTGGGCATCCTGGTATTTTATGTTTTTTAAGTAAATCTCGAGCGAAAGATTTTGAGGTTTCAATCCTAGCCAGTTCCTTTTTAGGGCCAACAACTTTTATTTTCTCAGCCAAAAGAGCATCTGCCAGACCAACCTCTAGGGGGTTTTCAGGTCCAATAATTACGAGAGCAACACCTTTGTTTTTGGCATATTTTATAACTGCATCGATGTCATTAAAATCTTCAATTATGATTTCTGAACATATTTTTGATATGCCTGGATTTAAACTAGAGGCCATACAAAAAAGCTCAATTTTAGTTTTAGATTTTTTTAGTGCTTTTGCTATTGCATGTTCTCGAGCACCAGAACCAATTAAAAGAATTTTATTACTCATCTAAACCAGTAAACAGCTTTTTATTATTTAGAAAGATCTGACCGAGTGGTTTCTAGGTTTTTTAGATAATCTTTAGTTATGTTTCCTACGGGGTATACACCGGTAAAAACAGAATCTTCAAACTTTGTTATTTTAGGGTTGCCTATTGTGGCAGAAAGTTTTAAATCATCAAGGTCTTGGTAAATCAGTTCGTCTGCTTTTATATAGTTTTTTATTTGTTTAATTGATCTGTTGTGAGCAATTAATTCCGATGTTGCAGGCATATCAATTCCATAGATGTTTTGGTATCTAATCGGTGGAGAGGCGGATGCGAAAAACACTTTTTTCGCACCGCACTTTCTAACTAATTGAATTATCTTTTTTGAAGTATGGCCTCGAACAATTGAATCATCTACAAGTAAAACTCTTTTATTTTTAAACTCAATATCTATGGGGTTTAATTTTTGTTTAACTGATCTTTTTCTTGTCTTTTGTTCTGCCATAATAAATGTCCTGCCAATGTAACGATTTTTCATAAAGCCCTCTCTGTATTTTACCCCGAGCTTGTGAGCAACTTGCATTGCGCAGGTTCTGCTGGTATCTGGAATAGGTATTACAACGTCAACATTTAATTTGGGATAATTTTTTAAAATTTTTTCTCCCAAAAAATCACCCATTCTTAATCTTGACTTATGAACAGAGATCGAGTCAATAGAGGAGTCTGGACGAGAAAAATAAACAAATTCAAATAAGCAGGGCATAAATTTGCTTTCTTTAACAATTTTTTTTGAGGAAACCGACCCATTGGCATCAATAATAATGGCTTCTCCGGGGCCAATGTCTTTTATTGGTTTGAAATCCAAAGCGGAAAGAGCGCTACTCTCTGATGCAATCATATACGAGCTTCCTTTTTGTCCCAATGAAAGGGGTCGAATTCCATTTGGATCTCTAAAGGCGACAAGTCCAACATTAGAAACTAAAGAAACAGCTGCATATCCACCGAAGCATTTTTTAAACACCTCAGTTAGTGCTTTAAATATATGAACTTTGCCTAGTTTTTTAAAACCAGTAGAATAAAGTTCATATGCAAAAAGCTTCATCAAAACTTCAGAATCAGAATTGGTGTTAAACTGGCAAAAAGAAGTTTTTATCAGACCAGACCTAATTTTATTACTATTTGTGAGTGTGCCATTGTGGGCCAATGAAATAATTGCAGGGTTAGCTGTATAAAAAGGCTGAGAGTCATTTACACCGTTGCTCCCTGCGGTTGGATATCTTACATGACCAATCCCAACAGAACCCAAGAGGTTTGTTTTAAATCGGCCCTTTTTAAAAACTTCTGTTACTAAACCAAGTTCTTTATGAAGGTGCATTTTGGAACCATCAAGAGTTGAAATGCCGGCAGCGTCTTGCCCTCGATGTTGTAACTGGATTAAACCATCATAAATATCTTGGGCTACCGCTGTTTTATTATGATATAGACCTAATATTCCACACATTAAATTTTATCTACCAGCTCAGAAGACAAGCCTATATAGCTTGAAGGTGTAAGGGTTAACAGGGTTTGAGTGTCTTGTTCGGATAAGTTTAGTCCAGAAACAAATTCAGCAACTGTTTCAACATCAACAGATTTCCCTTGTGTAATTGATTTAAGTTTTTCATAGGCATCTGGCTTGCCGGCTTTTCTAAGGAGTGTTTGTACGGCTTCTGCTAAAACCTCCCAATGGTTCTCTAGCTCTGCATTAATCTGACTTTTATTAACAGTTATTCTATTAAGACCGATCAAAATATTGCTTAGCCCCAAAAAACTGTGGCTCATTGCAACGCCCTGATTGCGAATTGTTGTACTATCTGTTAGATCCCGTTGCATTCTTGATACTGGAAGCTTAGTGGCCAAGTGTCCCAACAATTTATTTGCGAGTTCTAAGTTACCCTCAGCATTTTCAAATTGTATAGGGTTTATTTTATGAGGCATTGTAGAAGAGCCAATCTCTCCAGAAACTTTTTTTTGGGCAAGCAGCCCTCTGCTTATATAAAGCCATGTGTCTCTGCAGAAATCAATCAAAATATTATTTACTCTAATTATTTGATGAAAGCTTTCAGATAAAGAGTCGTGTGGTTCGATTTGGGTTGTTATAAAGTTTAATTTAAGGCCGAGTTTTTTGACAAACCTTTCTGCGAAAGAAACCCAATTTACTTTTGGATATGCAACTACATGAGCAGACCATGTACCAGTTGCGCCACCGAATTTCCCGAAAAAGTTTTGCGTTTTTAGTTGACCTAGTTGTCTGTTTAATCTTTTGTAGAAGACGGCCAGCTCCTTTCCAAATGTTGTAGGCGTTGCAGGTTGGCCATGGGTCAGTGAAAGCAGTGGGAGCTTTTTATACTTTTTAGCAAATGTTTTAAGTTGTTTATGAACTAATATTAATTTTGGAAGATATATTTCTTCTAGGGCATCTTTCCACATCATTGAGTAAGCGAGGTTGTTTATATCTTCAGAGGTCAAACAAAAATGAACCCAGGGGTGGAGTTGTTTTTTAATTTTATTATGTAAAAAATACTCAATTGCTTTAACATCATGATTGGTTGTTTTTTCAATCTCTTTTATTTTTTTTGCATCATCAGAACTGAATTTTAAATAAATATTTCGGAACCGTTTTATTTGTAATTTTGAAAAATGTGCAAGTTCATATATTTTTTTTTCTTCACTCAGTGCAATCAAATATTCAACCTCTATTAATAAACGATAACGCATTAATCCAGATTCAGAAAAATAAGGACTCAAAGATTTGGTTGCGTTTCCATATCTTCCATCAATTGGTGAGATAGCGTTGAGTCTTTTAGACACCAAAAATTCTTTTGACTGCCAATGCACAATTCCCAGGGTCAATTACGGTTAATACTGGAGTGTTGCTTGGCATTTGCAAGGTTGAGTGAATATTAACAAGCATATCCGACTTATCTGAAAAAGGAGGACAGCCAATAGTCGGATGATCTGAATTTGCCGCAACAAAACCAGATAGGGCATTTGATCTACCCGCGATAGTTATATAGATGACATCCTTGTTTTCACTATTTTCATTCAAAATTTTTAAAACCTCAAGAGGCTGTTTGTGAGCAGATGCAACATGTTTGTCCCATAATATTTTATATTCATCAAGCTTATCTGTTATTTTTTTTGCGTGGGAATCATCCGATGAAGAACCCATGATTATTACCGCTTTCATATGTTATCCTTTAAGTTTTTATTTATTCTATCATGAATTGATTTTCCAGCATCAGGAAAGGGGAATAGGCTTCCTGTAATAGTTTCATATAAATAGATATATCGACTAGATAGTTCTGCTATTAATTCAGCTGGTGCCTCTGGTAATTCTGAGTCATTATATGGATCGGAATTATCTGTAAACCACAAACGAAGAAATTCTTTGTCTATGTTTTCAGGTTCCCTATTGTTTGACATTCTTTCATCATATGTTTTGGCCAGCCAGTATCTGCTGGAGTCGGGTGTATGAATTTCATCAATTAGTATAATATTGCCATTCCTATCCTTACCCATTTCATATTTTGTATCAACTAAAATCATTCCATTTTTTTTTGCTTGTTTTTGTCCAAAGCTAAAAAGTTCTATAGCTTTTTGACTACAATAGTCCCAGTCTTTTTTAGACATCCAGTTCTCTTTAATAATTTCATCTGGTGAAATAGGTCGATCGTGTTCAATTTCTTTTGTGGTTGGTGTTAACATCAGGGATTCAAGTTTTTGATTTTTAACTAAACCCTCTGGAAGATTGTTCCCGCAGTATTCACGTGCTCCATTGTTATATACAGTCCATAAGGCTGTGCTGGTGCTCCCTGTGATATATCCTCGAACAACAAATTCAATTGGGAAAACAGAACACTTTTTTGCGATTGTAATATTGGGATCCGGTATGGAAAGAACGTGGTTGTCAATTATGTGCTTTGTCTTTTCAAACCACCACCCGCTAGTCAAATTTAGCACCTGACCTTTGAATGGAATAGAAGCAAGGACACGATCAAAGGCACTCTGTCGGTCTGTGGTTATTAGAATAATTTTGTCATCAAATTCATATTGATCACGGACTTTTCCAGTTTTTTTAGCTCCGCCTTCAATAGAGGTATCTGTTAATGTGTTTTTAAGTTCTTTTAAAATACGGTTTTTGTAGTGTTTAGTAGATTCTATAGCATTCATGAGAGTTCGGGTTGTAGATTATGTTAGTGTTTAAAATTTCATTTATGGTTTGATCAATTTTTTCTTCAGGAATAACAAAATTCCAAACCACTCCGTGTTTTATCTGGCCTAAATTATTTATCATAAATCGAGTTTTTAATATTTCTAGTTTGGATCGCCCAAGAATATCTTCTTTGTCCCGAACTAAGAAAGAGCAACTTGTGTTATCCAGATTTGGTTTGGATAAAAACTCTTTGTTAGAATTATAAAGCTCACCGGATTCATTTATTCTATCAAGAACAGAAGTGGCCTCTCCGGTAGTTTCTATTTCCCACCAGGTTTGCCTTTTTACGTCCGCTGAAATACCCTTTTTTGATAGTGTGCTTTGAACCGTATCTGCTTCATTATCCGTTATGATCATTTCAACTTTCCAGATAGTAGATTTTTTACTTGATATATATTTTTTGATAACATATTTCTTTGGTTTGTAATTAAGCTTGTCATCTCTTTTTTTTGTGTTTTTGATAATATATTTTTTCATTGACGAAAATATTTTATCTCCATTTGTAGTTCTTTCTGGATGAGGCATGATTGCCATGACATTTCCACCGGGGTTTGATATAGAGGCTAAATTATAAATAGATCCATTCGGATTAGTCGGAAACTCAGGTTTGGTTTCATTTTTTTCATTACAATATCTAAAAACAGTTTGTCCCCTTGAAATTAATTCTTTAAGCAGGTTGTTGCTCATTACAAACCGGCCTTCACCATGAGCTAAAGGTATTTTAATAACCGTATTTTTATCCATGTCGCATGTAAATGCACAGAGCTTAGGTGAAACAGAAAGTAATAGGTTTGTCCAGCAATTGTAGTAGCCAACCCCAACAACTTTATCATTTTGAATTTGTTTGTTTTTAGTTAAGGCTATAGCTAGACTATTATTGTGAGCTCCCGGGACCATACCGGACTCAATTAAGATTTGTGCGCCATTGCAGATACCAAGAACAGGCTTACCTAAATCAGCCTGTTCTTTTATTTTTTTTATAATAGGATCTAAGGATGCGATGACTCCGGATCTTGAGCGGTCTTCATAAGAAAAGCCGCCTACAATAATATATCCGTCAAAAGAGGAGAATGCACCTGTAGGTTGGTTCCACAAAAATTCGACAGGCTCCATTTTTGCGCGACGACAAGCCATCATTGTCTCTCGTTCGGTGTTTGAACCCGGAAACTGTATAACACCAATCTTAACGCTCATTAATTCATGTATTTATTAAAGATTAATATAAAAGGAAAGCGTTAATTTAACATAAGACAAAAGAGGCGGGCAAAAGATTCAGTGTGTTTTTAAAACAAAATTTTTTCAGTATGCATATATCATATTTATAATAATTAATTTTTGAGATGATTGTATATAATAGAACTGAGTACTCCGCCTTAAATATAAATCAATATAGAAAAGAAAAACACCGCCTTCAAGTTGAGCTTCTTAAATTGCAGGAGTGGGTTGTAGATAAAGGTAAAAGAATAGCAATAGTTTTTGAAGGGAGAGATGCCGCAGGAAAAGGATCTACAATCAAGAGGTTTGTTGAGCACCTAATGCCGAAGGGAGTTGAGATAATAGAGCTGGGCGTTCCTTCAAAAAAACAAGACAAACATTGGTTTTTAACCTGGGAAAAGCGACTGCCGAAAAAAGGGAAAATTGTTTTTTATGATCGGAGCTGGTATTCAAGAGCGATTATTCAGCCATCAATGGGTTATTGTACGGAATCTCAGTATAATTATTTTATGAAGAAGGTAAATCAATGGGAAAAAAGATTAATTGATGGTGGTTTAATTATTATAAAATTTTATCTTTCTATTTCAAAAGAAAATCAAGAATTCAGATTCCAAAAGAGACAAACACACACACTGAAATATTGGAAGCTGTCTCCCAACGATTGGAAGGCCTATAAAAACTGGCATATAATAACCAGTTATAAAAATGAAATGTTTAGAATAACATCAACTAAGTATGCCCCCTGGGTTGCTATAAATAGTGATAATAAGATGATAGCCCGTTTAAACGCGATGCGTTATGTATTAAAGCTTTTGGACTATCCTGGGAAAAAAGTATTAAAGCAAAAAAAATGGACCAGAGAAAACCCAGTATATAATATTAATGTTAATGGTACCTTATTTAATAGTTTATCCCAAAAGCAATATAGTGTTTTATGTTCATTGTTGCCGGAGGAGGAAAAAGTACACGCTGCAGGGGGAGTTGTTTTAGGTGAGGGAAAGATTTTGTTTATAAAAAAAAAGGGCAGATGGGAACTTCCAAAAGGAATAGTAGCTAAAGGAAAAAGCACAAAAAAAACTGCTTTAAAAGAGATTAGTGAAGAAACAGGTCTTCCCCAAAATGAATTAGAGATTGTATGTGAATTAATTCCTACGCATCATAACAGAAATATTGATAAGAAAAAAACAATAAAAGAAATAATGTGGTATTTAGTTTCTTTTGAGGGCGATATGAAAACAAAATTAGTTCCGGATAAAAGTGAAAACATTACTAAGTGTGTTTGGGTAGAAAAAAAATCAATGAAAAAGCCACTTGAAAAGAGTTATCGCCATATTCAATATTTAATAGAATATGTTAAACAAACAGAAAATTTTAGAAGGCTTACAAACGTAAACTGATAAACAATGGATATGAACAGAAGAAAATTTTTAAAAAAAGTATCAAAAGTTTCAATTGGTTTGGGATTTTATTTTTCCGGGGCTTCTTTTTTTAAACCGAATCAATTATCTGCGGCTCATAAGTCTTCCGAGTTTTTGGTTAAAGATCCCAATAAAATATTAAAGCTACATCGTGCTTTGAATTACAAAATTATATCTTCCTATGGGCAAAAAATGAGTGATGGTTATCAAGTCCCCCATTATCCTGATGGAATGGCCTGTTTTCAAAAAAGGGAAAAAGTTGTTTTAGTTGTTAATCATGAATTGAATGAAAAATCGGGAATTAAAAAAAGCCCATTTTCAAACAAACAAATTGAAACCCCACTCGAAGCCTTTAATCTTTATGATAAAAAAGCCTACGGGGGTACTATTAATATTGTTTACGATGAAAAAACGAATAAAGTTGAAAAACAGTTTCTTAGTTTATCTGGAACTCTAACAAATTGTGCTGGAGGGGCAACGCCATGGGGAACTTGGCTAACATGCGAGGAAACAACTTTAGGGCCAAGCAAGACTTTGCAAAAGCAGCATGGATATGTTTTTGAAGTTAAGCCGACAGTTAGGCCAGGACTTCAGAAGGCTATTCCAATTAAATCAATGGGAAGATTTTCACATGAGGCTGTTGCTTTTGATTTAGCAACAGGAGACGCTTTTTTAACTGAAGATCGGAGTGATAGTTTAATCTATCGTTTTATTCCAAACCAAACAGGGGACCTTTCTAAGGGTAAGCTTTTTGCCTTATCCATTAAGGGACACCCCCAAGACACTCGCAATTGGGAAAATGGTTTTTATTTGAGTGGAGTTAGATATAAAGTAGAGTGGATTCCTCTGAATGATGTGGATTCAAAAGAGGACTCTCTTCGGGAAAAAGGAGCGAAAAAGGGAGCTTCCTTTTTTGCAAGAGGAGAGGGGATTACTAGCGATGGGGAATCAATTTATTTTACCTGCACATCTGGTGGCCCACAAAAAAGAGGGCAAATT
>MDTC01187579.1_pt1 | contig 10509 bp, 4 predicted proteins | sample 811181 | NCBI WGS metagenome assembly MDTC01 (sample SAMN05326644, study PRJNA326480) | marine metagenome | isolation source: seawater | place: Pacific Ocean: North | collected 2011 | reverse complement strand
TAGTTGATGGAGGCTCAACAGGTAATTCTTATCAAGAAAATGGATATTCATTACAATTTAGTGGTCCAGAGACAAAACTTACTGGAAGTAATCCTCAACTTTATGTAGGTACTTGGGACGGCACTTTTGTTTATAATTGGACTCAAAACCCTGTTTGGATTGTTTATGATATTTTAACAAACACAACATATGGTCTTGGCGTCCCTGAGGATGTTATAGATAAATTTAAATTCTTTCAAGTTGCTCAATATTGTGATGCTTGTAATGCTTTAACAGGAAAGTTTGAAGGCGTCTCTGCATTAGCCGATGGCACTTTTAGGCATAAACCCAGAGGTCAATTTACTACTGTTAGAGAGAATCAATTCGGCTTAATTGATTCAATAAAAATTGTGGAGCGTAGATTTATTTGTGACATTACTATCTCTGACCAAGGCCAAGTAATGGATATTTTAAATCAGATTACCTCTATTTTTAGAGGTGCTCTGGTTTATAATATGGGTAAATTAACTCTTGCCGTTGACATGCCTGATGAATTGCCAGTTGCAATGTTTAATGAGACAAACATTAAACAAAATAGTTTTCAAATTTCTGGTATCAAAGAAAGTGATATTATTACCGCAGTTGATTGTAGTTATATTGAACCTACTAATCACTATAAGCGTGAGACTGTCAGGATTGATACTGTTGATAGAAATGACGGAAGAGATAGAAGCGCTTTAGAAAATTTATCTACTCTTGACTTAATTGGTGTGACTCGTAGAAGCCAAGCATTAAGGTATGCTCAATATCATATTGCTGCATCAAGATATTTACGTCGTCGTGTTGAGTTTATTACAAGTATTGAAGCTATAAATATTGCTCCAGGCGATGTTATTTCTGTATCACAAAAACAAGGGGGGTTTGGATTAGGCTTCGGTGGAAGAATTAGACAAATTTCTAATCTTGCTCTCGGTGGTAATGCACACACTTCAAATGTTTACTTTGAATACTTTACTGAGCCAACTATACCAACTACATTTTTTACGGCTAATACCGATCCACTCGCTATGAGAATTTACAAAACAAATTCTGATAGGATTGACTTATATTTACTAAGCAATACTTCATTCTCTTTAAGAACCACACAAATATCTAAAGAAGCGACTTCAAATAGTTCAATAACTTCAAATGCAAATGTTAATTTTGGTATTGATGCAGCAGATGTTAAAGTTACTCATCACTTTAATGTTGTAACAAAATCATTTGACGTTTTTTCACAATTTCATGCAAATAGTTTACCAGAAAAAGGTGATATTTGGATGGTAGGTGAGATGGTAAATCCTGGCACACCAGGATTAGCTGAGTCATCTGATGTGTATACTAACAAAGCGGGAAAGCTTTTTAAGGTTACAGGACTAAACAGAACAGAAGAACACGAAGTCCAAATTGAAGCAATAGAATATATTTCAAATGTCTTTGTTGATTCTGATGAATTTATTGATTATACTCCTACTGCTTATACTGATATATTATCTCCATTTACTCCTCCTCCTGCTCCTGATTTTCAATTATTGCCTGTTCCAAGAAGAACGTCAGACGGCAGTGTGGTAATTGATGTTGCTGTTGACGCATTTACTGATAGGACGGACTATCCTCTTAGCGTAAGCACAGATTATTTTGTGTCTTTACCTGATGTAACCCAAAAAGTAACTAATTTAACATCTACTGTGGGTTTTCACCCGCCCACGTTTAAGCTTGGAAACTCCGCTGGTTTAGCAGATTCGTTGAACCCCGCTGTCTTAAGTGGCAAAAATGGATTTAGTGGCACCATTGGCGAGCTGCGTTTATTATGTAATGCAGTTACAGAAACTGGGGGTGCATCAGAATTTATTGAATTTACCCTTGAAGGTTTGAATGCGGCTTTTGATTTTAATTTTCATAAACACATTTTAAATGTTAATGATGATACCTCAACTTTCCAAGGTCTTAAAGGAATAGATCAAATCTCTTTTCCTGCATTAGAAAAAGCTAATACGGGTGCTCCTCTTGGTTTTGTGGGACATAATCCTCAAACCGTTGATTTTTCTGCGGCTATTTTAGGATTTAATAGTAATGGAACTACTTCAAACGCCTCTTTAACTTCCATTGATGGCGCTAGTAAGAAAAATAGACTTATCATAGCTAACCCAACTTCTACAGATAGCTCAAGTCGACTATTTTCAAAAATACCATCAGCTCCTTTTTATGTTTCTCTAAATCAACTTTTAGATTCAAGATTTTATGCTAATAATAGTTTTTATGTGTCAGGAACATCCTTTCAATATTCACGAAATAATACAGTTTCGCTAATTAATCCAGTGGGTACTGCTGCATCAGCAGCTAAAACTTCGCATGTCGAACCTATAGAAATTGTACCTAGAGATAAAGGATTTATTACAGCATTTGTTGACGGTATTGAAATTTCTGCATCAGATTTTAATTTACATACAGGAGAGTTCCCAGCAAATGTAGAATTTGTATCTCTTACGTCTGAAGCCACCACAGTGAGAGTTGTGGTGGATCACTATACTGTCCCAACTATTGAAGTGGGAGATAATGTTCAATTTACTGTGGGTAATGTTTTCCCTGTAATTGCTACAAGTTATAGTCCTGCACAGGTAACTAACGCTTTTACCAGTAATGCAGGTATGACTGCTAATAATATTTATACGATTACAACAGGTGGTGAGTCTCCAAAAGCGAATGTAGGTGGAAGAACATTTATAAATATTTCTCCTGATGTCACTGCTTCGATAGGCAATGTAAGTGGGGACACTTTTACATTAGACTACGATCCTTTTACATATCCAGGAAATTTTCATCTTGCAAACAATGGTGTATATGACTTATCTCTAGGAAGTGACTTCGATCAAATTTTCTTAACAGAAGACAGAACTATTCCAAATGTTAGAATAGGTCCTATTTCTGTTAAAGCCAGAAATAGAAACTTTCAGGGTAGAACAAGTCCCTTTACTGTAAGAACTATTATAATTGAAGAAATTCCAATTAGAAAAGTAACTGGATTAACAATTTCAGAAAGTTTGTTTATTGATAGAAATCAAGGGGTTTCTGTTAGAGCAACTATTGCTTTTGATCATATTACGGGGCAAGAAGTAACTGATTATGAAATATCTTACAAACTTACGGGTGAATCTCCTGATTTAACAACATTCAATACAGTAAAAGTAGCCGCAACAGGTGTTGATGATGATGGTAAGGTTAGATTTACCATTAACAACATAGATCGTGGTTCAAGCTCTGGTGTTAATACTTTAATAGTTAGAATTACTCCTCTAAACAAAGAAATAAGAGGTGTGACAGCAGAAAAATCACAATTAATTCTTGGTAAAACAGCTAAACCTAATAACATATTTAATTTATCCGCAGGTCAAAGCACTGACCAGATAACTCTTTTCTGGCAATATCCAGATCCCATTGATCTTGATTTACAAGATGTAGTAATTCGTAGGAGGGCAGGAGAAGTTTCAAATACTGTTTCTAACTTTAACATAGCCGCCCCATTAGTTACTGTATCTGCGGGTGTTAATCGAAAATCGGTTCCTATTGATACTTTTGGTGAATTTACCTATTTAGCGAGAGCAAGAGATACTAGCGGGAACTTTAGTGAAGATGTAAAAGCCTTTACTTTTACAACTGTAGCACCTCCCGGAGAGACTCCTCTCTTTGCTTTTAATGAAGATTCTCCTTCTGTTAATTTTGCTGGTATCACAAATACTAACACAGGAGAAGCAAATTATCCGTCATTTAATACCTCTAACTCGGGAGGACTCACGTTTGCTACTGTTCCTGGAACTTCTGCTCCAAGTAGTATAGTTGACAATTCTAACGGTTCAAGCTCTGGTTTCTCAGCTGTATCTGATGCGGATGATTTATTTGTTTCAGGTGCTTCTGCTCAGTATGTAACTCAAATTAGAGACATGCAGACATCTGATTTTTATAGAGTAGAATTGGATTTTCAAGGATCGCAGGACGTTAAAACTACTTATAATGATTTGCGTACTATAATTACCTCTGATACATCTGAAGCACAGTCTGGAACTCCTAAGGCTAATGTTGTGAAAGCTACTGGGCTTGGAACCTTACTCGGCACTACTTTTAGTGCCACATATGACTCTAACAATAGATCTCTAATTGATGACTCTTCAAGCGGTATTACTACAGGTCAAAATGTGTTTGCGTTATGGAACGAAGGTCAGTTTACGGGAAATGTTATTTCAATTTCTGCAATTACAAAAGCTTCAACTGCAAGAGTCACGACAACAGGCAGTGAGCACGGTATTTCTACAACGAGTTCTCCAGGTGCTCGTGTAATTGTTCATGACGTTGCTGGTATGACAGATATTAATAACAAAGAACTTTTTGCAAAACGTATTAATGGCACTACCATTGATTTGTTTACTGACTCTGGATTAACTAGCGGGCTAAACTCAAGTGGTTTTGGTACTTATACTTCTGGCGGAGTTCTTGATCAGGGTGACTTTTCTAATTCAAATTCATACGCTTTAATAGCTGGTGTAATTGACGCTGATCAAATTGAATTAAGTGATACTTTCTTAGCTAATGGTGTTTCAACAGGGTCTAATTTATTGGCTAACCTTGCATCAACAGCAGGTAATAACTTTAAATTAGTTGATTTACAGGACTACTCAGATAGTACAAACTTTACATTTGATGGCGGAGGTGAGGACATTAGCACCGCAGTTAAAATGCGTATGTCCACTGAAGATAATGTTTACCTCGGTAATGGCGCTACAGGGTCAAACGGAAACGTGAATGTTGTTCAATTTATTGCTTCTGATTTTGATGGTGGTTTCCAATCTTTTGAAGCTGGTGAAAAGCAATTTAGATTTATGCAATTAAAATTTGACATTACTAACATTAACCCAGATGCAAGTGACTTTACATTAGATAAAATTCGTTATAAAATAAGCGCACAGGAAAAAACTTTTAGTTTAAATCAAGCTTACTCATCTGTACCGACTGTAATTGATTGGTCTGCTAAGAACTTTAGACAAGCACCGAGAGTAAGTGTTACAGTTGTTGATGCTGGAAACGCCGTTTTTGGAACATTTACTGCTATCAGCGCGACAGGGGGAACAGTGAAATTATTTAACGATGACGGAACCGCTAAAGCAGGTGATGGCTCAGCCACCATCAACGTAAGCGCAGTAGGAGTTTAAAATGGCATTAGTAGATTCAAACACTTATACTGAGCCCACAGCAGGGACATCTTTATCTACAGCAAGACTTCAGCAAAATCAGAGCTATAGGTCACTATTAACTAATTTTAGTGGTGAAGCTCCGCCTGTCGGTGTTAACTTAACCGCAGTAGGAGATCCTCTGTCTGTTTCTGGCTCTAGCTCTGCTGTTAATGGAATGATGTATCATCATTCTAATGCTAACATTAATGCTTTGTATATTAGCAGTATTAATCATTCACAAGGTAGATTTTCAGGCACAAATTTTACTCGTAGAGGTATTTTTCGTAACGAAGAAAATATGGGTGCATTAACTGCAAATGCGAATTTTTATGAAATAGGAGAACTTGTTTCGACTTCAAATAATGCTTCCTCAGCTAATTCACGTCTTTACTTAGCTACTTCAAACGCCGCAGGTGCAGCAAAATTTATTGATGTCGGAGTGCCTCCTACAGACGGTAGTATTTCGAACACTATGATTAGTCTTGCGACAAGTGATGTAGGCGGGATTAGTACAGATCGTATGAACGTTACTTCTATCTTTAACACAGGTTCAGGGAGCACAAACGTTACACTTGCGTTACAGTCACATTTTAATCATGGTGGCTCTGGAGCAAGTGCTACGCATGGAGCTAATGTAACCCTTGGTTTTAACACCCAAAATAGTGCATCAAACGCCGCAATTGTTTTTTATGGTGCTGGAGTCGATGCAGGAGTAGGTAATAAATCAGGATTTAGGGTAGTAGATAAAACACAAGCTAACCTAGTCCCTTTTGCAGCTAATGTTATCTTACAATCTACTAAAGGTGCATCATCAACCACTGCAGCAGGTAACGAAGTAGCACCATTGTTACCTGTAGGTTCTATTATAGTATGGCCAGAAACTACAGCTCCTGCCGGTTATGCGATAGCAGATGGAACAGCTATTAATCGGACTACTTTTGCAGGTTTATTCGCCTTAATTGGCACTGATTACGGCACTGGAGATGGCTCAACAACTTTTAATCTCCCAGACTTTAGAGATAGGCTGCCGTTAGGTAAAGGAACTAATAATGGAACAGTTGCTACTGCACAAGGATCAATGGCTGCATCTTCTAAAATTACAACAGATTCTGGAACAGCTCAACTAAGTGCTAGCACAACAACAGTTGCAGCGTCCGCAAAAGACTCGTCAACTGTTTCAGTCGTTTCTGGAGTAACTGCGGGCGGGCACACTCATACTGCAACGATTCCAACGTTGTGTATAAATTATATTATTAAAACATAGAGGGAAAAATGGAATATATAAAATTTGAAATTGATGAATTGACAAATAATAGTGTTTTCTGTCAATATAGAGAGATCACTGAAGAAGGAAAAGGACCACTTTTACAACGATCCTTTCCACTTGAAAAAATAGGACCAGAAGTTCCTAAAATACCAGATATGGTAAAGGGCACCATTACTAATATTTATTACGAACAGCGAGGTGATTTTATAATTACAGAGAAAAAAGATATTAATAATATTATTGTCCCTTTAACTGAAGAAGAAATTAATTTTTGTATTGATGTAGTAAAAAATGCGTGTATTGAAGAAACATGGGATGAATTACTAAAACCACCTTCAGTAGACGAGCAAGTTGAGGATTTTATTAAACAATTTTTTGAGGAAGAAGATGAACCTTTAGAACAAAAAGATTTTTTAGCAGAATTTTTCGAAGAGTTAGAAGAAGAGGCTGAAAAAGAGTCTAATTCCTAAAAGGAATAAAAAATGGCATTAACACGAATTACTGGAACAGTTATCGAAGATAACGCAATTACTACAGATAAAATTGGTAATGCGGCAATTACTGGTGCCATGATAGCTACAGGTGCTATTTCAGCAGACAAACTAGCAGCAAATACCTCTACTGCAGGACCGATTCCTACACAGATCGCAGCAGTAAATTTAGCCTTATCGGCTAATGTTAACTCTGTTAAAGCTAATGTTGATGCTGCGGAGGCTAACGTAGCAGCAATTAAAGATGCTACTACTGATTTAGACATTGCCTCTGGTAAGTTCTTTTTTGATAAAAGTGCTGCCTCCTTAGGTATATCTAATGGTAATCCAGTGGCTTCATCCCTTACTCTAGGTAGTCCTGGTAATGTAATTATAAATTACGGAGGTGCCACTGCTAAAGGTAACGTGCTTATTGGTACAGCCGACCCCACCACCGCATTTAGATTAGATGTTCGTGGCACAGCTAATACAGGGGCGATTACTGCTACCAGCGTTACCTTATCTGCTGATGCTGGTTTATTAGTTCCTAATGACGGTAACATAGGAAGTGCAGGCGCTACTGATGCTATGCAGATTAGTAGTGGTGGTATTGTTACTTTTAAAGATGATATTAAAATTAAAGATGGAGGAACTATTGGTACCACTACAGACCCAGATGCTGTAACAATTGCAGCAGCAGGTGCAGTAACGTTCAGCCAAAGAGATATTCATTCTAGCGGGATTACTGTTGCTGATGGGGGTCAGATAGGTAGTGCAACCACAGCAGCTGCGATAACAATTGCTGCTGATGGTTTAGTCACAGTCAGTGATGATTTAAGTGTTACAGGTAATTTAACAGTTTTAGGCGCCACAACTACCGTTAATACAGAAAATTTAGTAATTCAAGATAATTTTATGGCATTAGCCAACAGTCAACCTTTTGACTCTGCTACAACTTTAGATTCTGGTATCTTTTTTAATCGTGGTAGCGCAGGTAACGCAGCCCTCTATTATGACCAATCAATTACCGGATTTAGGCTTTCAGAAACTAGAGATCCGTTTGCGAACGCAGCTATATCTCCAACACATGATGCTAATTTAACACTATCTAACCTTTTTGCTGAGACAATGAAGATAAAAGGCGCTGATGTAGCTACCATGATCGCAGATAATAGATCAGGGGCTGTCAGCACTGTTTTTAATACTAATTTGACAGCTTCACGAGCTTTAGCTTCAGACGGAAGTGGTAAAATTGCAGTAAGCGATGTAACGGCTACTGAATTAGGACACTTAGATGGTGTTTCAAGCGGAATCCAGACACAGCTTGATTCTAAAATAGCAACTACAGACTCAGCATCAAATGACTTTATAACTTTTGCAAGATTAAATGCTAATGTTAATGTAGTATCTGCTAACACTGGTGGGGTTGAAACACGATTAAATGCTAATTTAGATGTAGTTCAAGATAATGTTGCCGCTATTACAGCAGGTGGCACTCTTTTAAAATTGCATAGTAATTCTAATGTTCAAGCTGCTGGCTCAACGGCTAATACATTCTTTATCGGGGTGGCGATGCCGGGAGACGGGCTAGCTAATATAATATCTGTGGCATTAGACGGTGTTACACAACAAAAAGATGTGCCTTCAGGAACTTTTGCTGCGAATAATGATTTTATTATGAATGCAGTAGCAGCGCACGCTTCAATTAAGTTTACTGCTCCATCAATACCTGTAGGCTCAACGGTAGTTATATCAGCGTTAAAAGCTTAATGAGAAAAATTAGACAATTAACTACTGAGTTAACATTTAGATGTAACGCTAAATGTCCTGCATGTCATAGATTAAAACCTTTACGAATTGACTTAAATGATAAAAAATACACAATATCACTAGATCGTTTTAAAAAACTCTTCAATTCTGAATTACTATTTAACTTAGAGTGGCTTGTATTAAATGGTAATTTTGGCGACTCAATAATGAATCGTGAGTTTAGAGAAATTTTATTATATTTAAAACAACACGACGTTAAATTAAATATTCATACTAACGGTGGTATACACGACACAGATTACTGGAAAGACGTAGGTAATATTTTAAATCGTTTTGATATTCTAAACTTTGATTTAGACGGGTTATTAGATACACATCATATTTATCGTATAAACACTAAATTTGAAAAAGTTTTTGAAAACGCAAAAGCCGCTATTTCTACTAAAAAACCTCAAGTTCATTGGAAATATATCGTTTTTGAGCATAACAAACATCAAGTAGAAAAGGCAAAGGAATTAGCAATTAAAGAAGGTTTTCATACTTTTTCTACTGTTAAGACAAATAGGGATTTTTCTCCTCCAACAAGCGGTAAGTTTGTTCATACAAAGAAAAAAGTAGATAAACAATCTTTAGAGAAAAAAATTATTTGTTCATGGGATGACTGGGGTAAATGGTATATATCTCCCGAAGGATTAGTATTTAGATGTTGTTGGACCGGTGGTCACTACTATGATGATGATAATTCTCGGTTTTATTATCCACCCGACTTTGAACATAAATTTAATGGATTTGAAGTTCCCATCCAGAAAATAATTAGTTATAATTATTGGAATAAATTAGATTTGTATTTACAAGGATATGAAAGAGCTTTCCCTCTTTGCAAATCTCAATGTGGTAAACTACTATCAAGTAGAGAAAAAATAGAAGAAAATTTAGATACTGGCGAAAAAACATATTTCGATGCTTTTAATCAGTTAGGAAATTAAAATGGAACACGTTAATACTGAAGACGACATTGATATCGGTAATTGGAAATATGAAGGTCCAAAAGATTTTGTATTAAAGCTTATTGATAAGTTTGGCAGGCCTTCGTATATTGAAAAATGCCCTATGACTAATGAAGCATATTCAGTAACTTTTAAAGATATTGATGGTTTTGATATGGTTCGTGTTGTTGACTCTAATACTAATAAATTGCATCCATATCCTGCAAAAATTTATGTTGAAGGTAGTATGTATTTTCCTGTACCTAAAGGTATGATTGGTGCTCTTAAAATGGCATCACCAACAATTATGATTGATGAATTGAATCAATTAGTAACTGGTAAATGTGCTAGTTTATCAATCGCTGCAGCCACTGTTCAATTTGTAATAGATGCCGTTAATGGTGTTTCCCCTCCTACCCGCGAGGAATATGATAAACGATTAATGAGTATAATAGACGATAATAAATTAGTTCCAGAAATAACTTGGTGGGAGGATGGATTAAACGAAATGGGATCAGTAAAAAGTATGAAAGATGAAAAACATGAGGAGTTTCAGCTAGTGATTAAAGATGGTCATACAGACGTTGCATCAGCAAAAAGGCAAATGATGAAGATCCAAGAAGACGTGGTTGATATGTATAATTCATTAATGTCAAAAAATAATGAGGATGATTTACCCTCATGGTGGACTAACAAATTAGCAGTTTCTTCTGCATATTTAAATTCTTTAAGAGATTATATTGTGTATGAGACTAACGAAGGAGCCACAGTTAATG
>MDTC01081897.1_pt1 | contig 10509 bp, 9 predicted proteins | sample 811181 | NCBI WGS metagenome assembly MDTC01 (sample SAMN05326644, study PRJNA326480) | marine metagenome | isolation source: seawater | place: Pacific Ocean: North | collected 2011 | reverse complement strand
GTGGAGCGCTATATCTCCCTGGTGATGTAGATGTGACCGCCAGTGCTCCAAAAGGATATAAAGTGGAATAAGGGAAACATATGAATATTGATATACATAGCCATGTGATCCCGACACAGTTTTGGGATGCGTCTGATAAAGGGCAGAGTTGGTTTGGCGCCAAACTTGTTGAGAAAGATGGCAACTCCTATGTAGATACTATGAACCGATTTGCCGGACCTATTGAACCGAACTGGCGTCTTAGCAAGGATGATCGCTTGAATCTTATGGATTCCATAAACGTAGATATGCAGGTTGTATCGACTCCTCCATATTTCTTTAACTATCACCTTGATCCCGACGAGGGGGCTCAAAGCGCGAGGTTGGTGAATGAAAATTTAATGGATTATGTAGCTCATGACCCTAAGCGTTTTCAGGCACTGGCCAATGTCCCTTTGCAGGATGTCGACAAGGCGGTGTCTGAATTGAGATGGGCTATAGGACAAGGCTTCAAAGGCGCAGAAATATGTACGAATGTTAACGGGACAAACTATGACGATCAGTCTTTATGGCCTTTCTTTAAAGTAGCAGAGGAACTCGATGCTTTTTTATTTTTTCACCCACATGCGCCGGCTGGTGCAGATCGGATGAAAAACTTTTATCTAGCTAATACGGTAGGTAATCCACTGGAAAACACAGTAGCGATAGCCAGCATTGTGTTTGGGGGACTGTTAGATGAATGTCCCGAGCTTAAGCTATGCTTTGCCCATGGGGGTGGCTACGCTTGTTTTGGGATGCCTAGGATGGATAGGGGCTTTAAAGTCAGGTCAGAGGCAAGGGAAAATATAAATTCACTACCTAGTGAATATCTTTCTAAAATATATTATGACTGTCTTACACATGGACCTGAGGAATTAGAATATCTCCTGAACAGGGTCGGCTTTGATAGAGTTTTACTGGGAAGCGATTTTCCATTTGATATGGGTTTGGATGCTCCTCCTGAATGGATTTCTCAAATGTCATTTTTGGATAATGCAAGTAAAGAAGCCATTTTGGGGGGCAATGCTAAACGGCTCCTGAAGATTTAAAGGCGTTTCAAAGAAACCTTTTTTTAGATAGTGGTGGTCTATATATAGCTGTTTGATCCGTGCGATTTGGAGGCCCCATTTACCGATGCCATCCTTCCAATGAGTACGATTGGGTGCAAAATCAGCGTGCAGAGCTATGGGCATGTCGGGCATGCATTGTAGGGTCCCACGTTTGAGGTGGGATGGGCCATTCCTCGACTCCGCATCGATTCATCCACCCCTCGTAGGATTTCTGCATCTTTAACAGCCGACCTCTTTCCTTATCGGCTAGATTATTCAGTTCAGTTCTGTCCTCAGTCATGTTATATAGTTCCCATCCTTCACCCACTTCACTGACCATCTTCCATTCCCCATTCCTCATCGCACGGCTGCCTTCATGTTCCCAAAATATTGAATGATTTCTTGACCAGGCACCTTTTTCGACAACTTCTAGAAAACTTGACCCCTCCAAAGGGGTTATCTGGTTACCGTTGTGTTCCTTTGGGTAAACGGCCTCTGCCGCGTCGTATATCGTTGCAGCTATGTCTATTATGTGAGTCGGTTTATGAACTATGGAGGATTTTTTGATTTTCTTTGGCCAGTTAAGTATAAACGGGGTTGATATACCACCCTCATGGGTCCATCTTTTGAACAATCTGAAAGGTGTATTACTTGCATTGGCCCACGGCAGGTCATAACTCATAAAAGTGTCATCAGGTCCCGGCTGGAAATCTCTATTATTTCCCATCTGTATTTTCCTGCCATCCGGGGTAGGGGAGGAATATTGCAAAGGAGTCGGGCGTTCAGTCTCTTCAGCTAGGAATTCAGCGCAACCACCATTATCTGAAAGAAACATAACAACGGTGTTTTCATCCAGTGACAATTCCTTTAATTTACCTAAAATCTTGCCGATTCCTTGATCCATCCGGTCGACCATAGCCGCGTAGACGGCCATTCGGAGATCTTCCCAATCTTGTTCCTCAACAGTCTCCCAAGGCATTGAAGAGGAGTTTCTAGGAGATATTTCCCACTTTGAATCCAATATGCCCTTTCCCTTGAGTTCCTCATGTCTATTGGTCCGAATCTTGTCCCATCCGTGCCGGTATTTTCCGACGTACCTTGCGATATCTTCTTCGTATGCATGTAATGGCCAATGCGGGGCAGTGTAGGCGACATGCATGAAGAAAGGATTTTCAGTTTTTGAAGAATCCTCAAGCATAGAAACAGCATTATCACTTATGGCATCAGTTAAGTAGAAATCTGAGGTGTCTATGTCCAATAGGTTTTCATCTTTCATTAAAGTTTTGGGATGGAAGAAATTTGCAGCTCCTGCAACAATGCCAAAAAATTTATCAAACCCTCTCTGGACCGGTGTAGGATGAGTTTTATTACCTGGAGACCAAGTAGAAGCATCGGTGAGATCATAACCTCCACCAACATGCCATTTACCAGACATGTAGGTTTGGTAACCGTTTTTCTTGAGGACTTCAGCGATAGTGGCAGAGGTTTCGTTAAGATAGCCTTGGTATCCCGGGACATTGATTGAAGTTGGTTGCCCGAAAGTTGACACCATATGACCTACCCCTGTCTGCTGGGGGTTCAAACCGGTTAATAAGGCCGCACGCGAAGGGCAACATCGAGCCCAATTGTACATTTGGGAAAAGCGGATCCCATTGGAGGCAAGAGAATCAATGTTTGGGGTATTTATCTCTGAACCATAACAACCTAGGTCAGAATATCCCATGTCATCAGCTAGTATTAGTACAAAATTGGGTTTTGAGGCCATTTCACTTAATTCTTCCACATATTTTGGGCGTAATTTATCGGATATATTAAAAACAGTTAGGTTATTTTCAGGTCGGCGTGTTCTTGGATGATTTGTCTTGACCTTTGACTTCGCAGGACGGACTCAGTTAACTTTTCAGGGTCCCCCCCCAATAAGACAGTATTATTAAGAAATTAGGTTTCATTATTCCACGTACAGGCTACGGTAGGTGGAATAATGAGCTCATTTAGCGTCTAGTCGATATTAATTGGCGCCGACAAAAAAGTTTTCACTAGAGAATGTCCCATTTACAATAGGGGCTGCTTCTACCTCTAGCCAATTTTCCAGAATAGTTGAATACACGCCTCTGAAATCTTGGTTAGGTACAAGGTCTCCTTGTTCCAAAGCTTCTGCACGGGTTTCGGGGTAACGACTGTACATGCCACCTTTAACGGCCGGGCCTATAACGAAAGATACCCCAGCTGCTCCATGATCAGTACCAGACCCGTTATCTCTAACCCTTCTTCCAAACTCTGAGAAAAGGAACATTACAACATTTTCATCGTCCCCACTCATCTTGAGGTCATCCCAAAAATCTTGTATCGCCGCAGCCAGCTCTTTCCAAAGTTTTGAGAAAGCAGGTGCCTGTGTGGCATGGGTGTCGTAACTACCCTGTTGTGTGTAAAACACCCTTGTTCCGAGACCTGCTTTATGGACTGAAGCGACATCACGCAGGTTTTGAGCTATTTGACTATTACCGTATTCGATAGTGGACTCGTATTTTTCTGGAGCAACCTTCAGAATCTCGGCTCCGTTAAGAGCGTCGATTCCAGTCTGTCCAAGATAATCCATGACTGGACCTGAGCCCAGAGCGGCGCCGTACATGTTGGAGAAACGAGTAAGCATTTTTTCTCTTACCTTCTCTTCTTCCACACTCGTTAGTAGCCCATAAGTCTCTACGTCAGCAACAGAAGCTACAGATACATTTGGTGCAACCAAGGCTCTTGGTAATCCTTGCCCGATGTTTACTGCCGTAACAGGATTTTCTCCTTTAGGGTCTATTTCCCTTATCACTCTGCCCAACCATCCCTCAGTCCCAACCTTATCGGGTTCAGCAGTATGCCAAATATCCATAGCGCGGAAATGTGACCTAACTGAGTCAGCGTAACCGATACCATGGATGATAGCCATGTCCCCTGTTCTATATATGTCAGCCATCGGTCCCATTGCTGGGTGCATCGCGAACTCTTGATCGAGAGTCAACATGTTTTCCTGAGGTACTTGCAAGGACCGTCGATTGTCGTAGTAGTTGTTGTCGTTATAGGGGATTATTGTATTGAAATAATCGTTACCCCCTGTCAACTGTACAACAACGATAACTGGGGCTTTGTCTTTGGTTACCATATGAATGTCTCCTCCCTACAGTTAGGTAATTCTTAGAATTATACGACCATGGTCACTTCACCAGATCGATACTTTCTCGTAGAAGTCATAAAAGCCAGCCTTTCTTATGTTCTTTGAGCTGAATCATCGTAGTAGGCCTCCTTGCTCTTTCTAGAGTCTTCTTCTCGAATCTTGTCTTTTACCGGTAAGGGGCCGATTAAGCCAAGGCATCGAACCAGGAGGTTCTCGAAAGACATTGTTGCATATCTCTCAGCATAGAACATAAATAATGATCGGTGTTTAGGAAAAAAAAAGCCATACATTGAGGTTGCAATTTGGAAACTTTTTATCAATAATGTACGAAATCCTCATCGCAGTTTTGGATCCTAATTATTAATTTGCCAAATATTTGAGATTTGGTTACCCAGAAATCAAGCAGGAGATTTGTTAACAATGAATCAAGCACTCAAGATGCGCTTTTTGATCACAGCCTTGGTGGCCACCTTCATTTTGGCTGTCAGTGCAGCCTGTACTACTGAAGTTGAAGTAGTCAAGGAAGTGATTAAAGAGGTACCGGTAGAGGTAGAAGTGATTAAAGAGGTAGTCAAAGAAGTAGAAGTAGTAAAAGAAGTCGAGATTGAGAAGATAGTCGAGAAACTCGAAATTGTCGTCGCGACTCCCGGTCCTGTCGATTTTTACGTGGAGACTTTAGATCCGAACCACAAACGTGGAGGAACCTTGAAATGGGCGAGCGGTGGGCCTGTGGCACACTATGATTATTTTTGTTGCGGCAGCATGAACTGGCACGGCACGATGCATACCATGTACGACAAGTTATTGCGTCACGACACGAGGACCGCTGATATGACAGTCATTCCAGAAATCGGTACTTCATGGGAACGATCTTCTGATGGTAAGACGTACACATTCCAAATCAGGGATGGGGTTAAATTTCATAGCGGCGAGGAACTGACGGGTCACGATGTTAAGGCGACCTTTGATAGGGGGGTATTCCCAGAAACTTTTGGAGAAGGGTTAGCCTCTGTTAATAGAGGTGTCATGCAGAGCGCCACTCTTAAAGAGATAACATCTACTGATAGTGAGGTAGTCTTCAATTTTGAAGAGGCTCCGACCATGACGCATGCGATGGCAGGATTTACTGATTTCTCATTCATGATCAGTCGTAAAGCTGACTGGGAGGATACCAATGGTAGTTTTAAACAAATTGACTTGAGCAAAGTCACTGGAACGGGTCCGTTTAAGTTTGTTGAAACAACCGCAGACCATTTCCTTGTGGAGGCTAATGTAGATTATTGGAATCCTCATACTCCTTATCTTGATAGAGTTGAGACCATTTATTTCTCTCCCTTCACTCCTGCATTGACAGCAGCCGGTCAGACTAACATGCTTGATATATTCCAGGCGACGGCACCTGCCGACAACGAAAAAGTAGGCGCTATACCTCAAATATCACGTAATACAGTCTTATGGCCATTCTACTGGCACATTTTATTCAATGCCGACAAGGCCCCTTTTAATGATGTGCGGATGAGACAAGCAGTCGCTCTAGTGGTTGCACCTGAAATTCTAGTTAATGGTATGAACCAATCTCTTGGTGCTACGTTTGGGGGAGGATGGTTTCCAGAGGGGATGGGTGTACAAGCATACACTGCGGATCAACTGAGAACCCAAAAATATTGGAGAGAGCCAACAGCAGAGGATATAGCTGAGGCGAAAGCCCTCCTGGCTGACGCAGGATATCCGGAAGGAACACCTCTGCCTAAGCTTGATTTACCGGGAAGAAATAATAAATTCAACACGGTTGTAGTGGAACTCATACAAGCACAGCTTCTACAGCACCTAGGGTGGGAGTCAGAGCCTCGAATGGTTGATGTTGGGGTGTGGCGTGAAATTAAAGCTGCTGGGGAATTTGACATGGGGCTCAATAATGCCCTGTATTCTGTCCCTGCACCGGAATCCTTTGTTAGAGACATTACAGGTACCTGTGGTGATGTCCCTTGTAATTTCAACCTTGGTAAGTTCAAAGACCCCGTTCTGGATGGCCTTTTTGCAGAACTTAAAGCTGCAGCACCAGGGGACAGGTACGCAGCATCTATACCGCTCTATGACCAACTGAATACAGGGTGGCCGATTCTGCCGATGACACAGGCTGGACGGAACATTGTCTGGTTCTATCCAGACGTTAAAGGGATGCCGGCTAATGGAAGCACATATGCTGGATTCGCTGAAAAAATCAGTAGATTCGACCACGTGTGGCTCGACAGATAAAATAAATTCAGAGCCAAAATTTGATGGATAACGGGGTTGTGTTGATGGGTAATGCCAGTCAATGCAACCCCGTTTCTTTAAATCCTGGAGTTGAGTCTTGAAAGGATATCTAGCGCGCCGATTTCTTCTGACGATCCCCACTCTATTCGGTCTAACCGTGCTTATCTTTGGGGCAATGCGAGTGCTGCCCGGTGGAGGGTTGGGAGCGTTTGTGGTGGATGATATGGTTTCTCAACAATTGACCGATGTACAAATACAGGCGATAAAGAGAGAGCTCGGTCTTGATAGACCCTTATACATTCAATATTACACTTGGATGAGAGACGTATTTGATGGATCGTTTGGCTACTCACAGTCCCGAGGCGGGGAGCCGATAAAAGATTTAATTCTGAGCAGAGGTGTTATTAGCGCGGAGATAGGCATATTGTCAGTACTTTTGTCTTGGGTAATAGGACTGCCAGTAGGAATGTTGAGCGCCATAAAGCCTAATAGTATCTGGGATAAGTTGGCGAGTACCACGACGGTTTTGTTTTTGGCCTTGCCAAATTTTTGGCTTGGCTTACTTATCGTGCTTGCTTGGGTAGTTTTTTGGGGTTACCATCCTCCGTTCGTCGGTGTGAACCCGTGGGTGGACCCTGTGGCAAACTTTAAGATTATAATTGGACCGATTCTGGTGATGTCAACTTCGATGGCGGCCGTTATAGCCCGAATGGCGAGATCTTCTCTTTTTGAGGTACTTCGACAGGATTATGTTAAGACCGCCAAATCAAAAGGACTTGCCGAAAGGGTCGTCATAGCAAGGCATGTTTTACCCAACGCTCTTTTGCCTGTGCTTACGATCAGTGGGGTGATGTTGGGGTTCGTAATGGGAGGGTCTGTCGCCGTTGAAGTCGCTTTTACGACCCCTGGGCTCGGTCGATCAATAGTGTTAGCGACTATAGAGCGTGATATGAATGTAGTTCAAAGCTTGGTATTGCTCTACGGAATGATATTTATCCTTGTCAACCTTATTATAGATCTTTTATACAGCGTCCTAGACCCACGGATACGGATGTCATAAGAGGGTAACCACAGAGTGAGTACTGGATTTTTTTTACAGTTCCGAATCGTAGATAAATGGATTACAGATGCGTGATATTTTATACAGCATAGTTGGGCCTGTAAGAGAATTCATCCTAACACGGCCGTGGCATTCCTTCTGGGGATTCGTAGCGTTTGTGATTATATTGTTGGGAGTGTTTGCTCCAATTATTGCGCCATATGATCCCCTCTGGGTAGACTTCCATAATTTCAAAGGTGCACCCGATAGCGATCATTGGTTTGGTACCGACAACATCGGGAGAGACCTAGCTTCACGAATCATATACGGAGCTAGGTCATCACTTATTGTTGCGGCGTGTGCTGTTACTATTGGCACCCTCATTGGTGTGATATGGGGTATTGTCAGCGGATATTTGGGAGGTAAGGTTGATTTAATTGCCGAAAGGTTTGTAGAAATACTTATGGCCCTGCCGGGACTGATTTTCGCTTATATGCTGGTCATTGTTTTGGGGCCTAGTATGTGGACTGTAATTTTCGCCTTATCAGTAACGAGAATTCCAACAGTAGCAAGAACCGTAAGATCGGTTGTTTTGGTTGTTAAACAGAGCATGTATATTGAAGCCGCCAGAGCAATCGGAGCTTCTCAATTCAGGATCATGTGGAGACATGTTCTCCCGCAATGCGTCGCAGTTGTTATTGTGCTAATTACGATTAACATTGGGGGAATAATAATAGCCGAGGCCTCTTTGAGTTATCTTGGGGTAGGGATCAATCCCCCGACACCCTCATGGGGGAAAATGCTTGCTGAAGCAGGCGAACAACTATACCCACTTTGGTGGTTTGTTGCGGCCCCGGGGGTGTTTATAACCCTTACAGTATTAGCATTTAACCTCTTTGGTGATGGTTTACGGGACGCACTTGATCCCAGATTGAGAGGAACAGAAAGGTAGATTTGGTTCAGGGCCAAAATTAAGTAAAATATGGAGTAGAGAGGGGAAAGATATGCCGAAACTGGAAACACTTGCTGAACCCGTAAGACAGATGATGTTGTCATGGCCTTGTATTGATAATGACGAGGCTCCGTGGACTCCAATGGCGAAACCACTATCAGGAGCTAGACTCGCTCTAGTGACAACGGCGGGGCTTCATGTCAGAGGTGATAAACCCTTTATACAGGATAAGGCTATGCCACTGGATGGGGGAGACACTTCCTACAGAATTATACCAAGCTCAACAGAACCTAAAGATATTGTCCAGAGCCATACGAGTATAGCCTTTGATCATACAGGGATTTATCGTGACATAAACGTTACTTTTCCCATCAACAGATTACAGGAAATGCATCGGAGAGGAGAAATTGGTTCCCTAGCAGATAACTATTACTCGTTTATGGGGGCTGTAAGAGACGTAACCGGATTTATAGCCAAGTATGGGCCAGATGTCGCGGCGAAATTGAAACAAGACGAAGTTGATGTGGTGCTGCTGACCCCCACTTGACCGGCTTGTTCAAACGCTGTAAGCGTTATAGCTAGGGTTTTGGAAGAGGCTGGATTGACTACCACTGGCATAGTGCTAATAGAAGAGCATGCCCAGAGAGTAAAACCACCTCGCATGCTAGCAGTACCTTTTAATTTTGGAAAAGCTCTAGGGAAACCAGGTGACCCGGAATTTCAACAAACAGTTTTGAACGCCACTTTTGATTTGTTGAATCGCGATTCTAGTCCAGTGTTAGAACAGTTTGAATCGGAGACTAACCCTGACCAGGCCATAGTACAGGGAACCCAAGTGACTAACTCCATCAAATTGTCAAAAAGACTTGTTCTGGAAGAGGCTGATTCTTTAAAGCCTTATTACACGCAATGGCTAGAAGGGAATGCCGGCCGGACAGCCTTTGGGTTGAGTGGGCTGGAAGCAGTACGATTTAATGAATTAATAGGATTCTTGGAAGGATATACAGGTGGTAATGCCGTTGATACAACCCTGAAACCTCCAGAAACTTCACTAGCAAACTTTATTCGTTATTGTGTGGATGACATAAAAGCCTACTACTACGAATCTATGATGGCGCGTAGTAAGGATGACAATGATCACAAGATACATGAATGGTTCTGGTCGGAGACTGCTGCAGGGGCTTTAGTAATGCGGCTTGCAGAAAAGATGAAAGAGGATGAGGACGATGAAATAAAGGGCATGTCCTTTGGGATCGCTAGGTAAATAGAGAAAGGTTGACATAGGAGATAGACATGACTGTAACAGCCGAGTTTCCATTGATAACCCATCTCTTGAGGCGAGCGGGATTAGGTTTGAGTCACGATGAGCTTCAGGAATATGCTGAGCTTGGGTATGAAGCCGCGGTTGAAAAACTACTGAATCCTAAGTCTTATCCAAACTTTGATTATTACGACTTTATACGCCGACATCCACAGGGCGATGGCCAGGTAGGGGCCTTACCTGGTCAGATGAAATATTTTTACTATCTTCTCAACAGCAAACGCCCATTGGAAGAAAAAATGGCACTATTCTGGCACCAGGTTTTTGCAACTGGGATATCCAAAGGTATGGACCCTCACTCTATGCTTTCCCAAATGGATATGTTCAGGGAAGAAGGCATGGGAAATTACCGCTCCCTATTGATCAAGGTCGCCCAGGACCCGGCAATGATTTTCTGGCTTGATAACAATGAAAATCATAAAAATGCCCCAAATGAGAACTGGGGACGTGAATTACTCGAACTTTTTTCACTGGGCGTGGGACACTATACCGAAGAGGATGTTTACGAGTGTTCGAGGGCATTCACTGGATGGACCGCAGAGGCAAGGATTCCTGCCTTCCCATATGGAAGACACCCCTGGAAGTTCGAATTCCGATCTGAGGATCACGACTATTCTGAAAAAACTTTCCTCGGCCATACCGGAAATTTCGACGGTGAGGACATAATAGATATAATCCTTGAGCAGGAGGCCTGCCCGCGGTTTATAGCGAGGC
>MDTC01237765.1_pt1 | contig 10510 bp, 11 predicted proteins | sample 811181 | NCBI WGS metagenome assembly MDTC01 (sample SAMN05326644, study PRJNA326480) | marine metagenome | isolation source: seawater | place: Pacific Ocean: North | collected 2011 | reverse complement strand
CGAGATAGAACAGAGCCCTATGGATTACGAACAGTTCTTTGCCGATACGCTGGATGGCCTTAAATCAGAGGACCGCTATCGCGTCTTCGCCGACCTTGAACGCAAGGCCGGGCAGTTTCCCCTGGCCAATAACTATCGCGGCGACAAGGTGGAGGAAGTCACCGTCTGGTGCAGCAACGACTATCTCGGCATGGGCCAGAACCCCAAGGTCATCAACGCCATGAGAGACGCTATTGCCCGCGTCGGCGCCGGCGCGGGAGGCACTCGCAATATTTCCGGCACTAATCATTATCACGTGCTTCTGGAGCGCGAGCTTTGTTACCTCCATCGCAAAAAAGCTGCATTGCTATTCAACTCCGGGTTCATGGCCAATGAGGCAACTCTAAGTACGCTTGGCTCACGGTTGCCCGATTGCGTGCTGCTCTCTGACGAAATGAACCATGCCTCTATGATCCAGGGCATCCGCTTTTCAAAGGCGGAAAAAAAGATTTTCCGCCACAATGATCTGGCTCATCTGGAGGAACTGCTGAAACAGGAAGACGCCGATCGCCCCAAGATCATCGTATTCGAGTCCGTCTATTCCATGGACGGCGATTTTGGTCCCATCAGGGAAGTGGTGGAACTGGCCAAACGCTACAATGCCCTTACCTTCCTTGACGAGGTTCACGCCGTGGGCATGTACGGGGACCGAGGCGGCGGCGTAGCCGAACGCGAAGGCGTCATGGAACAGGTAGACATTATTCAGGGGACACTAGCCAAAGCGTTCGGCACTATCGGCGGCTATATCACGGCCTCGGAAAACTTGGTGGATTTCGTCCGTAGCTTCGCCACCGGGTTCATTTTCACCACTTCCTTGCCCCCGGCCATTGCCGCCGGCGCCTTCGCCGCCATCCACCACCTGAAACACTCCACCACAGAGCGCGAAGGGCTATTCGATCGGGCGGCACGGCTGAAATGCCTGTTCGGTGAAGCAGGAATCCCTGTCATCCCCGGCGACAGCCACATCGTTCCGGTGATGGTGGGAGATGCCAAGCTGTGCAAACAGGCTAGCGACGAATTGCTGACCCGTCATCGTGTCTACGTCCAGCCCATCAATTTTCCAACCGTACCACGCGGCACCGAGCGCCTGCGCTTTACTCCCTCGCCCCTTCATACCGATGCCATGGTGGACCGGTTGGTGGGCGCCATGGTGGACGTGTGGGGACGGCTCAATATTAAGAAAGCGGCCTGAAGGCCGCCTCCCTATCCGCTAGAAAAAGGGGCCCATTCCTGGTGAGCTATGAGAACCGACACTGAGGTATCGGTAAGCATGTGCCACGTCACCCCGCTGAACAGCATCTGCCGGAAACGGCTATGGGTTACGTTAAGCGGCCTGGTTCTCGTCTTTGGTGAAAGCGATCATGATGCGGAAAAGCTACTCGCCAAATATCGCCCGCTCTTCCTCGATACCCTCCGGATCCTCATGGATAAGAACTTCGGCATTAGGAAAATGCGCGCGGATATCTCTCATTACCTGTTCCGCAATTTCATGGGCGCGATGTAAGGTGATCCCCCCGTCCATTTCCAGATGTAACTGGATGAAACTATGTAACCCTGAGGAACGGGTGCGGAGATCGTGCATATCGCGAACTTGAGGATGGGCCAGGGCGATTTCTGCGATGCGTACGCGATCCTCATCTGGCAACTCATGGTCCATGAGAATATGCAACGCACGGCGCCCAATCCTCAACGCGCTGTAAAGAATATAGAGCGCAATGGCACCGCCTACGATAGGATCAGCGTAGTTCCAGCCAAGATTCATCGACAGAAGAATTGCCAAGATAACACTGGCGTTGAGCAGAATATCGCCGGTGTAATGAAGCCTATCGGCAGAAATAGCGACAGAGCCGGTAACCCGGATCACATAGCGCTGAAATGAAATCAGGATAGAGGTGGCAATGATAGAGAACACCATCATGCCGATACCTATCATGCCGTGTTCAATGGGCCTGGGATTGAAGAAGTGGCTGCCTACTTCGAAAAGTAGGAAGATGGACGAGCCCACGATGAATGCCGACTGCGCAAGCCCTGCCAGGGGCTCAGCCTTGCCGTGGCCGAAGCGGTGTCCCTGGTCGGCCGGCCTCAGAGCATGATGTACGGCGAAAAGGTTTGCCAGCGACGCTAGAGTATCGAGAAGCGAATCTACCAGCGAAGAAAGGATGCTCACCGAATCGGTATAAAGCCAAGTGGCGAACTTAGCGCCCACCAGCAATACCGCAGTCAAGACGGCAGCAAAGGTTGCAAGCCGCATCAACCGTGACTTGCGTCTTTCAGTTGAATCGCCGTCTGTCATGTATTCCGTCTCAAGGATAGACGTGTCCCCTTTTCCAACCGTCACCTTCCAGATCATACACGATCCTTTCGTGAAGACGGAATGAACGGCGGTGCCAGAACTCGATGTGTGTCGGCACAAGACGGAACCCCGACCAATAAGGCGGGCGGGGCACCAGGCCAGTTGCGTACTTAGCTGTAAATTTGGCAACCCGCTTCTCCAGCGCCAGCATCCCTTGTAACGGGCGTGACTGATCGGAGGCCCAGGTCCCGACCTGGCTCATCCTCGACCTAGTCGCAAAATAAGCATCTGCCTCTTCCGGGGTCACTGGCGTCACCGTTCCTTCAATGCGCACCTGAATATCGATAGTGTCCCAGTAAAAACACATGGCGGCCTTGGGATTAGCCTGCAGTTCCTTGCCCTTGCGGCTTTCCAGATTAGTCCAGAAAACGAACCCGCCCGCGTCCACCTCTTTGAGGAGGAGCATCCGCACCGAGGGCGCGCCGTCCACATCCGCCGTAGCCAGAGCAAAGGCCGTGGCGTCGATGGATTCACTTTTACTTGCTGCCTCGAAATACTTTTGAAAGAGGCGGATGGGGTCACTTTTTTTGTTCATAGACAGCTGTTTTTAAAGGCCATATTTTCTTCACATTTAGCGGGTACAATGGCATCCACTACGTTTTCGTTAGCTTCTCCAGATTAAGATTCCTTCCCTTGGGGTGCTTTACGAGAATATTTACAACCAGTAGCATGACCCACGGCGATATCGGCAACCGTTTTTACCATATCCAAGCCGTGAGCCCTATGAACGATCCTATTCCAGAGGCTCAGGAAATGAATAAGACATACTCGATTATCCACGCCGTTATTGTGGTCTTCGCCTTGGGTGCCTGTCAGGAATTCAACGATAAGGGTAGCAAGGAATTCCTTGGCACGCTGGGCGGCGCCGCACTTGGTGGTTATCTCGGTTCGAAAGTCGGAAGTGGAACTGGTCAGTTGGCGGCCACTGCAGGTGGCGCTCTTCTCGGCGCTCTGGTGGGCGGTAACATCGGCCATTCACTGGACGAAGTGGATAAAATGAAAGCTGCACAGGCCCACACCCAGGCGCAATCGGCTCCCATCGGTGAAACCATCGCCTGGAATAACCCCGATACCGGTCACAGCGGCACTGTTACCGCTAAACGTGATGGCTACGATACCAACGGCGATTACTGCCGAGAATTCCAGCAGACCATCACTGTAGGCGGAAAGACAGAACAGGCGTATGGGACTGCCTGCCGTCAGCCGGACGGCTCCTGGCGCATTCTTAACTAGAGGCCACATCGCCACCTCTGTCCGATAGAACCAAGGCTTGGTTATCTCAGGAGAAAAGCAAATGGTGGTCTCCAGCCATCGCCATTTGCCTTTGCCCCCCTGCCACGTAATGGTCAACTCTCTGATGCCTCGCATCCATGTCCCGGCTTTGAACGCACCCGAACTTTCGTGTAGGATGCAGGCCATTCGTTGATTATTTCTGGGCTGCAGGGGAGTTTGATGACAAAAAAAACCTCCTTCATGGCAGGCAAAAGGGGCCTGATCATGGGGGTCGCCAACGACCGCTCCCTTGCTTGGGGAATTGCCAAAACCCTGGGTGACCACGGTGCCGAATTGGCTTTCACTTTTCAGGGGGGTGCCTTGGAAAAACGCGTCCGGCCGCTGGCCGAATCCGTGGGCTCGAACATAGTCCTGCCCTGCGACGTGAACGGGGAAGGTGCCATTAAAGAGGTCTTTTCGTCTCTAAGAAAAAGTTGGGAAGAGCTGGATTTCGTGGTTCACGCCATCGCTTATTCCGACAAGGAGGAGCTAAAAGGAAAATATATGGACACCAGCCGGGAAAATTTTCAGCGCAGTCTGGATATTTCCTGCTACTCCTTCACCGCCACCTGCCGCCACGCCAGTGCTTTCATGCCCAACGGCGGTAGTTTGTTGACGCTCAGCTATTACGGAGCGGAACGCGTCGTGCCCCATTACAACGTGATGGGGGTGGCAAAGGCGGCCCTAGAAGCTAGTGTCCGCTACCTGGCCATGGACCTGGGTAAGGACAATATCCGCGTCAACGCCATCTCCGCCGGGCCTATCAAAACGTTGGCGGCTTCTGGAATTGGGGATTTCCGCTATATTCTCAAATGGAGCGAGTTGAACGCTCCCCTGCGCCGCAATACCAATCTCGATGATGTGGGGGGCAGCGCCCTTTATCTTCTTAGCGACTTGTCGTCAGGCGTTACCGGCGAAATCCTTCACACCGACAGCGGTTATCATGTGGTAGGCATGAAGGCGGTGGACGCCCCCGATATCACCACGGTCTAGAATACACGACCAAGGACAGAACTACTTATGCCCGGCAACAGCTTCGGCCACCTTTTCCGCCTCACCACCTGGGGTGAAAGCCATGGACCAGTCATCGGCTGCGTGGTAGACGGCGTGCCTCCCGGGCTGGCCCTGTCGGAAACCGATATCCAGCCCTGGCTGGACAGGCGACGTCCCGGACAATCGCGCTTTATCACCCAACGTAAAGAACCCGATAAGGTGACGATCCTTTCCGGCGTGTTCGCAGGTAAGACTACGGGCACTCCAGTGGCGCTCCAGATCGCCAACTTCGACACGCGGGCGAAGGATTACGCGAACATCGCGGGAACCTATCGCCCCGGCCACGCCGATTTCACCTATGACAGGAAATACGGGCTGCGCGACTATCGTGGCAGCGGCCGCGCCTCGGCCCGCGAGACGGCCATGCGGGTGGCTGCAAGCGCTATCGCCCGCAAGATTCTGGGCAAAAAGGTGAGAATTCGCGGTGCACTCATACAAATGGGCCCCCACAAGGTGAGCCGCAACCGCTGGAGATGGAGCCAGACTGAGAAAAACCCCTTCTTCTGCCCCGATGCGCGAACAGCAAAGGAGTGGGAGGCGTTTCTTGACTCCGTGCGCAAGCGAGGCTCGTCCACCGGCGCCGTCATCGAGGTGGTAGCCAGCGGCGTCATGGCTGGGCTGGGCGAGCCGGTCTACGACAAGCTGGACGCCGACATCGCTAAGGCAATGATGAGCATCCCTGCAGTCAAGGGTGTGGAAATCGGTGCCGGATTCGCGGCAGCCGCTCTCTCAGGCGAAGAGAACGCTGACGAAATGCGGTGTAAAAGCGGGAAAACGGTGTTCCTGACCAACAACGCCGGCGGCACTCTAGGGGGCATTTCTAGCGGTCAGGACATCGTTGTGCGCTTCGTGGTGAAGCCGACGAGTTCCATCCGCATCCCCCAGCAAAGTGTCAGCGCAAAGGGCAGGAATGTGGAGGTCGCCACTAAAGGTCGTCACGATTTCTGTGTGGGCATCCGCGCCGTACCCATCGGCGAGGCCATGCTAGCGCTGGTGCTAGCCGACCACCTGCTGCGCCACAAGGCCCAGTGCGGCTAGGGTAAATTCGACAATATTCCCTACGTCTTATAGCGCGCCGCAATAAAAAATTCCCTGTTGCCCTCAGCGCCCAGAATGGGGCTGTCGCAGACCCCCTGAACCATCCATCCAGAACACTCTGAAAGCCAGGCCGTAATCCGCGCACAGACTTCCTTATGAAGAGCAGGATCACTCACCACCCCACCTTTTCCCACGCGCCCTTTGCCCACTTCGAACTGCGGCTTAATGAGCGCCACCAGAACCGCCTTCCCCGCTGCCATGGATAGTGGTGCGGGAAGCAGAGTCTCCAGACCGATAAAACTGGCGTCACAGACGATGAGATCCACCGGTTCGGGGATTTGATCCCGTGTAAGATAACGGGCATTGGTTCGCTCCAGAACCACCACACGCGGCTCGTTGCGCAGTTCCCAGGCCAGCTGGGTACGGCCCACATCCACTGCGTAGACCCTTGCCGCTTCCTTTTCCAGAAGCACGTGGGTGAAGCCGCCGGTAGAAGCGCCAACGTCAAGGCACACACACCCTTGAGGATCGATGGAAAACACCTCTAGGGCACAGGCCAGCTTCACTCCACCGCGCGACACCCAGGGGTAATCCGAAGACCGTAACTCGATCACTGTATCCGGAGAAAGAGACTGGCCAGGCTTGTCGAGTCGGGCCTCCCTGGAAAAAACCTTTCCCAACATGATCAGACTCCGGGCGCGGGTGCGGCTTTCTGCCAAACCGCGTTCTACAAGCAATTGATCGAGTCTGATTTTACCGGGCTTGCCCATGGCAGATGGCGTACCTTAGCCCCCGTCTTCCCCGTTAATTTTGACGCTCTACCACAAAGCGGGCAATCTCTCTGAGAACATCAGCCTTTTCGTCAAACATTTCAAGATGGGCAATAGCCTGGTCGGCCAGCATATTTGCCTGTTCCCGGGCCCTGTCCGCCCCGAGGATCGACACGAAAGTAGCCTTGCCCGCCTCTGCATCTTTTCCCGCGCGTTTACCAAGATTCTCTTCATTCCCCAGCGTGTCTAGTAAGTCATCCGTGATCTGGAAGGCAAGTCCGAGATCATGGGCATAGCCGTGAAGCGCGTCATAGGCCTGTTCTGGTGCTTTTCCCAGAATCGCCCCGGCTGTACAGGAAAAGGCGATCAGTTCACCTGTCTTCATGCGCTGCAGTCTTGTAATGGCACCAATGTCCAGCCCCTCGTTCTCAGCCGCCAGATCGATCATCTGGCCACCCACCATGCCTCGTCCTCCGGCAGAGCCGGCAAGAGATGTGATAAGGCGGCACCGCACCTCGGCATCGGAATGGGTTTTTTCGTCTCCTAGAATGCCGAAGGCAAGGGTTATAAGACCATCTCCCGCGAGGATCGCTGTGGCCTCATCAAACTTGATATGACAGGTAAGCTTGCCCCGCCGAAGATCGTCATTGTCCATGGCCGGTAAATCATCATGAATCAGGGAATAGGTATGCGCCATTTCAACTGCAGCGGCCACACGAAGGGCGCTGTTGGGTAACACATTAAAGAGCTGTGACGAGGTCACGACAAGGAAGGGACGCAAGCGCTTGCCTCCGGCAAGAATAGCGTAGCTCATGGCCTCGAAAAGCCGTGAATCCAAGCCGTCGCCTTTTGGAAGCAGACGCTCAACCTCATTCGTAACCGCCCTGGCAGTTTTCTTCAGGGCGTTTTCAAGATGATTCAAAACATACCCTCAGTCAGTCTCGGAGGGCTCCAGGTTAATACTCCCGTCAGGGCTGGAAACCACTTTTTCAATCCGTGCCTGGGCTTCCTGAAGCTTGGCCTCGCAATGCTGTTTCAACGCTACGCCACGCTCGTATGAACGAATTGCCGCATCGAGCCCCCCTTCGCCGCTTTCGAGAGTCTGGACAATATCATCAAGCTCTTTTAAAGCATCCTCAAAGCTCAGATTGGCAATATCTTTGGGGATTGGATTTTTGGAATCGGCAGTAGCCATGACGTTTCCTCAGTCGAAGACCGGGCAAGTTTAAGCGCCGCTGCAAAACGGAGCAAGCCCGGGCAGAAAACCCTTCAGCTTTCCCCCATCAAGGCCTTGATATGAACACCCACACTGCCAGCGAGTGCAGACAAATTATAGCCCCCCTCAAGAGCAGAAACGACCCGCCCTGAACAGTGCCGGGAGGCGATATTCATTATTTCCGACGTTACCCAAGCGTAATCCTCCTCATAAAGTTCCAGAGACGCCAAGGGGTCGTCGGCATGGGCATCAAAACCGGCGGAAATGAACACGAAATTAGGCACAAAGGCATCAAGCGCCGACAAGATCACATCGTCATATGCGGCACGGAATGCCTCCCCCCCGTCCCCGGCCTGCAGTGGTTCATTGAAGATATTACCCACACCACGGTCTTTCTTCGCGCCGGTACCGGGATAGTGGGGCGATTGATGGGTGGAGGCATAGAACAGGTCCGCATCATTCCGGAAAACGCTCTCTGTACCGTTGCCGTGATGAACATCAAAATCAATAACGGCAACCTTTTTCAGCCCGTGGGCGGCACGCGCATGAAGCGCCCCGACGGCGATATTGTTGAACAGGCAGAAACCCATGCTCCGCATGGGCTCTGCATGATGGCCCGGAGGACGCACGGCACAGAAGGCGTTGTCACCCTCTCCCGACATAATCGCATCCACCGCAGCACAGACGGCTCCTACCGCGCGCAAGGCAGCCTCGCCGCTGCCAGGGGAGACAGTGGTATCCATATCCAGCCCCACATAGCCTGTATTGGGAATGGCGGAGAGAACCTGCGACACATGTGATTCCGAATGAACCAATCGCAGCTGTTCCTCGTTGGCCCTAGGCGCCTCACGCCTCTCAATGGCAACAAAACTGTCTGCTTCCAATGCTTTCATGATAGCACGCAGCCGTTCCGGGCTTTCCGGATGGCCAGCGCCTGTGTCATGCTCCAGGAAGGCGGGATGGAAAAAAAGAAGCGTGGTCATAGAGGTGGTCTTGTGAAATGAAAACGACAGCGATTCTATCACGCGACCCCGGTAATGTCCTGTAGGTGATATCCTTCGGAGATATTATGTGAGAGAGGGAAACCAGGTGCCGGCATGGAACAAAAAGAAGCACCGGGGAATGTTTCGGGGATGTCTCCGAGTATGTATAGTGACCGAACCCCACTGAAAGTTCTTTTAAAAAAGAGCCATGGAAGCCCCAGGAACATACTCCCTGACCTTTGCTACCACGATAATACTGGCATGGCTTTTTGCCCCCCAAGTGGTAGCGCAGGACGAATCCGGCAAGGCCCCTCCGGCCTCTGTAGGAGTGGACAAGATAACGATTAAACCCCTGTTACAAACGGCTCCCGTTATCGGCCGTCTAGTGGAGCGGCAGTCTGGCGAGGTGGCCGCCCGGATTAACGGACCGGTGGGTATGCTGAACGTGGACGTTGGAGACCGCGTGAAGAAAGGAGACATACTGGCGAAAATCGTAGACGACGAACTGAGAGCCTCTCGCAATCTCTCCGAGGCGGAAGTGGCAAAAAACGCGGCAGCAGAGAAAACAGTCCAAGCCAGGCTGGCGCTTGTCAGGCAGGAATTCAAGCGGCTGGAAATATTGAAAAACTCCGCGGCCTTCTCAAAAGCCCGTTATGATGACAAACGCCAGGACGTGATCCGCCTTGAAAGTGAGAAGGCAGAAGCCGGGGCCGACCTTAAACGCGCCCAAGCCAATTTAAAACTGGCCGAAATTAACCTCTACAATGCCCTTATTCGCGCCCCCTATGACGGCGTCGTATCCCAGCGCCATACTGCGATTGGCGCCTATCTAGACGTGGGCGATTCCGTCGTCACACTAATTAATGACAGCCTTTGGGAAATCGAGGCCGACGTCCCCGCCGTTCATATCCCCAGTCTTTCCCTTGACAAGGAAATCAAGTTTGATCTGGAGCACCGAGAAACCTACACCGCTCACGTCAGAGCCATAGTGCCCGATGAGAACCCCCGCACTCGAACCCGTGCCGTACGCTTTACTCTCGGCTCAGGGATGGGAGCCAGCAGACTAGCAGCCAATGAAACCGTCGTGCTGCACCTACCCAAGGGCGAAGCCCGTGAAGCCGCTACCGTTTCCAAAGATGCCGTGATAACCCGTAAGGGACAGAATCTTGTATACGTGGTGACAGACGATCAAAGCGTACAGATCAGTCCCGTAAAGCTAGGCTTGGCTGTGGGCAACCGTTTTGAGGTTATCAATGGCCTTGCGGCAGGTGATCTAGTAGTGATCCGTGGCAATGAACGCCTTCAGCCCGGACAGAAAGTCCAGTTCGAGAGCATCCCTTAAATGAACCTCATCCGTATTGCTATCGACCGGCCCATCGCCGTTGTCGCTGCGGTATTAATGGTGGTGACATTCGGCCTGGTGGCCCTGGAAATGATTCCCATTCAGCTCGCCCCGGATGTCCGCAAACCCGTTATCTCGATTAGCACCTTATGGGGCGGGGCGGCCCCAGCAGAAGTTGAACGCGAGATCGTCAACCGCCAGGAAGAAAAGCTTAAGGGCCTGGAGGGCCTGGTGGAAATGTCGAGCCGCTCCGAGGACAGCCGTGGATCAATCACCCTTGAGTTCAACGTAGGCCAGAATATGAACCGGGCACTGCTTCTGGTGGGCAACCGCCTGGATCAGGTGGAGACGTCCCCCGACGAGACCGACAAGCCGACCCTGAATACCGCCGGCAACGATGATTCCCCCATCGCCTGGATCGTTCTCAAACGCCAGCCGGGGAAT
>MDTC01089380.1_pt1 | contig 10510 bp, 10 predicted proteins | sample 811181 | NCBI WGS metagenome assembly MDTC01 (sample SAMN05326644, study PRJNA326480) | marine metagenome | isolation source: seawater | place: Pacific Ocean: North | collected 2011 | reverse complement strand
TTATAGTAATAAAATATAAAAATATTAAAAATTTGAATTAAATATTTTTATTTATAGGTAAAAATTATATTAATTAATAATATGTATTGGAATGAAATTAAACTTTTGTTAATACAACATAAAAAAAATAATAATATTCCAGTAACTCATACTATAATACCTAATAAAAATAATAAAATATTTAATTCTGGATTAGCTTTAAGCATTCCACTAGATAAAATAGATCATGTATATGAAAAATTACATGATGTATATTTTAAATATGGAGAGAAACTATCTCTTACTGAAAGTATAGGTGAATTATCTCCTCTTATTATTGATATTGATTTAAAATACAAATATGATTTAAATGTAAGATTTTATACAGATCAAACAATTGAAGAATTAATAAAATATATTTATAAAGAAGGTACTAAGTACTTTACTTGTTCTGATTGGAAATGTTGGGTTTTTGAAAAAAAAGAGCCAACATATATTAAAGAAGATTCAGTAATTAAAGATGGTATACATCTAATATTTCCAAATGTAATTGGTCATACAAAAGTTTTTACTGAATTTATTAAGAAAATAACAAGCTCTGAAGAAAATTGTAAAGAAATTTATAATATTTTTAAATTCACATCAAATGAAGATATACTTCCGAATAAAGGACCTGATAATAATGTTAAAGATATAATAGATAGTAAAGTTAAAAGATGGTTTATTTATGGTGATGGTAAAAGAGGTAGTAATCCTTATTTACTAACAAATTATATGAATTTTGTAAATGAACCTTATGAACTTGGTAATTATAAAGAAGATCCTCAAGATTTAATATCTAAAAATATAATGAAAAAGATATGTTTATTAAAAAAATTTGAAAAATCCGTAGATTACAAATTAGATATAGATAATATACTTATAGATAAACCGATAAATAAAAGTAATAACAGTAAAATGTTTGAGGATTATTCATCATCGGATGATGAAGATTTTGATCCATATTTTGTAAAACCAGAAGAAAAAATAGATATTAAAAATACATTAAATGAATTGGAACTAAAAAATATAGGGTTAGTAGTAAATAATTGTTTATCAGATGAAAGGGCAAATGATTATGAATTATGGATAAGATTGGGAATGTGTTTAAAAAATATAGGTGGTGAAAAACTATTTGATGTATGGGATTCATTTAGTGAAAGGGGTGATAATTATAAAAATACAGATGATTGTAAAAAATCTTGGGATAGTTTTAAGACAAGTGGAAATCCATTAACAAGAGGTTCATTGAATTATTGGGCACGACTTGATAATGAAAAAGAATATAATAAAATACTTGAACAGAATCTGGATCAAAAAATTAGGAATAGTATTGCTAGAGGTGGTAGTCATGATGATATAGCAGAAGTTGTTTATGGATTATTTAAAGATCAATATATTTGTGGAGATTTAAAAGATAGTTGGTATTATTTTAATAAATATAAATGGGAGACTTGTCCTAAAGGATTTAAATTACACAAAGCATTAACTGGTGCAGTAAAAGAATTATATTATAGATATCATCAAATATATAAAAAACAAAAAGATGAAGCGATTGCTAAAAACGATGCTGAAGGCGAAGATACATATGATAAATCCGAAAAAAAAGCATATAAAATATATGATGATTTAAAAAATGTAAATTTTTGTGAGAATATTATGAAAGCATGTAAATATAAATTTTATGTAAAAGATGTAATGGAAAAGTTTGATACAAATGTTGATTTAATAGGTTTTGAGAATTGCGTATTTGATCTAAAAGATAATGTATTAAGGGAGGGAAGACCAGAAGATTATATTACACTTAGTACAAATTTAATTATGCCTATAGTTCCACTTGAACTACCATTATCAGTAGAACAATTGTGGAGTAAAATACAAATTAGGTCTGGTTTAGAAGAAGAAGAATGGGACAATAAATATAAACCAAGTAAATATTTTAAGAAAATATATAAAGATATTATTAAATTTTTCAAAGAAATTCTACCAGATACAGAAGAAGATGGTAGTGGTATTAGAGATTATTGTTTAAAATTTATTGCTACAAGATTGTCTGGTAATGTATTAGAACAAAGATTTAGTATTTGGACAGGTTCTGGTGGTAATGGTAAATCTATATTATTGGATTTAATTCGTGAAACATTTGGTGATTATTGTACCAACCTACCAGTAACATTGTTAACACAAAAAAGAAAAGCTAGTAATGCAGCAAGTCCAGAAAAAGCAAGAACCAGAGGTAAAAGATTTTGTTATATGCAAGAACCTGAAGAAAAAGAAAAAATTAATGCAGGAGAAATGAAAGAAATTAGTGGAGGTGATATGATACAGGCGCGCGAATTATATAGTGCACCGTTTGAATTTAAACCTCAATTTGAGATTATATTGATGTGTAATGAAAAGCCAATAATTGAAGATAAAACAAATGGTGCTTGGAGAAGGGTTCAAGTATATCCATTTCCATCAAGTTTTATTGATCCTGCTAAAAAGGGATTAATTAATCCAGAAAAGAATATATATCCGATGGACAAAGAGTTGCCTATTAAATTAAAAAAATGGACAATAGTATTCATGGGGATGTTGTTAAAAGTATGGGAAGAAATGGATGGTAAAAGTGATTATGAGATTCCAAAATCAATTCGTATGGAAACAGAAAATTATAAAAATCAAAATGATATTATTGGTCAATGGATTAGTGAATCACTTGAGAAAACAGATGAAGATGAAGTTACTACATTTAATATACTTTGGAATTGTTGGGAGAATTGGTTTGTGGACAATCATAATAATGGAAGAATGGATAAAAATGAAGTAAAAAAGAGATTAATAGAATGGCAAAAAAAATCAAATTATGGATTTTCAGATATTAATGGTACAAAATCTAAACCTAAAATTAATCTTAAGCCAATTGTTGAAGAAGATTAATAAAATCGATAGATATATTTTTAATAGATGGTCTTTCTGTATTATTTTCAGATAATCCTAATTTAATATAATTTTTTATCTGTTTATTTTCTATTTTAGAAATAGAGTTAAAAACTTCTTTTCTACAATTTTTATAATTTATACCATCTTTCCATATTTTACCAACTAAAACTTCTAATATACATACAAATAATGAATATATCTCAGAAGAAAAGTATATTTTTTTATTATGAACTTCTTTCGACATATAACCAACTGTACCAAAATTATAATCATAATCTGATGAATCAAACATATTACTATTTAAGTAACATGAACCACCAAAATCTATATATTTAATATAATAACTATCATTTTTTTTATAAATAATTACATTCTCTGGTTTTATATCACAATGTAATACTTTACATTTATTAATTTCTTCTAAACCAAAAATCAATTGTTTAATTATTGATATTTTATCACTTTTATCTAAAATATAATTATTTCTACAATAATTATTTGATATAAAATCCCTTAAATCTATTGATTTTTTATAATAATTACTAACTAAATATATTTTAACATCATCTAATTTATTATAAACACTAATACCATAAAATATATTAGAATATATTGTATTTTTTAATAAATCACTTATATATATTTCATTATATACATCATCTATCAATCCATCTAAATTAATATAATTTTCTATATCAAATATTTTTACTGCATAATCTATTTTATTTATTTTACATTTGTATACAGAACCCGTCGCCCCTTCACCTAATTTAGATATAAAATTAATATCACTATACTTGAATTTAGTTAAACTAAATTTTTTAAATCTATCTAAATATTTAGATAGCAACATATTGATTTGAAATTTTTTATTAAAAAAAAATTTCAAATTTTTTTTATTTAAATATAATATTTTTATTATATTTAAAAATGAAAACAAATTATCCTGTATGGGGATCGAACCCACAACCTTCAGATTAGAAGTCTGATGCTCTATCCAATTGAGCTAACAGGACTATTATGTAAATAAACAAAAAAATAATATTTTGATCACGGCGGGTCTCGAACCCGCGACCTCCTGCTCATAAGACAGGTGCTCTAACCAACTGAGCTACGCGATCTGACCTATAATAGGCTGCCCACCGTGGGACTTGAACCCACGACCACAAGATTAAAAGTCTTGCGCTCTACCAACTGAGCTAGACGGGCTTATAGAGAATATAGGAATCCAACCTATGTTTCTGTGCAAAATACACAGCATTCTTGCAATTAAATTAATTCTCTTATTGTATAAATACATAAAAAATATTATAAAAATTGGTACCGGCGGGATTCGAACCCGCGAAGCATAATGCATGAGGTCTTAAGTCTCACTCCTTTGACCGCTCGGAAACAGTACCTAAAATTAACATGAAGAATATATATTCTTATTCTTATATTATAATATAATATTATTTTTAAGTAGTTTAAATTTTTAAAATTTAATCACTTGATTCAGAAGAACTCTTCTTTTCATTATATTCTTTCATTTCTTTTTCATATCTTTCCTTATCTTTAGTTGCTTGAAGTTCATATGGTTTCTTTTTCTTATCACTAAGGGCTTTCCACATTGAACCAAGTTCTTTGGAGACCAATGTTACATCAACTTTTCCATCTTTCTTTTTAAGAGTTTCCATAATATTTGGTCTTTTATCACTTGAGAAATGGAAGTATGCTGATTGAGCACGCTTCGGTAGATTTGGATCTTTAACTTTCTTAGCATCTTTTGGAGTAAAATTTTTAAGTCCAAAGAATTCAAGCATCAAATCATCAGTTGTAAAATCTTTTCCACTAAAATTATTCACAATATTATTAAACAATTCAAAATGATAGGTTTTGTTCGCTTTTTCAAGTACATTTTTTGCCGACATCTTATTTCTTTCTTAATTTATAATATTAAATTGTTTTTAAGTGTATTTCAAATTAATTAATTTTTATTACTAAATACTTAAATAAAATTAATTAATTTAAATTATAAATTTATAATTTAAATGTTATTATCCATAATATCATTTTTTCCCTCATCTTTTTCTAATTTTTCTTTTTCTAATTTTTCTTTTTCTAATTTTTCTTGTAATTCTCTTTCTTTTTGTTCTGCTTCTTTTTTAAAATTTCTAATATTATTTTTATCGTATGTAACATTAAGTATATTATTTAATATATTAATATAATCTTCATTAATTTTAATAAATACTTGTTTTTTAAATAAATAATCATTATACTTATCTTTATATTTATCATAGCAAATAAACATCATTGTTTCAGTAGATTCTGTAGTTGATATTTTATTATTAAAATCAATTAATTTAGAACCTTCTCCTATATTAGAATTTGTAAATCCTCCCATACTCATATAATGTTTTTTAGTAAAACACATGGTTTCTTCATAAATTTGTCTCGTTGAATAAGATTTCAAATATGATGTTGAATAATTTAAATTTGGATATATAAATAACATATTTAATGTACCAACCAGACCAGATTTACTTTCTTTTAATTTATTTATTGAATGAATAATATAAGTTGGAAAATATATCTTATCATAATCCATATTTATTAAATATTTATTATTTGATAATTTTACTAATTCGTTTCTTTTAGAACCTTTGCTCTTTTTATTATTTGAATGATGATAAATTAATTTAATTGATTTAACTTTATTTTTTATATCAAGTATTTCTTGAGATGTTAAAGATTTTTTTGAATCATCATAAATCACCCATTCCAATAGTTTTTTATTATATTTAAAAGAGTTTATATTACGAATCATTAATGAATCAAAATCATATTTATTTTTATTTAACAAAGTTAATATTGATATTTTAGGTAAATCTGACATAATAATATTAATTATAAAATTATATTTAAATTTAAATATAATTATATTTATATAATGTTTACAGAAATATTTAATAATTTTAAGAACAATGCAATATACATACTAAGTTTTTATTTACTATTAAGTACTTTTTTTATAAGAGATCCATTAGTTAATTTATTAAATATATCAACTTGTATATTAATTATCAGTAAATGGTTAACTGATTATAATGTTTGTAGTGTTGGATTCTTAGAATGCAAATTAAGAAGAGTATCAAGAGAAGATAGTTATATATATCAAGTATTAGATAATATAGTTGATATTAATAAAAGAAGAGAAAAATACTTTTTCTATATATTATATTTAATAATTTTAATTATTAATTTTAGAAAATTTAAAAATAGTAAGTTTAATTTATTAAATATTGACCATTATAAACAATATATAAATAAAGGATTTGAAGTAAAAGTTAAAACAAAATAAAAACAATACTTTTCTAATATAATGAATAATTATATAACATATTATTAATATTTTTAATATTTAAATTCTCTTTAAAATCATATGAATTCCATTCACAATAACTTTTAATAAGAGAATTAAATATTTGTTCTAATACAATAACATCACCATAAGCTCTATGTGCTGCTGTTTGTTTTATATTAAATGTTTTTGCTAAAGCATTCTGACTATATGTATATCTTTTCGGCATTAAATATCTAGATAATAAAAGAGTATCTACATAAACAAATTTATTTAAAATATTAATAATATCAGAAGATAATTTTTTTTGTTTATGATAATTTTTAAATAAATTTTGTAATAATATAAAATCAAACATTGTACCATTATGAGCTAATAAATATATAGGTTCCTCTTTTTTAATATATTTAATTATAAAATTAATCATTTCATCAAATGCTATATAAATATTAATACCATCATTAGATAACATATCATCTGTTATTTTTGTAATTTGTACAACTTTTTCATTTAATTTTGTTGTTTTTAAAGGTTTTGTTAATTTTGAATAAATATCATTTATACCATATGGTTTAATTGCTATTTCTATTATTTCATCATGATAAGGATTTAATCCTGTAGTTTCAAAATCTAATATGAATGTATTTTCCATTGTATTTATATTAATAACTAATTAATATTTAAATAATAATTAAATTAATTATTATATAGATAAATGAATTTATCATACATAAATAATATTAAAAGAAGTGATTTAGACAAACATATACATATAAAAAAATTTATTCTATTTAAAAAAATTCCAAATAAAGATATAGTTGATTATATATTACAAATAGTTATTGAAAAAGATAGTTTTTGGATTGATTTTGGATATGAAATAGCAAATATTAAATATTTATGGATCGAATATTACTTTAATATTATATTAAAAAATTATGGCAATTCAGAATATTTAACAGTATTATTTAATAAAATAGATTATTATTATATTGATATAAAATCAAAATTAGACAGTGAAGTATGTGAAATATATAAAAATGATACTCATTTTCCAGAATATCCAAATATAAAATTAACCAAATTATTTTACAATTTATTAAATATTGATAAAACATATACCAGTAAAATAAGAGGAATTTATCCTAAAAAAATAAATAATAAAGAAAAAAAAGATTTATTATATTTTATTAATATTAATTATAATTTTATTAATAATATAAAAAAATATTCTGATAATATTTGTAATATTAATCAATTAACTAAAAATATTAATAAATTAGAACAGATTGTAATATCTTCTGCTTTATAATTCCATATCAGTTACTTCTGTTGTTATTTGTTCTAATGTTTGTTGTACTTCATTTTGTGAATCATCTTCACAACTTTCTCCATCCAATGGTTCTTCAGTATTAACATCTAATAGATTTTCCATTTTAGTTGTTAATGCTTTTTTATCAAAATAAATTGGGTCTGAAGATAAACCATTTTCATGAATAAATCCGTGAAGTTCTGTAAAAATATCCATAACATCATTCAAAAATATTATTTTTTTCTGTTCTACAAGTGTTCTATCTCCGAAATCTTTATCATCTACAAATGAATATCTTAAATTTGTTTTATTTTCCATAGGTACATTATAAGTTCCATCATCTTCTATTATATGACCATCTTGAATCATATTAGTAAACATCAATAATTCTATTTTTTGTAAAATAGTATCCATAATTTTTAACTTTATTACATAAAAAATATTTTAAATTCAAATTTTTTTTTAAATATCTCTTTTTAAAAATATTTATATAATTTAGTTATTAGAGTCATCTTAATATCTACGTGATTTATTTCTCGTTAGAGCGACATCTTCATCTGATTCTGGCTCTGGTTCAGGTTCGGGTTCCGGTTCAGGTTCCGGTTCAGGTTCGGGTTCCGGTTGCCTATTAAACTTTTTAATTGCTTCCAATTTTAGAGTTGCCAATTTATCACTATTAACATATTCAATAATTTCATCAACTGGTATATTCTTAATAAATCCTTTTTCTTGAGCTTTTGATTCCATACAATCATAACATTTAGTTCTATAATCCATTGCTAGTGCGTGCATATGACCAGTAAAAACGGTCGCTTGAGTATATGGATGATAGAAATAACCAATATTCTGCATAACATCTTCAATAATATTATCTCCTTCTAAAAATTTTTGCATATTCTGTTTGCATTCTTCAGACAAACATTCTTCAGTGATATTAATTGGGATTTCACTACCATCATCCATAGTTACAAATCCATCTAGTTGTTTAATCCATTCATAAGAACCAATATCATTTTTGGTTCCAGAAATAAGAATTCTCATTGCTTTTTCAAGCAACTCTTTTTTATCTTTAACAATATTAAGTTGGTCTTTCTTTAATGTAACAGCATTACAATAAGTAACATTTTCAGTAATTGCTAGTAAATGCCATAGACTTGATAAACCAGATTCACTAATTTTATAATTATAAGGCTGAATATTATTAGTAATACTTCCATTTTTACAATTTCCAGGAATAAATACAATAATAATTTCTCCAGACAATCTTCCCTTTTCTTTTAAAATACATGTTCCACCTTCAGACAATGAAGGATATTTAATAGTATCCATAATTGGAATTCCTTTGTTATCACCATTTTTAAGACAACCATGTACTGGTGAACCATCCGGCAGGATCATTGGTTTACCAGCCATTTCATATTCTTCAACAGCATAGACACGATCGCTGTCTGAATAAAACTCTTTAGAAAGCGTATCAAAAGTTTCCATAGAACTAGATTGATTGGCACCCATTTTGTTTAAAGGTGTTTAACGATGAAGTATATTTATCTAAAATTTATTTCAAATTTTTTTTTAAAAATTTTTAAAAGCTCTTTTTTAATTATTACTTAAAATATATTTAAATACTTATAATTATATTTAAATTTAATGGCTCCTGGTGAATTTAATGGTAAGAATTATGGAGGATTACATAGTGGTTGTGGAAAAAAATTAAAAAAAGGTAAATATTCATTAGATGGATATGAACACAAAATAGTTTCACATAAAAAATTAATACCAGGCAAAGAAGTAATTGATATTAGAAATGGCAATGTTGGTATGATAAAAGAATATAATAATGGACCAAGAACAATGAAAAAAATTTATATACCATCATTAGATGTAAATATGTATATTTATACTAAATTTCTAAGAATAAAAAGTAAAAATATACAAAATAAAATAATAGAATGTAAAAGTTATTCTAAAAAAGAAACAGAAAAATTTAATAAATATTTAGAAAATAAAAAAAAGAATGAAGAAAAAATAAAAAAAGAAAAAAAGGAAAAAAAAGAAAAGAGATTATTAGTTAGAAAAATGAAAAAAGAATTAAGAGAAAAAATAAATGATAATATTTATATTTCAGAAGATGGAATTAATTTACTAAAATCTGACTCAAATATAGTAAATGAAATAAATAAAGAAAGATATTTAAGAATTATTGAATTACAAAATAAAAATAAATTAAAATTATTAAGAGATCGTAATAGTGTAATGTTAAATAAATTAACACAAGACGGTAGTACTGATTCACTATGTTTGAATATATCAAATAGTACAGATTATTTTTGTTTAATTGATGAATATATAAAAGAGCAATTATAAATTATATTTTTCAATATGTTGTAAAGTTTGTTTATAAGAATCAATTATAATTTTATCTAAAATTGGTTTTATATTAAAATTTGTAATATTTAAATTTATAATTAATTTTAAATTTCTCTTTTTATTTTTTTTAAAAGAGGAAGTTGTTATATTTAAAATGTTACTAATATAATCAAAGAAATCTATATTATCATAATTATAAGGAGTTGTTATTTTATTATCAATTGAAGTAATGTAAATTAATAGATAATTTTTATATCTTTTATTTTTTAAATGGGGAATATTATTTATAATACCTCCATCAATATAATAATAATTATTATATTTAATTGGTTTAAATAAGATTGGTATACATGTTGATATTTGTATAGCATCTATTACAGACATATTTGGTTTATTTTTATAGGAAAAATATTCTTGTTTTTGTAATGATAAATTATAAACTTTTACAATAAATCTAATTTTAGTTTTTTTATATAAATCTATAAAATTAATATCATTTAAATTATATTTATTTTTTAAACAAGATATTAAAAATAATTTAATAC
>MDTC01247884.1_pt1 | contig 10511 bp, 11 predicted proteins | sample 811181 | NCBI WGS metagenome assembly MDTC01 (sample SAMN05326644, study PRJNA326480) | marine metagenome | isolation source: seawater | place: Pacific Ocean: North | collected 2011 | reverse complement strand
TCATCAATACCCTCTAAATGGTATTTAAAGGAATTTTTTGTTAACAAATCATAAACACCAGCAACACAATAATATATTTAAATTTGTCTTAAAATCTAATTATGAAAATTAAAAATCCCTTAAGATGCATCATTTATTGGGTAATACTTGTAGTAATTATGATGCTACACTTTAATTACCACGTAGGTGAAATCTTTTATGGTATCAATATTGTTAGAGATAATGCTGATGGAGTAGTTCCAATAGGAACTCACATTATAAGAAACATATTTTATCATCTTCCAATTATTTGGTCAATTATTTTAATACTAAGTGATAAAAAAATTGTTAAAAGTGGTTTGTTTTTTATTTCTATCGTTTATCTAATTTCCCACTTAATGCATTTAGTAAAAGATTTATCCAAACCTGATTTGTCTCAAACCCCGTTGTTGTTTATTGCTCTATTAGTTGCTATTCTTCTAAGTATGGAACATTATAAATATTGGAAAAAAGAATAATCCTTGTACACGACTTTTAGAATACTTTATCCAAAAATTTAGAGTTACAAAGTGACGGTACATAACTAGTTTTGTTTTAGAAAGTATTACTTCAAACGAGATTTATTTTGAACCGTTTGTACTTTAGATTATAAATTATTTTAAATAATTTGCAATGACTTAATAATCAACAAGCTCAACAAAATCAAACTCGTTTGATTTCTCTGTGAAATCTTTTTTTGCTTGTGGGGAGTTGTTTAAATAGTCAAGGAATTGGTCTGTTGTAATAAAAGTTAAATCATAGTTAGTAATTTCATCAGAAAAAATTTGTTCTGCCCACTCTTGCTCTTCAACAGTGATTCTATCTGAATTTTCCCAAAGCCTATACCAAACTCTTAGCTTTTTTTTCTTGACTTTTTCAACTCGCATACTGCAATTTACTACTACTATTACAAGATTATCAAAATTGTTTAGCTATAAAATTAATTTTGTTTAATAGAAAAATGGGGCTAGGTTTAGCCCCATTCTATGTGGGCCCAGAAGGGCTCGAACCTTCGACCCCCTGATTATGAGTCAGGTGCTCTAACCAGCTGAGCTATGGGCCCTATTCATTAATTACAATGAAATTGGATGCAATTTTACATATTTGTATTGAATAATCAAACTGAATAAGCTAATGAGTGTGATTAAAAATATAATATTTGATCTTGGAGGAGTTATTTTAAACATTAACTATGAAGCCACCATACACTCATTTGAAAATTTGGGTGTCATAAATTTCAAAAAAAATTATTCGCAAAAAAGACAAACAGATTTGTTCGACAAATATGAGAAAGGGCTTATAAGTTCAAGAAAATTTATTTCTACGCTTAAAAAAATGTATGATTTAAATAATAAACAAATAATTACTGCTTGGAATGCTATGCTTCTTGATTTGCCTAAAAAAAGACTAGAATTTATTTTGAATTTAAAAAAAGACTACAAAATCTTCCTACTTAGTAATACTAATGAAATTCACATTAAGTATTTTGAAAATGAATTACTTAAATTAAATTCTTTAGAGCTATATAAAGAGTGTTTCAATAAAATATATTATTCCTTCAAAATGAAGGATAGAAAACCTAATGCAAGCTGTTTTAATAGGGTAATTAATGAAAATTGTTTACTACCAATGGAAACTTTATTTATAGACGACTCAACTCAACACATTAGTGGGGCAAATAAATTAGGTATCAGAACATTCCTAATTGAACAAAACTCATCAATCATTGATTTATTTCCTCACATAATTCAACAAGCACACCGTTTGTAGTTTTAGGGTGTAAAAAACAAATTAGTTTATTATCCGCGCCCTTTTTTACATTCCCAATCTTTTCAAATCCCAAAGCAATTAAACGATTTAACTCAGCATCAATATCATCAACGTGAAAAGCTATATGGTGAATCCCTTCTTTCCTTTTTTCAATAAATTTTGCAATAGGACTATTAGAATTGGTTGCCTCAAGAAGTTCAATTTTAGTACCTCCTAATTCATAAAAATATGTTGAAACTGACTCTGAACGTACTTTTTCAACCTTATAGTTAGAATGTCCAAGTAATTTTTCGAATAACAAATTAGCTTGGTTAGCATTTGATACTGCTATTCCAATATGCTCAATTTTTTTAATCAAAATAAAAAGATTATTTCTTGCTTACCACTTCACCCGTAGTATTGTCAAAATTTACATAATACAAACCTTTTGGTAGGTTTTCAACATTAATAATTTTTCCATATCCTTTTTTGACAAGATTTCCATAAGTATCAAAAATTTCGTAAAGTGTATTTTCGGAAAAATCAAGTGTTTTTTTAATTTTAGCATTGATTAAAGAAACTACATTTTGGTCTTTATCTTCATACGAGGTTGCCTTCGTTGGCCTTGGTCTTCCAGTATAATCTACCTGCTTAGCCCTAAATTTATTGCCCCCTGAATGAATGTGAGAGGCAACACTAAACTTATAATTATTTTCGTCAATTTGCCCATTACCGTCAACTTCTCCTATTTTTACCCATTTGTTCCATCTATATTGCTCAATAAAATAAGTAAGTTTTCCTTGCTCATTTGTTGTTTTCCATTTTAAAATTTTGTTTTCATTTACAAAAATTTCTGGGTTTTCAAAAGTACTTTTCGGCCTAAGTACTTCAGGATTTAAAACCTTCGGAAGACAATCTAGCTTATGCTGAACTCTTACAACTACAGGGTCACCTTTTTTTACAGTTGTATTAGAAAAATCTATTTCAAAAGCACTTGAATTTACCTGGTCTGTAGTAACATCGTCGTTAACGTATACAGCTATTACACAAAAACCAACTCCGGATCCAGAAAAAGGATTTTGAACATACAGATTTTTGCCTTGATAATGGCCATCAATTACAATGCTAGTTTCACTACCCTGAGAAAAAAATAAATTGCAGTAAAAAGCAAAAAAGCAGGTTAAAAAAAGTGACAGAAACCTATGATTAATAAAATATCTCATACGATTAAATAAATATCATCAGCAATAATAATGGCAATTTTATACTTTTCAAAGCAAACTATGATTTGTTTTTACTAATCGAAATAATTATTTGTACAATTTTTGAAAACTCTCAAAATAAATGTAATCTTGTGCTTATATGAATTTTTCAAATTTTTACTTCATGAATCTAAAAATTTACTTTTTAAGAAGTTTATTATTTTCATTTATTCTATTACTTGCATCATGTAACAATAACTCTGATTTATTACTAGAAGAAGATCCATTATTAAGTGGAAAAATAGACCAGCCTACTATTGGTGGTGAATTAAAGCTTACTGAGTTAGAAATTTATAAAAACCTTTTCCCTTTTGCAATTCAAGAAACTTTTGGATACAGAATAGTTAGTCAAATTCATAATAGTTTACTAAAATTAAATCCAAAAAATTTAAATGTAGAGCCATGTATTGCTACAAATTGGGAGGTGAACGATGAACAAAATAAATATACCTTCTACTTAAATAATCAAGTTTATTTTCACGATGATGAATGTTTTTCTAATAAAGAACAATCAAGACTAACTGCTAAAGACGTTGTTTTTACTTTTGAACTTTTGTGCGGCGAGCTCTATAATGGAGGTTACAATGTGCTTTTGAACAACCTTTTGGGAGCAAAAGAATTTTTTGAGGGTAAAAAAACATACATTGAAGGGTTGAAAATAGTTAATGACAGCACAATAACTTTTGAACTTTTAAACCCAACATCATCATTTATCCACTTAATAGCATCAACAAAAACATCAATAATAAGTAAAGTTGGATATGAAAAATATGGCTCGTTAATTAAGATTGGGTGCGGTCCATTTATGTTTTCCGGATTATCAAAAGATTCAACATTTGTATACTTGACAAAAAATGATTCCTACTTTCTTAAAGATAAGTTTGGTAATGTTTTGCCTTATTTGGATTCTATCACTTTTATAATTAACCCATTAAATGAAGATCCAACTAGTTCTTTTCTAGAAAAAGAAGCTATGATTTTATATGACTTACCAGAAAATAAAGTTGAAGAACTATTTGTGAATTATCACGAAAAATTCGAAAACAAAGAATTTATTTTAGATAGAAAAACTGTTTTAGGAACGGATTGTTATGAGTTGAACACATCAAAACCGCCGTTTGATAATATTAATGTAAGAAAAGCTTTTTCTTATGCAATCAATAGAAAAAGCATTGTTGAAAACATCTTAAAGAACCAGGGGACTATTGGAAATAGAGGCATAGTCCCCATTGTTGAAACTTTCAAGTTTTACAACTACGATACTGTTGCAAATTATTACTATAATCCAGTCATGGCTAAAGAATTGTTAGCAACGGCAGGATATCCTAACGGAGAAAAATTTCCTGAGGTAATTTTAGAACTAAGTGGTGGACAGAGTGTAAAACTTGAAGCAGCAAAGGAGGTTCAAACACAATTACAAAATATTTTAAATGTTCGAATTACCATTGAACAAAAAAGCCTTAATCAATTAATCAATAGAGCAGCACATGGGAAAACCCAAATGAGCCATTTCACATGGTTAAGCGAATATCCTTCTCCGATTGATTTCTTAAATTTATTCTATGGAGATGAAAATCCAAATGATTTGAACAGTTATAGTTGGCCCAATATTTCTAGATTCAAAAACAATTTATATGATAAAACCTTAGAAAAAGCAATGGTGACGTCTGACTTAAAAGAAAGATTCAATCTTTATGCAGACGCAGAGTCTATTTTAATGGAGCAAGCCCCCTTGATCGTATTATGGTATCCAGAGTCCTATAATGTTGTCCACGGGTGCGTCAAAAATTTACACTTTAATGAAATGCTTCACTTTGATTACACTAAAGTTTATATTCAATAATATGTTCGGATTATTTAAAAAAAAGTCAAAAAAAGATATTTTGTTAAAGAAGTATAATGAATTAACAAAACAAGCCTATGAATTATCTCATTCAAATAGAACTGCCAGTGATCAAAAGACAAAAGAAGCTAATGATGTTTTGGAGGAAATAAAAAAATTAGAATAAAGTCAATAGCTATGATGTTTTCTTAAAACACAACATCTTAAAAAATTCTATGAAGGATAGAGACCTTAACGTAGTAATCTTAAAAATATTAAGTGAAAGCCCTGATTACTCCTACAACTACAAGCAAATAGCATCAATTATTGGAATTAAAGATTCGTTTATTAGAAAAAGAATTGTTGTCTTGTTATCACAGCTTGAAAAAAACGGTCAATTAAATGAAATATCAAGAGGTAAATACCAAATCAAAAATACATCTAAAGAAATAAAGGGAAACCTTCAGTTTGTTAGTAAAGGAGGAGCCTATTTTGTTTCACCTAAATTAAAAAAAGACATATATATTCACCCATCTAATACTAATAATGCATTAAATGGAGACCTAGTTTTAATAAAAACTATTCACTACAAGGGAAAGATAGAAGGTAAAGTGATTAAGATTATTGAAAGAGTCAAAAAAGAATATAGCGGTATTATAGATAAAGGTAAAGACATCTGTTTTTTTATTCCAGACGACAGAATGGTAAAAACCCATTTTTACATAGACAAAAAGCATATTAATGGAGCTAAAAATGGCCAAAAGGTAAAAGTTAAGTTCCTTTCTTGGCCAAAGAATGTAAAAAGCCCACAAGCTGCAGTAGTGGAAATTATTGGTAATCCAGGAGAACTTAATGTTGAAATGAATTCTATTCTTTCAGAGTATGGATTTCCATTAAAATTCCCAAAAGAAGTAGAAAAAGAAGTCGCTTTAATTGATGTTCCAAATTATAATTTAGAAGCTGAGAATAGACAAGACTTTAGAGATAAAACAACCTTTACAATTGACCCCATAGATGCTAAAGACTTTGATGATGCATTAAGTATAGATCAATTAGAAAATGGGACAACAGAAATTGGTGTTCACATTGCTGATGTTGGACATTTCGTTAAAGATAATTCTCAACTTGATAAAGAAGCATATTTCAGAGGAAATAGTGTTTATTTAGTTGATCGCGTTATTCCTATGTTGCCTGAAAAATTAAGTAATCAGCTTTGCTCTCTGCGTCCAAATGAAGATAAATTAACCTTTTCTGCTGTTTTTCAAATAAATCAAAAGTTTGAAGTCATAAATTCATGGTTTGGCAAAACAATTATACATTCAAATAGACGCTTCACTTACGAAGAAGCTCAAGAAATAATAGAAGGAAAAGACGATAGCTTTTCTAATGATATTAATGTCTTGAACAAAATAGCCAAACACCTTAGAGCAGGTCGATTAAAAAAAGGAGCTCTTAATGTAGAAAGCACAGAAGTGAGATTTAAAATTGATGAAAAAGGAGAGCCAATTGGAACTTTTTTAAAAATTTCAAAAGAAGCTCACCAACTTATTGAAGAATTCATGTTACTAGCTAATAAACAGGTGGCTACTAAAATGGGTAAACCATCTAAAAGTAAACTTATTTCCCCTTTTATATATAGAATTCATGATGATCCAAGTGAAGAAAAAGTAAATGACTTGAATATTTATTTGGAGTCAATGGGCTATAAAATGATAAGAGAAAAAAATAAACCTATCTCCTATTCTTTAAATGCTATCATGAAACAAGCGAAAGATAAAAAAGAGTTACACTTAATTTCCCCAATGGTTATTAGGTCCATGTCTAAAGCTGTATATAGCTCTGAAAATATTGGTCACTATGGGCTTGCTTTTCAATACTATACCCATTTTACTTCTCCAATTCGTAGATATGCAGATTTATTAGTACACAGAGCATTATTAAATAATTTGGAAAAGCAACAAAAGCATTTAAAAATTGCTCCTAAATTAGAAGCTTCTTGTAATCATTTATCTAAAATGGAAAAACAAGCAACAGAAGCCGAAAGAGCTTCTATAAAGTATATGCAAGTAAAATACCTTTCCAAAAAAATAGGTGAAAAGTTTAACGGTATCATTTCAGGAATAACTGACTGGGGAATATATGTCGAATTGGATGAAAATAAATGCGAAGGATTAGTAAGTATAAGCAGCATGAAAGATGATCAATACTTTTATGATAAAGAACTACAAATGATGGTTGGTTATCATAGCCAGAAAACTTACAAATTAGGTCAAGAAATTGAGGTTCTAGTTAAAAAAACTGATTTGTATAAAAGACAAATAGATTTTAAACTTTTAAACTAATTTTTCATAAAACTTCTATTGAATTTTCCTGAGTTTGTATTTATAGTGACACTATAAAAGCCTTTGCTAAAAAATGCTATGTCAATGGAAGTCTCGTTTTTCTGAACCCCACTCATTTCAATAATCATTTTGCCAAATAAATCAAAAACCTGAACAGTTTCAATTGGTAATAACGAATTTATATTTAATCTATTAGATGTTGGATTTGGGAATATCAAAATTTCATTTTTTTCTACTTTTAACACATTAGTATTATCTTCTAATGATATATTTATATCGTCAATAAATAAATCATTTCCGCCCCCAGAGGTAAATTCAAATTTGAATCTAAAATTACTAACACAATATGGGCCAATAATACTAGAAACTATTGCCTCTTTCCATTCCCCGTTAGATGGCACAAAATTAGTTTGGTTTGGAGCGGTTGTTAATTGACTATACTGAATAACTTTTCTAACTGACCATGTTTTTCCACAGTCTTTTGAAGCTAATATTTTCAAGTTATCATTATTACCATCATTTCTTTTTGCAAAGGCGTATTTAAAGGAGAAATAAGCTTTTAACGAATCCGAAAGATCAAACGTTTTACTTTCTAATATGTGTTTAGTGCCTTCAGCATATCCAAGATTACTTATTTTTAAACAATTAGTCCCACTAAAAGAAGCTGTATTTGTTACTGACCAATCGCCAGAATTTAAAATCCAACTAGGAATTGAAAGATCTGTATTTTCAAAACCTTCAAAATATGGAAGTTGCTCACCATTATAGTCCATAACAATAACTCTATCGTTTTTAAATTCAGTAATATAATTTAAACTATCTCCGGAGGCAGTAAGGGAAACATCGTATGATCCTGGAGTAGTATACTGCGAATAAGCATTTTGTAATGTAGAAAAATTAGGATTTCCACCCTCAAAATACCAATCCCAAAAAATTGGATTATGAAAAGATTGATCTATAAAAAGCAAACTATCTCCGGAACAAGTAACATAATTTTCAGCAAAAAAATCAGTCTTGCAAAAGGGTGGATCAATATCAATTCCCGTGAGTTGGTGATTAGATGGAGTTATTAAATTAGACCTGCCTCCAACTGGCGATGTCAGTGCTGTTCTCATTCTATCTTTTTGACCAATTGTAAACATTTTTCTACAAGAACTATATTCCATATGATTTTCAATATTGGAAACTTCTCCACAGGTTATTTCATTGTAATTACACCATGTCGAACCAATTGTGTTTGGTGTATCTTCTACACCATCATCACTATTACAATTATCAATTAAATTAGGTTCATTTGTGCTCCCCCATGTATGTGGTAAATTGAGCCAATGACCAACTTCGTGAACAAAAGTTTTACTTGCTGATGGTGAGCCAGTTCCTATACTTCCGCAATAATCATGTCTCAACCAAATTCCCCAGTCCATTGAAGATCCAGTTCCGTTAGGATAATAAGAGTAGCCAGCTATTCCGTCGCCTACTGAACCACAAATTAAAACGTTTAAATACATATTCCCTGGCCAAATTCCCTGATAAACGTCATTATAATTTATTACAGCATTTAATTGATCAGATCCGTTAATTTCTCCATTATTGTAAGAATAGGCACTTTCAGTATAAGTTATTCCGCTAAAACATGTGCCATCTGGTGCTTTGGTAGCCAAAACAAACTCTACTTCAACGTCTGCAATAATTGATTTGAATAAAGAGTCTACTGTTGCTGTATCTGCCCTCAACGCTCTTAAGTCAATATTTAGATTTTCTAATGCATCTAAAACTTGTTCTCTAGAAATTTTTTCTATTCCATTATTATGAACAACATGAAAGACAACAGGAACCTTAAAAATATTGCCTCTATCGAACTGTTTTAAAGATGATTTTTGTTGAATTAAAAATTGTTCTTTTTCATAACGTTTTTTGAATATGCTATCCGATAATAACTTTTTTAAAACAATATGTTGGCCACAATTATGATTTATTTGGGCATTAATTGTATTGTTTATAATAAAAATACAAATGGAAATACAAATTAATTTAAACTTCATGATTTTTCTCAAGTTAGAAAAAAAGGGTTTTGTAATGAAATTTGTTTTGTATAAATGTTAGACAATTTGTATAAATTCATTATCTATTAACGACTCTCCTTGGTACTTTCTAAATAGTTGAATTGTTGCAATTACATCTTTCTCACAATAATGAATTATCCTATCTAAGTCTTGGTCCTCATAAAATACAGATGCAACCTGACTCCCATCCATGTCATCTTTAGGAGTTGGTATTTTAAAAATATGGGTTAATAAATCTAGTGAAGTATAATGTTTGTAATCTCCAAATTTCCACATTTCCATAGTATCTAAATGTTTAACTTCCCAAGGCTTTTTCCCTGTATTGTTAAGTAAATAAGGTAACTTTAAGCCATTGATTAAAATTCTTCTAGATAAAAATGGAATATCGAATTCTTTTCCGTTGTGTGCACAAAAAATAAAATCATTTGAGTTATAGTAACTGTCCAAAAGATCTATAAATTCGACTAACAATTTTTTTTCATCAACACCTGCAATACTTTTAAGTCTTATTTGATTTTCTTCATTCTTTTGCAAAACAAAACCTAAAGAAATACAAATCACTTTTCCAAACTCAGCGTATATACCAGCCCTTTCATAAATTTGCTCCGCAGAAACCTCATCTCTCTGCTGTAAGAATTTAGTTTTTTTATCCCACAAATCTTGACCTCTTTTATCTAAATCATTAAAATTATAGGTCTCGGGAACTGTTTCTATATCAAAAAAAAGAATTTTAGAATAATCTATATTTTTAAACATATTGCTTTATTTAATCATTATGCCTTTTGAACCTATCAAAGGTAATTTAGTCTTGTTTTTCGGAATCAAACTTTCAGGTAAAAAGATATATTTTTTATCATATATTAAGTCGTCTTTATAAAAGGTAAGAAAAAATTCATTAGTTAAACCGACAACACTTTTATTTATATATTCAACTTTTTTGTAGCTTTTTTTTTCAATTTTTCCAAGGAAGTGACTAAATGATGTTGTTTTTTTTTGTCTGTTGTTAATCTTTCCATATCCCTTTGAAGAAACAAGAGTATTTTCAATAGAGAAATTATTCATATTTATAAGGTATGCAACCCAATCGTCACCTTCTTCGATGACAGCAAAAGCAATTTCTTGAACTTTTGGAATATGAATATCTTTTTTCATTTTAATCAATTAGTGAGTAGGCAATTCTAATATAATCCCAAAAATCAACTGGATGACCATCTTCACCTAATTTTTTTCTTTTCCAACCAGTTCTTACAATAAT
>MDTC01043602.1_pt1 | contig 10511 bp, 9 predicted proteins | sample 811181 | NCBI WGS metagenome assembly MDTC01 (sample SAMN05326644, study PRJNA326480) | marine metagenome | isolation source: seawater | place: Pacific Ocean: North | collected 2011 | reverse complement strand
TAGAGATTATCGCGGATCTCGTCCATCCACTTTTTGTGCCCGTCCGGGTCGAGGATCATGCTGGAAAAATACGCCAGCAGGTCTTTGTGGGTTTGATTCAGCTTGGCTTCAAGCATGGCCTGCTCACCGGCTTTGCTGTCGATGAAGGTGAAAACTGAGGTTAAATCTTCCTGCTGGCCGAGTACGGCCTTTATCTCGCCCACCACTAAGTCGTGCAGGTCTTCGAGGTCTTCTTCGTCAATACCGGCCTCGCCCGGCGATAGCACCACATTCGCCCACAGGGTGGCCACATAGACCTGATAAAGGCTTCGATCAATAAAGCTCTCGGCCACAGTGGAGCGTTCTTTTATGTCGGTGAAAACCGGTTCGAAGGCATAGCGTAATTCGGTTGGGTCAAGCATGAGCAGATGGTGCCACAGCTACCCGGCCAGCACTACGGTGGGTTCAGGTTCGCGGCCTGTACAAGTTTCGGGTGACTCGCAACATTGCATCAACTTTGTGCGCTGCGTAGTGTAGTGCGGCTAAAGACACGTTGGAGAGAGACTGTGTTGCAATTCGATCGAGTCAGTTTAGACGATCAATCTCAAGTGCTGCGCCAGCAGGTGCGGGACTTTATCGAGGACAACCGCGAACACCTGCCCAAGCCTAATTCAGATTTTGTTACCGGCCACGATGCGCAGTTTTCGCACAAGCTCGGTGAGCAGGGCTGGATCGGTATGACATGGCCTGAGGAAGTTGGTGGCGGCGCCAAAACCAATTTCGACCGGCTGGTGGTAACCGAAGAACTGCTGGCTGCCGGCGCGCCGGTAAGTGCCCACTGGATCGCCGACCGGCAAAGCGGGCCACTGTTGCTGCGTTTCGGCACGCCTGAGCAGCGGCAAAAGTACTTGCCCGGTATTGCCCGAGGTGAAAGCTATTTTTCCATTGGCATGAGCGAACCCGATACCGGGTCCGACTTGGCGTCCGTGCGTACTACGGCCACTGCTGAGGGAGACGCTTACCGTATTAACGGCACCAAAATTTGGACCACAGACGCCCATCGCAACCACTACATAATCTGCTTAGTGCGCACCGAGGCCGCGTCGGAAAATCGCCACGCCGGGTTCTCGCAAATTATTGTGGATTTAAAAAACGACGGCGCCAAAGTCCGGCCAATACGCAACATGGCCGGCGGCGAAGATTTCAACGAAGTGGTGTTCGATAACGTACTGGTGCCGAAAGACCGAATCGTTGGTGAGCCGGGCAACGGCTGGCAGCAGGTCACCTCAGAGCTGGCCTACGAGCGCAGTGGCCCCGAGCGCTTTTTGTCCTCGTTTCGTGTGTTTGTTGAACTGGTGCGTATTTGCGGCGCTAATCCATCGCCTCATCAGGCTGCGGCAATTGGCCGTATTGCCTCGCACTTTATGACCCTGCGCCGTATGTCGCTGTCTGTGGCGGGCATGCTGGAAGCAGGCAAAGATGTCAGCGTGGAGGCTGCACTGGTAAAAGAGCTGGGTAACAACTTCGAGAAAGTGCTGCCAGAAATCGCCCGGCTTGTGGTCCCGGATTTGAGCGTTGTCGACCCGCAAAAACAGCGTCTGTTTCGCGAGACGTTTGAAGAAACCCTGATGCTCTCACCCTCCTTTACCCTGCGCGGCGGCACCCGGGAAATCATGCGCGGCGTTATCGCTCGTGGTCTGGGCCTGCGCTAAGGAACTCTCATGGATACCTCACAACTGATCATTGATAGCGCCGAGAAGATTTTTGGCGACCACTGCGATAAGCCTCTTTGGGATGCCACCGAGCAGGGGGCTTTTCCTGCCGAGCTGTGGCAACAAATTGTCGACAACGGCTTTCACCAGTTGGGCAGCCCGAACAGTGGTACCGACACCCGGGACCTGTTCGCCTTCCTAAAAGTCTGCGGGCGCTATGCAGTGCCGCTGCCAATAGCCGAAATTTTACTGGCCAACCAGTGGCTGGGGGCGCAAGCGCCCGCCCAAGGTTTTGCCAGCATTGGCGCGCAGGCAGACGATGCCGTGTTGCAGGTGGCATGGGGTCGCGAGTCGGCCACGGTGATTGGCGTGGAGGCGGGTAGTCACGAACTGCGCGTTTATACCGACAGCGCAACCCAAGCCCAGAGTACTAATTTGGCCGGTGAAGCCCGGGATACCATGAGCGGTGGCGTCGAGCAGTCGCGTATTGAATTGGCCGCTGCCCCATACGCGCAGTTGGCGCTGGCCCGGGCTAACCTGATGGCCGGTTGCCTACAGGCAGTGCTCGACTTAGGTCTGCAATTTGCCGCCGAGCGCAGCCAGTTCGGACGCTCGATTAGCAAGTTTCAGGCCATTCAGCATGCGCTGGCGGTCGTCGGTACAGAGGTCGCGGCTTCTCAGCGGGCTGCCGACGCGGGTGTTGACGCCATGGGCACCGAGCGGTTTGAGCAGGAAGTTGCCGCCGCCAAGGCCCGGGTAGGCGAGGCGGTAGGTATTGTTGCCGAACAGGTGCATCAGGTGCACGGTGCCATGGGCTATACCTACGAGCATCGTTTACACCACTTCACCCGCAGGCTGTGGGCGTGGCGCGACGAGTGGGGTAATGAGTTTTATTGGCAGACCAAGCTTGGGCAACACCTTGCGGGCTTGGGCGCCGATCAGGTCTGGGGTTATATCGCCACGCCAAGCTAAGGCGAACTAGTGCCAGCTAAGGTGAACTAGGCGCGGCTAGGGTGAGTTCGGATTAAGGCTGGCCAAGCGCGTCAGACGCGGGTCGTCTTCCCCCAAGTAGCGGCGAATCACCCCGCCCACAAAGGCCATATCCAGCGTGCCTACGTCACGCATGGCTTCAAGGTCGGCCCAGTCCTTAGTGCGATCGAAGAACACTTTGAAGACCGCTAAATCCTGACAGCTTATAAAGGGCAGTTTGCTGCCAGCAAAGTCTTCCCAATGAATACGCTGTAACAAATCGTCGTGGTAGTCGGTGCTGTTAAAAAACAAGTCCAGCGGTGTTTGTTGCCACCAAAGTCGGTGCTGTAGGTCGCGCTGCAGACGCTTGCGGTCGGTTTGAGTCCAAGTCACACCGTCAGGGAGGGCCTGTAGCACCCTGGGAATTTGGTCTTTGCCAACAAAAAGATTCACGTCGATATCAATGGTGCCGCGAGCACTGCCAGTACACCAAGCCAGCGCCAAGGCGCCGCCAAAGGCGTGGGGTACTTGGGCCGCCGCAAGGGCCTCGTGGCAGCTACGGATTTTGTCCACCAGATGCATCGTCAGGGTTAACCCGCGCGAGGAAAAATTGGCGCGTTTAAGCGTTTGCTGGGTTTTGCGGGGAACTGCTCGGCCAGCATCAGTACCTCGGCCAGCTCCTGTCCTCTGGGTACGCCATTGCTGAAGCGAATTCGTGGTCGCAGGGAAACGTCCATGGCATAGCCACAGGCTGCGATGATGCGTTCCAGTGTGGCTGTACTCGGCGCCTTGCTGCCCTTCATATAGGCATTCAGGGTTGCATGTGAGGTGTTCGCCTGCCGACCCAGCTGGCGCAGGCTCAGGCCGCTGTCTTGCCATGCATTGCGCAGCAACGTGCTGGCCCAGTTGGTTGAGGTGTTGTTCATGGCTGCCCCCTAACGGCATTCACTATGCTATGCACAGCGGTATTCATAATGGTATTCAATTGAATACCATTATGAGCAGTACCATTTAGGCTGTAAAGCCGCCGCTTGTTTTTTTGGGGCGGGAGGTGGAGGGGGAGGGGCGCTCGCCTTGCCTAGAAGTTAACGATCATCTTGCCGGTATTGGCACCGGTGAATAGGCCGATAAAGGCATCTGGCGCTTGCTCAATGCCTTGGTAGACGGTTTCCTTGGTGGTGACCGCACCGCTGCCCACCCAGCCTTCCATATCGGCCCGAAACTGCGGCGCCATATGCATGAAGTTGCTAACAATGAAGCCGCGCAGAGTAAGACCCAAGCCGATGGCCATGGACAAATTGTTCGGCCCGGGACGCGCCTCGGTGTCGTTATAGGTGGCTATGGCACCACACAGTGGAATACGACCGTTGGGACGCATACACATAATGGCGGCCTGCAAATGGTCGGCACCCACGTTGTCAAAATACACATCTATGCCAGCTGGTGCGGCTTCCTTGAGGTGACCGACAATGCTGCCGTCGTTGTAATTAAAGCCGTAGTCGAACCCCAACTCGTCCTGCAGCAATTGGGCTTTATCATCAGAGCCTGCGCTACCAATAACCGTGCAACCTTTGAGCTTGGCGATTTGGCCAACAATGCTGCCTACTGCACCAGCGGCCCCAGACACGAACACGGTCTCGCCGTCTTGCAGCGCGCCCACTTCCAACAGACCCACATAGGCGGTCATACCCGGCATGCCGATGGCACCAATGTACTGCGAAGGCGCAGCGGCGATATCACCAAGGCGCTCAATGCCGGCAGTTGACGCGGTAAAGCCCTCGCGCCAGCCATGGCTGCTAGAGACATAGTCACCAACATTGAAGTCCGCGTGGGCTGACGCCGTAACCTGACCAATGCTGCCGCCACTGAGTACCTCACCAATTTGAAACGGTGGCACATAGGACTTGCGGTCATACATGCGTCCGCGCATGTAGGGATCTACCGACATACAGACATTTTTTACCTGTATCTCGCCGTCTTGGGGGTCCGGAGCGTCGATTTCGATGATTTGAAAGTCGTCGGTTTTGGGCATACCCACCGGGCGGGATTGCAGGGCAACAGCGCGTGCTTTCATAAGGGTTCTCTCAGTTGATTGATGCAGTGATGGTGTTGAAGCAGGGCAATGGCCTACTCCTTAGAAATATCAATTTCTTGGCTGGTAATAAATTCCAGCAGCGCCGCTTGGCCATTGCGTGTGGCTTCAATACCGCGCTCAAGAGCCGCCACAATGTCGTTGGGGTCTGTAACCCGCTCGCCATAGCCGCCAAAGGCCTTGGCCATGTCGGCATAGTGGCCGGAAATTTCAATGGCCCCATATTTTTCTTGGGACACCGGCATGATGGGAATTTCAATCGCCATGGAAAAGTTGTTAAACAAAATCGACAAAATGGGAATGTTCTCGCGCACGGCGGTTTCAAAGTCCATGCCGGTAAAGCCAATGGCCGCATCACCCCACACATTGATGCACAGTTTTTCTGGAGCCGCGAGTTTCGCGCCCATGGCAAGCCCCAGCCCGTAACCGAGTTGGGTAGATTTACCCCAACCGATGTAGGACAGCGGCGTAGTAGACTCCCAAAACGGTGTAGTTTGGTCACGCGGGCTACCTGCATCGTGAGTAATAACCACATTGTCTTTGTCTACTAAACGGTCCAGCTCGGCAACCACCCGATAAGGGTTAATGGGGGTGTCGTTGCTGGTGAGCTTGGGCAGCCATTCGCTGCGCCACTCGGCCTTAATAGCGGCTATTTTCTCCGGCTCGGCAGCGCGCTGTTGGGCTGGTGTCTTCGGGTGCTTCTCCATCGCAGCGCTCAGCGCCTGCAGGGTGAGTTTGGCATCGCCAATCAAGCCGTACTGTACTGGCACGTCTTTGTTCAGATCCATGGGGTCCAAGGTGGCATGAATGAGGGTTTTCGCGCCGTCTTTGTTGGCTGGCATGGGCACGCCAAAGGCCGTCAAAGCAAAAGACACGCCTACGCCAAAGATCACATCGGCTTCGGCCAAGTACTGCTTCACCTGCCGAGCGTTAGCACGGCCACCGCTACCCAGCGACAACGCATGATTTTCCGGAAACGCACTCTTGCCCTCAATGCTGGTGGTAACCGGAATGTTCCATGTTTCAGCAAGCGCCTTGAGTTCGTCCCACGCCTTGGCGTAGTGCACACCCTGACCGGCGTAAATCACCGGGTGCTGGGCTTCAGCAAGAGCCTTGGCTGCAGCCGCCACGTCGTCAGGTGCAGGCCCAGACTTAGCGCTAAATGAAGGTACATAGATCCAGTCGTCGGGCACTTCTTCGTTCATAACATCCAGCGGCACCTCGAGCATCACTGGCCCGGGTCGGCCATTGCGCAGTTGGAAGAACGCCCGGCGCAGCACCTCGGGCACCGCCTTGCCCATGGTAATAGGCTCCGCCCACTTGGTGATGTGCTGCATATTCAAGGTGGAGTTAAAGTTTGGGTAGTAGTGGGCCAGCCGACGCGGGTAACCGGCGGGAATCACCAAAATAGGCACCGACTCAGAATAGGCCTGAGCCACGCCACCAAAGGCGTTTTCCGCCCCAGGGCCATGCTGCATGCAGAACACGCCAATTTTGTCGCCGGACGACAAACGCGAATACGCATCCGCCATATGCAAACCAATACGTTCTTGGCGCACGATAACCGTGCGAATGTCGACCTTGGCAGCAGCCTCAATTAGGGGGTTCACCGGATACGCAAAAAGCATATCGATACCCTCGGCCTTCATGGCATGGGCAATGGCGTCGACTACGTTCATCTGACTCTCCTATCAATAAGCCCCGCATAGTGCCAAAGAGTGCGCAGATTAAGCAATGCAGAAAATCGTCGTCAAACTGTCGGTTTGCCACTCATGTGGTTGGTGTTCGCGCCATACCTTATTTTGTCCCGTCCAGACGTTTTTCCAGCCTGCACCCTTCAGCTTTCCAACCAAATCACCTTAATCCGAGGTTTTAACGCCCCCAATTGGGATGATCCATTTCAATAATTCAGCCAATTCTCCTTTTTTGTCCTGTTCGCATTGCGTGTTTTCTTACCTCATGCCTTTCAATCCGTCTTTAGTTCACGACAATCCCCGGACACCCATGTGTCCAAGGTAAAACGCGCGGGTTAAAACCTTTTGCTCGCTAAGTTGGTAAATACAGCTCTCGCAACACCCCATCCCACGCATCGACGTAACACGCCTTGCAGACCCGGTTGTGTGGTTTGCCAGACCATACCTCCGCAGGGGTTTTGCCGCCTAAGTTGGTATGAGGCCGCACATGATTATAAAAGCGCCGAAAGACCTCCAAGTTCTCCACCATCGCAGACCGTGGTATCGCTACTTGCTTTACCGCCTGCTTAAACGCGCCAAACAAACGCTCAATGCGTCCGTTCTGCCAAGGTGAGGCAATGTCGGTAGTGCGGTGTTGAATGCCCACCCAGAACAAGCCAAGCCGAAGGGCGAATGAGGTAAAGCAAGGTTCGTTGTCGGTCTGCACAGCTTTGGGAATGCTATAGATCTGACATAGGGTCAGTAGCAACTGCAACAGCGCCAAACTGGTTTTGCGCTGAATGGGTGATATGGCCAAACAGGCTCGAGCACCGGTGTCGATGCAGCCGAAGATCCGTTGAGGCTGCTGTTCTAAATCTGGAATTTGACATAGATCTATTTGTCAAAGTTGGTTTTTTGGCCAGCTAAAGGCAGGGTTTTTACGAATGCGGCGGCGCTCAATCAGTATGTCGTGTCGATGTTTTTGCCATGTGCTGCTGAACCAGCTTTTGCTCACGGTCATGTTTTTGCTGTCTGCCTAGTGACGGTTAAACAGGTTTGCTATTGCACGGCAACCGGCGTTGGGGCAGAGGGCTTTTAGGTGAATGATCTCGCGGCGCACCCATAGGGGTTTGAGTTGATTGTGAAATTGGTGGGCGCAAAACCTGCGATGCTGGACGCGTTTACGGAGTAACAGGCCGCCGGAACGCCGCCTTTTTAGCAACAGCCAGCGTTTTCGAAGCGCTGTCCAAAGGTGTTTTGGCTAGTGGCTCGAACCAAACATCACGCTTAGGGCGAGGCCCAGAGCGAAGCCTAGGACGAAGATCGTCAAACTGGTTTTCATGCTGTCACCTCTACTGAGATCGAATCGGCATTGTTGCGAGCAGCAGCAAAATTGTCGTTTGAGTGTGGGTATTTCCCTTAGATTCATGAATGGCATCACAGACGAATCGGCCTGCTAGGAGCGCGGCTCGGGCAAAATTAGCGTATTGAGCTTTTGGTGGGGCCTGTCCGTAATCCGGGATCTGTATTCACGAGAATCTCACTCGCCCCTCGATCATGGCCGGTAACGAAGTTTGAGCAGGCCGCGATTTCAACGCGAGTCTCCAATAAGGCATTTGGTACCTCCCTTTAGTCCTCCAGCCCTTTACTCCGTTCATCCCCTAATATGTGCCGTTGAGTCAAAATTTGTTGGTTAGGAAATCCTCCTAAGTTATCTGGTTGATGGGCGTGCCAAGATTAAGAGGCTGGCTTCCGCTTTAATTGGCTTTTGCCTTGAACTCGCGCGAATCGCGCCGATTTGAAAAGTTAAGAGGATAAACAGATGAATAATTCGATTAAGTTGTTTCTGTTGATGAGTCTGGCGGTTACAGGTTGTGCTTCGAAACCAGAAAACATAGCGGCTGTGGCCTATCCAGATGAGGCTTATGCAGGCCTGACCTGTCAACAATTGGGCCTTGAGCGTCAAAGTATTCAGAGCGAAGTATTGGCGGCGACTGGTCAACAGCGCTCTGAAAGGAAGAAGGACCAAGCTTGGGCTTGGACTGGAGCTTTGTTGTTTGCTCCCGCGTTATTCATGATGGACGGGAATGAGGAAAATGCAACGCGGCTTGCGATCTTAAAAGGCCAGTATGAATCGATTGAGCGAGTGGGTGCCGCCAAGAGGTGTGTCGGCAATAGGCTAGCCGAAAAAGGCGGTTAACCGCGTGGTTCGTGCATTGGTCTAACAGGTGCATTTTGTTGATCACTAGGCACAAAAAAGGGCGGTAAACCGCCCTTTTTCTTACCCAGATACCCTGGGCACAAATGAACGTTTTAGAACTGGTTCATCGTGTTTGCAGCACCGCCTGCAAGCAGGGCTTTTTCGCCAAGGAAGTACTCTTTGTGGTCATCGCCCACGTTAGAGCCAGCAAGGTCTTGGTGCTTCACAGAAGCCAAGTTCTTGCGGATCTCCTGACGCTGTACGTCGCGCACGTAGGCCAGCATGCCAAGATCACCGAAGTAACCCTCTGACAGCACGTCGGTGGACAGTGCTGCCGTATGGTAGGTCGGTAGGGTGATCAGGTGGTGGAAGATGCCGGCTTCTCGCGCTGCGTCAGCCTGGAAGGTTTGTACAGCGGCGTCTGCTGCGCTGGCCAGTTCCGTGCTGTCGATGGCTTCGTCCATCAGGCCCATGGCATTTACCGCTGGGTCTGGATAGGCCGACACGTCTTTGCCCGCATCTTTCCACTCGGTGTAGACCTGTTCGCGGAACTTCAGCGTCCAGTTGAACGACGGCGAGTTGTTGTAAACCAGCTTGGCTTCTGGGCGTACTTCGCGGATGGCGTTAACCATGGCCGCAATTTGCTCCACGTTAGGCTTTTCGGTTTCGATCCACAGCAGGTCTGCGCCATGCTCAAGGCTGGTGATGCAGTCCAGTACAACGCGGTCAAAGCCGGTGTCTTCTTTGAACGCGTACAGGCCGTTGTCCAAACGCTTTGGCTTGGCCAGCTTGCCGTTGACGCGAATGGTGATGTCGCCATCTTGCAGTTCCGATACGTCTTCGATGATCTCGGTATCGAGGAAGTCGTTGTACTTGCTGCCTAAGTCGCCTGCTTGAATAGAAACAGGCACTTTCTGGGTCAGGCCTGCGCCTAGGGAATCGGTACGGGCGACAATAATGCCATTGTCGATGCCCAGCTCTAAGAAGGCGTAGCGTACCGCGTTAATTTTCGACACGAAGTCTTCGTGGGGCACCGTAACCTTACCGGCTTGGTGTCCGCACTGCTTTGCGTCTGATACTTGGTTTTCAATCTGAATGGCGCAGGCGCCTGCTTCGATCATGCGCTTGGCCAACAGGTAGGTGGCTTCTTCGTTACCGAAACCAGCGTCGATGTCGGCAATAATCGGCACCACATGGGTCTCGTAGTTGTCGATGCGAGCGATAATCGAGTCTGCATCGCCACCGTTGGCGCGCGCTTCGTCCAGTTCGACAAACATATGTCGAAGCTCGCGAGCGTCGGCTTGCTTGAGGAAGGTATAAATCTCTTCGATCAAACCAGATACCGTGGTCTTTTCGTGCATGCTCTGATCCGGCAGCGGGCCAAACTGTGAGCGCAGCGCTGCAACCATCCAGCCAGACAGGTAAATGTAGCTGCGGTCAGTGGTTTGCTGATGTTTTTTCACGCTCATCATCACTTGCTGGGCAACAAAGCCATGCCAGCAGCCTAGCGACTGAGTGTACTTGCTGGAGTCAGCGTCGTAGTTGGCCATGTCGCGGCGCATGATATCCGCCGTGTACTGAGCGATTTCTAAGCCCGTTTTAAAACGGTTTTGCAACTGCATGCGCACAGCGTATTCCGCGTTGATGGCGCTCCATTCTTGCTTCGCACCAATTGTTTGGCGCGTTTGTTCAATAAGGTCCAAATAGGATGACATGGGAGATCCTCGGTTGTTTGTCACGGGTCGGTTTTGGCGCCGCAGTTGCTGAACTAGCGTACTGAGCAGTAAACGCGGCGCACTCTAACTGTGCGCCATGCAGAGTTAAATGGAATAACTCACAAGCAATATATTCTTAACAGGAAACGCCCGCGACTACTGCAATGTCCT
>MDTC01266339.1_pt1 | contig 10512 bp, 5 predicted proteins | sample 811181 | NCBI WGS metagenome assembly MDTC01 (sample SAMN05326644, study PRJNA326480) | marine metagenome | isolation source: seawater | place: Pacific Ocean: North | collected 2011 | reverse complement strand
GATTTCCTCTCTCCGCATCATTTTCAGGTTCTGTTTGTGAGCCCAACCCGAGTCGCCGTTGTCGAGAGTGATCCGGATCCAGTTTCCCTGTCGTTCGACTACCGTGCCCTCGGTTCCCTTCCTTGGTTGAAATGTGATTTTCGACTTCGTGGTAGGCCCGGTTCGGAAGTTGCTTTCGCTGTCGATGAAAGCCATGCGATCTGCAACTGGGGGTAGCAGGCGAGGAGCCCAGATCTGCAGCTCTCCGGAAGGCTTGAAGTTGCGCTTCTTGAAGATGACCGGGGCGTCGTTGGTTAGGACCCTCATGGGGATGGAACCGTCGTTTGAATACAAAAGAGAATCACCGTCAAGAAGGTCTTCTGCTCCCATCCAACCCTCGAATCCCGAGAAAAAGGTTCTCGCGATGTTGAAGTCCATATCCTCACCTAAATCGATAATCAGGGTGAAGTCGTCTATCTGCTGGCCCGACCAGCGATTAGCGGCAGTTAAAACATACTCGAAAGCGAAGATCAAATCTACTGATCCCGACAATTTGAATTCATATTTGTGCCTAATCGTGTTGAGACCTTCCTCAAAAACGGCGTCAAAATAATATACGTAGTCGAATTCGGGTTCATTGGTGTCAAAATCTCCACTCGTGGCCGTCTCCTCCGAAATACCGTTGATTTTTTGCCCGGCGTAGTAGTTCTCGGAATCTACGATCGCGACTTGGTGTTGCAGGGGAACCCCGTTCATGAGGACTTGAAAGTCATTCATGTAGGGATGCTGGCCGTTTTTGGGTGCACCGTTCACATCGCCTGAGGGAGACATGGCCTCGAAGCCAACGAGGAGTTCTTTGCTGTCTGCTGGGTTATCAAAAATGTAGTCAACGGTTACCCGCAAGTGTCCGCTTTTGGTTTTCTTGATGGCCAATACCTCCTTTGCTACCTTGATTTGGGTCTCCTGAATGGGTATCAACTGATTGCCTGACATGTAAAAAGCCCCATCATTGGCCTGTAGGCTGAGCGAGAAAAATGACAGGGCAGTGCCTACGAGAAACAGAGACGTAACCGTGGGTTTTCTGCAATGCGAGGCGTAGCGGATCAGTTCGGTTGTGTTCGGTGTGTTATTTTTCCGGGTCATGAAACTCATACTCACCCTTTGTAGTGTCAGGAATTTTTCAAGGATTTTTTCGGGGCGGCGGTCCGGCTGGGATTGAGCGGGTGCAAACATTCGGACTGGATTCCAAAGTGCTCCACTTGTTTAACCTTTCTCGTCGGCTTTATTCCAGATCCATTTACTGCGATCCATGTTTGGATTCGGCTTCGGCATTCGTGCTCCGGTTTGCGACCACCATGTTTTGAGATCGGTCATTAGTTCATTTGCCTTCTCTGGCATGTCGTTTATGAGATTTCGGGCTTCGCTTGGGTCTTGCTTGAGATTGTATAGCTCGGTTCGACTGCCAAGGATGAATTTTCCGGACAGGGAGCCCGACCGGGGCGCAGGACCCGTAGGTTCAAGGTAGTCCCCGAAATAGTGAATGAGCTTATAGTTTCCCTTGCGGATCATGGAGCAAGGCGTCTTGGCGTAGGCAACTACATACTCCGGATGATGGGAGAAAATGGCATTACGTGGGTTGGGCACAGATTGCTTAAGGAGCGGCATTATGCTTACCCCATCCAAGATCTGCTTCTCTTGTATTTTGCCTCCGGCGAGTTCCATGAAGGTAGGGAACAGGTCGACAACGTGGATTGGCGCAGTGCAAACGCTTCCAGCCTTCACCTGACTCGGCCATCGAACGATGAATGGCACCCTGACACCTCCCTCGTAGAGTTGCCCTTTACCGCCGCGAAGGGGGTCATTCCGCCACACGCGAGTAAGCCCTCCATTATCCGATAAAAAAAGCACGAGCGTATTTTCAGTGATTTCCAATTGATCCAACTTGTCCATAATCCGCCCGACTGAACTGTCGAGATATTCGATCATCGCAATATAGTCGGCGGCCACCCGCTCTGAGAATACGCCTCGGGAATTGCTGCTACGCAGGAAGCCTCGATCGACTGCCCGCTGAACGCTCGATGGTGGAACATCAAAGGGCGTGTGGGGGGATAAATGAGCAGCGTAAGCAACGAATGGACCTTCATGGTTCTCTTCGATAAACTGAATCATGTCGTCCGTGATGGCGCTGACGTATTTGTCATTTCGATTTGGGGCCGCCGTCCCAGCCCATTGCACGCCATAGCTGTGAAGGTAATCTTCTCCACGGTTCCTCAGTGCAGACCCCGTAGTCAGAGGTCCTCCAAGGTGTAACTTCCCGCTCATGCCGGTTTTGTAACCGGCATCCCGAAGCATTTCAAACAGAGTGTAAAACGCAGGATTAAGAGCCTCTGGGCGGCCTGGGGAGATCATTGGGGCGTAATCAGGCGAGCGAGTTTCGACCGATGTCAATCCAGTCCGGGCTCCATACTGACCGGAGAAAATAGCGGCCCGTGTGGGGAGGCATTGCGACAAGGCATAGGCATCCGTGAACCGCATTCCATCTGCTGCGAGTTGATCAATGCGAGGGGTCTTAACGAGGTTGGAACCATAACAGCCAAGAGCATTCCAACCCATGTCGTCGGCCATAATCATTACGATATTGGGCGGACTTGCTTCGGAAGCGCCAGAAAGCGAAGGCGCGCCTAAGTAAATTATCAAAAGGAGCAAGCTATGTTTCATTAATTTTATTTGGAAGGGAACATATACCTGTGGTCTATATTAAAACCAAGGGGACCTTCTTTTGAAACGAGCTAATTAGAATGCAAAAAGTTGCGAACAAGCAAAATATTTTTGATGGCCGTCACTCGAATAACTGATTGGAATTTGCTTTTTCAAGGAGGGTGCAGTTGTCCAGTAGCTCGCCACCGTTCGAATTGAAGTGACTACTGATAGCGATAATCGTCTGAGTGTGCTGCTTCATTTTATTGAGCGAACGTTAGAGGTCTGCGACAGGGGGCTCCGAGTTCGATGTTGGTGGGCAGATTATTAAGAACCGTTCGAATTGCATCGGGCGGCCTCTTGGTAGCAACGCCTTGCTCGCATCATTGTTAGTGCAAAGCTTCATCGTGCATCAAGAGTGATGTTGGCTACAATGTGACGCGATCCACTTTAGATCTGGCTGTGGACCCTACTGCCAGACCCGCAGGCGGGCAAAGAGAGTATCACCGGGCAAGATAGTGGCCGGAACACATACGCGAACACGGTCGATTCCGGATCCAAAAAAGTCATCGTCGACCTCGATCGTCGTCCCACCCAAGTCGGGCGTCACGGGATTCCAGACCACGAGGTCTGATGAAAACTCTACCCCTGATTGGACGGTGATGGCTGCTGCGTCCCTACGTCGGTAGACCGTAACAATTTTACCCGAAACCTCGTCCCCTCCGGTCGTCGAGGGTGGGGTGTAGTGGTGAGTTGGCATCAGGCTGGTGGCGTCCGCCATCGCGTTTGGAGCCCCGAAAAGAAAAGCCACGCCATTAGCTATCCCGTCGCCATTCGGGTCGGCCTCAAAAGCGGCGCTCGCTCCGTCCAGTCCGGAAATCTCCTTCGCCCATATTCCGGGGCTTGGATCGTCCGTCACTTCAACGGTTTGGCGCATGCTTGCCGTCTGCCCCTTCATGTCCGAGACAACAACATCTACCCAGTAGCTCCCGGGCGTGTTCCAATTTTTCGTCAGCGTAATTGCGCTGGTATTGTATGGAATGTCCTCGTCGCTGCTAGTCCACATGCAGGCCACCTCGTCACCATCCGGATCGTTTGGCGTGACGGTGATCGTAAGGGGCTCGCCGGCTACCCACGTGGTGGGGGCATTCCAGCTCGGCACCGGTTGCTGGTTGTCGGTAAATTCGCCTCGATTGACCCTCACATCGATATACTCATTGGGCTTCGATCCTCCCCGGCCTAGATTGGTGATGAAAACCCCTCCGCCGCTGTTCGCGAAGGTTTCACCCGGTTGCAGGGCGTGGTCTTCGAATCCTCCCGTACCCGGATGCATGTCGAGGAGAACACTGCTCTGTCCGCCAACGTCTCCCCGGTCCCAGTAGAAAGCCAAACCCTGGCGCAGGTGGCGGTTCTTTCCAGCGCTTGAAATATAATCCAGAAGGCGCGAACGAAACCCAATCCAAAGATCGGTGCTCGTGTCCGTCGTTCGCCTGACCCGCAATGCCCGTTTCGTCAGCGAGGGGTCGATGTCCGGATCGTCGAACGAATAGAGCCGCTTGGTGTGACTGCCGTCACTCTGCACGCGGTAGATGTCGGTAATCCAATTTCGCTGCCACTTTTCATACGGCTCGGGGTCGGTCCCGCCGTTTTTCATGAAGTGCCAATGGTCCGGGTCTTTCAATTCGCCCACAAGCGGGTTCTGCCCATTCGGAGCAAACCGGTTCTGATGGCCAAAGTTAAAGACGTGACCCATTTCGTGCATAATGGCACCGCCAGTCGACAGCCAGATCCGCTTGCCATTCACAATCGCCTTGTTTCCAGAGGAATGCCCGCCGTGGAAAAATGCGATAACATGGTAGCCGACCTCATCAAACCCTTGGTTCTTGGCCTTGTTCTCGGCAGCGTTGGCGAGTTCGGAGGCAGTGTATGTTCCACGATTGTTTGGTAGCGTGACACTCACCGTGTCATAGCTGATCCTCAGGACATTGTAGGAGAACCTATCAAAGTTTCTCTCCGCGATCGCGAGCTTGTTGGAAATTGTCTCCAGACTGGGGGCGTTGTCGTAATCGGCGAACGTGACGCGGATGCCCAGCACCTTCACCCTGCCCTCGGTCTTGGCAGCCATGGCCGGTTCGATCACCGCACTAAAAAGCAGCGCTACTAACGCTGCCGTCAGGCAATAGTGGCGCTTCCACCAAGTTATGGCCTCGATCGAGCTCTGCTTTTGATTAGTAGACATCTCCAACATCGTGTTATTCTTGCGCACGTCCGATCCATCCTACGCCTGACCGAGGGCGCGCTCCAATTTTAAGGTTAGAGGTTGAATGGCCATTTGAATTTTAACTCGCTATGGGTCAGGCGTTAGGATCGGCGTTTTGTTCGGTCCGTTTTCGTAGGAGTTGAGTTGCGCTTTGTAGGCCGACCCCAACAGCACCTCCGACAATAGCGAAACATGCTGCGAAGATGGGTATGAAGATCAGCGAAATCGCCGCCTGGGCATCAGCCGCAAGATCGTTGTCATGGTGCCAATATGCTAACATAGCGATGGCAGTAAGCGCGCTGATGACTACCGGAAGATAAAATGGAGATTTCGAGATTAGGGCGGCAGTAAACACGACGATGGCTGGAATTATCGCGAATGCTCCGAAGAGTAGCGTGCCGGATATAAAGTGGCCTTCGTCTGGCAAATACTGAGCTACCCAATCACTACCCCGAGGAAGACGAGAAAGAAAGGGAATCGCAAGACAGAGTGATCCTGCGATCAATCCGAGTTCCATCTGAATTTTCATTCTTAGACCGAACAGCATTATTACACGGCTCGAATATCAGCTAGCGATTTTATTCGACTTATTTGCGGTGGATGAATCCGAAGCTTCCTCGTGAATCCCTCCGCATATCGCAAACAAGGTGCTGCGTAGTTCTGGCGCATCCAGCTCAGCTCATCGCGGTGCTGCTAGGAATTTGCTTCTCCAAGGAGTTCTTACCGGCGTTTCGATCGTAACGGGATTACGTGGGTGCAACTTCAACGTTTTCCCTTTAAAATTTAATGCCCTGTGGTGGTCGTTGGTTTGCCTCGAAATAAAAACGATGAGATCTTTTTTCTGCTTCTTAGCCTTCATGCTAAGTCATGCCACCAAAGCCGATGACTTTCCCTTGGTGCCTGACGATGTTGAGGTCATGCTGTTTGCTAAGGAGCCTCTCGTCAGGAATCCTTGCGGTATAGCCTTTGATAAAAACGGGCGTCTATGCGTCGGTATGGGCCCACAGTATCGCAAGCCTGGTCCTGACACGCCGGGCGATGCTGTCTGGATACTATTGGATCAAGACGGCGATGGTGTGGCCGACGGACGCAAGGAATTTGCTACTGGCTTCAATGCCATTCAGAGTTTGGCATGGCGGGACGATGCCTTGTGGGTTGCCAATGCGCCAGACCTCACCGTGGTACGTGATTTGAATGGCGACGATGAGGCCGACGAATACATCAGACTCTACACCGACTTAGGAAACCTTGAGCATGGTCTGCACGGCCTCAACTGGGGGCCAGATGGCAAGCTCTATATGTCGAAAGGGAACTCCAAGGGACTTAACAACGCGCCCGATCGCTTGGCTCCGAAGCCCTTCTTGGAGTTGTGGGGTATGGAAGCACCGACTGGTTCGCCAGAGTTCCCAAAACCAGTTACTTTCAAGAAAAAGAACTATCAGAAGAACTATCACCAACCTTCCGATGATTGGGGGCTTTGTGGGGGCGTGCTGCGTTGCGATCCAGATGGTAGTAATTTGGAGATCGTCTCCCGAGGCTCCCGTAACCCGTTTGATATCGCCTTCGACGATGGCTTCGACTGGTTAGGCACGGACAATGATCAGACCCATGGTGACAAGTTCTTTTCACCATTCTATGGAGCGCACTTTGGATGGGGTCATCCATGGAGCTACGCCTGGGAAGGCAAACAGCATTGGCCATCTGCTCCTGCTGCTGGCCCGTTGTTTGAGGGTTCTGGAACTGGCGTGGTCTTCTTGGGGCTTTCACAATATCCTGACAAGTATCGCGGCGTCTTTTTGGTCAACGATTGGTTGAAACGTCAGGTCTATATCTATCGACCCACTTGGGATGGCGCTTGGATGAAGCCGGCTTCCGAGAATTTTAAACTTTTTGCCCATGCTGAGCGAGGACGTTCCATGGGTGCCAGCCATGGACGTAGCTTTGACCCGGTGGATATCGAAGTCGGACCAGATGGGGCAATTTACATCTCAAGTTGGGGCCGTGAATATGGTGCTGTGGTCAAGGATGGTGAGCAGCAAAATGAAGGCCGCATTTACAAACTCTGGCCCAAAGCTGCGCCACCGCAAGCACCGGACATCAAACGGGATCCCTGGAAGGATCTGAGTAGCCACTTTCCGGCGTGGCGTAGCAACGCGCAGGAAACATTAATCAAGAAAGGTCTACCCGCCGCAGAGCGGCTAAAGGAACTTGCAGTTGAACCCACTTCGAGCAAAGCCTTGCAAACGTGGGCCGCATGGACGCTGGGTCGCATAGCCCCGGATGAGCCCGCAATCGACGACTGGTTCACTTCGGCCCTGCACCAAGAAGTTCTAAATTTACGCTTACAGTCAATCAGGATTCTAGCACATCGCGCTCGATTGCGTGGAGAACACAAGTTACCAGATGAGATCGGTAATTTGCTGGATGATGCAGAACCTCGCGTTCGATTGGAAGCAGTTTTGGCTTTTCGGCAAGCAAAGGACCGTAGTCAGAATGCCGCACTAGTAGGATTGGCTGCCAAAGAGAATGATCGCATCACATATTATGCGACATGGGGAGCCTTAGGTGACTTGATGGCCAGAAAAGCACGTAAAAGCTTATTAAAAGATGAGCGTGTTGGAGTGCGTCGCGCTGCCTTACTGAGCCTTTTAGAAGAAGATGCTTTGGACGATTCCGAGGTCCAAGTTGTGAGTAATGACCGAGATACTATCACTGCCTCCCTCGCTTCTCAATGGCTGGGCGGAAAGACAAGGACACGTATCAAGGGAGCACCACTAAAGAACGATCGAGCGGCAACCGCATCTTCACTACTTTCCCCAAGCGGCAAAATACCAACCGTGGAAGAAGTAATCCCTCTACTTTCAACAGCTAAGATCGAACGTGGCCGGGAGCTTTTCCTCAGTGCTCAGGGAGCAGCCTGCGCCACCTGTCACCTGATGGAAGGCATAGGCAATGCCTTTGCTCCTGACCTGTCCGATATTGGCACACGTGCAGATGCCAACTTCATCATTCGTGCTGTCTTAGAACCCAGCGCCGAGATCACCGAGGGCTTCGCTATGCAAACCGTGAAGACCAAAGACGGTAGGTCGACTGGTGGTATTGTGCTGGAGGAAAGTGGCCGTGCTTTGACCTTCGGGCAGATTGGCGGCAGTCAAGAGACTGTTTTGAAGTCAGATATCTTAAGCCGTGAAACTGCGGAGATTTCTGCTATGCCCCCCCTAGGCGCTCTGATGGCTCCGCAGCAGATTGCAGATCTTACCAAATATCTCATTTCCGCCAAATCGTCGAGTGAATCTTGGGGCGATCCCAAAACTGGCTGGCATCTTGAAGCCAATGAGGACCGCCTTGCTATTCGTCTAGATGGCTTGGCAGTCTTAAGCTACTTTTTTAAACACGAGGAAACGAAACGTCCATTCTTTGCCCACGTGAAGACACCGACAGGCATTCAGGTAACGCGCAATTTTCCGCCGATTAAGGGAACGGATCCTGTAGACCACGGCTACATGCATCCCGGTCTTTCGTTAGGTTTCTCAAATATCAACGGCGAAAATTTCTGGCACAACGATCGTGGAGGCTTGGTAGTCAGCGAAGGCTTTGAGGGTGAGCCTCTCATAACGAATTCCTCTGCCAGTTTCAGTGTGAAGAATCGCTATTTGGGGAAAGATGGTAAGATGGTCTGTCTGGAAATCGCCAGTTACGAACTCACAAAAAACTCTGATGGCTACCTGATCAGTATGGAGACTAGTTTCACCTCAGACGAAGCTCTTATCTTTGGGGTAAAAGAAGAAATGGGCATGGCCTTGCGCATAGCCTCGCCAATTCGCGTCAAGAAAGGTGACGGAAGCATTGCAAGTGCCAGTGGCGGCGTGAATGAGAAAGGCACTTGGGGCAAGAACGATGATTGGTGGGACTATCACGGCCCGCTGAAGGAGCGCAGTGTTGGTCTGCACATTATGTCAGGAGAAGGTAACCCGCCGATATGGGCGCATAGCCGGGATTATGGGCTGCTCGTGGCCAACCCTTTCCCGGTCGACGTGAAAGAGAACCGCGACAAGACCACAGTAATAGATGCAGGCGAGACCTTCCGACTCCGCTTTGGTATCCAAGTGCATGACACGACTGACCGTGCCAGCTACGATCCCAAGGCCGCCTACGAGCGTTACCTAGCGAGACCATGAGCGATACCATTGGTATTCTCGGCCTCGGCTTGATTGGCTCTGCGGTTGCGGCAAGACTGAATTCCTCTGGCTACAGAATCGTTGGCTTTGATCCTGTGGTATCACAACTGAATGGTGTTGTTTTTGCTTCTAATCCGAAAGAGGTCTTTGCCAGCTGCGATGTCGTCATTCTTTGTTTGCCGGACGGTAATGTCGTAGAGGCGATCCTAGATGAGGCGCGGTCGTCGATCCAAGAACGTCATCTAATCATCAACACCACTACGGGCGATGCAGACAAGCCACACGCGCAGATGATCGAAGCCACCATCGGCGGTTCTAGCGACATGCTGCGGGACGGCGGAGCATTATTATTTCTTGGCGGAGATGAAGTCCAGATTTCGCGTGCACAACCAATTCTCGACATCTTGAGTTCGCGTTGCTTTCACCTCGGTGATTTCGGAGCAGGCGCGAAGTTTAAGTTAATACATAACATGGCTATTGGCTTGAACCGCGCTGTCGTGGCCGAGACTTTGCAGTTTGCTGAAGCGTTAGGGTTCGACCTCTCTCAATCTTTAGATATCCTACAACGGTCGCCGGCGTCATCGACCGCCATGGTCGCAAAAGGTCAGAAGATGATCAATGCCGACTACCAGCCACCTCAGGCCCGCCTTACCCAGCATCTCAAAGATGTGCGCCTCATGCTCGCTGCGGCTCAAGAAGCCTCGGTCAGTGTGCCGCTCACACAGTTGCACCAAGAGTTACTATCACTTGCAGAATCACGTGGCTTTGGCAATGCCGACAATGCCGCCATCATTGAAGCTTACCGCAAAGATAAATCATGTTTGGACTAGCGCTCTTAGATGCCGCCGTCATTGTTTGTTATTTATTTGCTATTACGGCCTTAGGAATTTGGACGGGGCGTCGGGTGCATGGTTCGAGCGACTTTTTCATGCCGCGCAAGTTTGGTAAAGGCATGATGATGATGCACGCCTTCGGCACGGGCACCGCCTCTGACCAAGCTGTCGTTGTCTCCGCAGGCACTTTCAAAAACGGTCTCTCGGGTATCTGGTTTCAATGGCTCTGGATGTTCAACACCCCATTTTATTGGCTAATTGCGCCCATCTTTAGACGTCTGCGCGCGAACACCACGGCTGACGTTTATCGTTTGCGCTTCGGCTTCAGCGTATCGGTCTTGTTTGCCATCGTTGGGATTATCGGACTCGCAGTAAAAATCGGCCTCATGCTTAAAGGAGCAGGAGCGCTCATCGATGCTGGCACCAGTGGGGCCGTTTCTTCATCGATTGCTATGCCGGTGGTTGCTATTCTATTTATCGTTTATGGTGCCGCAGGAGGACTCTCAGCGGCCATTCTCACAGACTACATTCAAGGCATCTTGACGGTCGTATTCTCCTTCATCCT
>MDTC01010455.1_pt1 | contig 10512 bp, 8 predicted proteins | sample 811181 | NCBI WGS metagenome assembly MDTC01 (sample SAMN05326644, study PRJNA326480) | marine metagenome | isolation source: seawater | place: Pacific Ocean: North | collected 2011 | reverse complement strand
TGTCTTTCTATATTCCTGATAACGATTTTCGGTAAATTTCACACCACTGATTTGCTTGTCGAAGCCAAGAGTATTGCCACCTTCCCACCAAAAAGCATAGCTCTTGTTCACGAATCCCGGGGCTCCGGATTTATTCTTCGTAGTCGACACATTAACGAGCATCTGCCGTCCACCGTTAAAACCTATGGAATTACAACCCTTCTGTTCTATCGTAAAAGAAAGCTCCTTTTGTCGAGTTTGTTTTTCGCTACCGGCGGTTTCTAATTGTGTTGAACAACTTCCGGACCAGGATCCTGAAAAGTCAGCGCAGTTCTCAGTCTGACTTCCGAGTTCCTGATACTTGTCACCAAATAAATCAAACCCACCAGATCCTCCTAAAGCAAAGCTTTGGGACCCAACAAACATCAGGCCTAGTCCGATAATTTTATTTTTCATACTGTATCCTTCTTTGAAATAATCTTGAATTACAAAAGTACTCTGGAAGAAATAAAAATTCAATGCCAGACGGCGTATGCTGCGCCACCACAAGTTGCATTGTCATTCACAAAATAGTCAAGCAAAGAAAAGGTGGCTCGATCTAAAAGTCTCGCAGAGCCGCTATCCACCCAAACGTGACCGACAAAAAATCTCTTTGGGTATTGAGAAGAAATCTTGAGTAAAGAGTTCAGATAAAGCGAATATGGAATCAATCTTGAACCGCTGCTATTTAGACTTCCAATGTTATACCTAGGATGGTAAAAACGCTGCACCGGATGCCTTAGCTTTGGCCGCCGGATGAAGCTTGTCCGAGATCTCTTTTCTGGGGCCAACCTTCCAACTGTACTATATCTTGAGCCCTCCGCGAGTGCTTTCGCATTATTCAGTCATAATTTCGGCAAACGGGATCCAAAAACTGTCTAGCAGATTTATCAGTACAAGAGCTCCCGGTTTTCTGCAGCTTTTTAAGCCGGTTAACCTGAGACTAATGTGGGTGGGCGGACGTTTGGTAGTGGCACTGACGAAACCGCATCCAAGGGTCAGGTAATTTCCCATTATGGTAAGCTTCAGGTGTTGGAGATAATTCAATGCATCTTGAAGTTCTAGAGCTTGTCTTTGCAACTAGAGTCAGGGGCTTTGCGTAGTTTTTCCATAGGTATATAGGCGTATATTTTAATGACTCCACCTAAGCCGGCAGTCGGCTCCTCAATACTCAACTGAGCCGTAAATGATCGCTTTTTGTCCAAAAGACTTTCTCGACACCTGCCTCGAGAATTCTCTTTGGTCAGGACAACGCTCACGTATTTTGCTGGGATTTGCACTGCAGATACTCGTGCTGAGTTTTTCACCTTTTGGTCGATATAGTTCCTGTCGAGGGCTACGCTAAGCTGTTGCTTTTTACTTGTACCTGCTATGCCCATGGCGTCCACGGTAAGGACTATCGCCTTTCTTTCATCTAAAGTATCGTTACTGATTCTGAAGCGATTAAACCCATCCTCGTTCTTGAGTTTGCCAAAGAAATCCATCGAACCTAGGGCAGATGTCGGCTCATTTCCTTGCGGCAAATACCCTTTGACTCTCAGCGTAATCCCCGTTTTTCTCCGCCTACTAATCTCAGCAACGGGCTCAAATTTAATGCTAGTATCCTCCGTAACGAAGTCGGTGATCATCTGTCCAAATATGGCAAACACCTGCCCAGGACCTTTATTCTGCGCAATTGTGAGAACAAGATCTTCCTCTTCGAGGTAGCCAGTGTTGGACTGATAGCCAGGTGTTAAACCGCCATGACCATATACATAACCATATCTGGTTGGATATCGAAACATTCCAAGCCCGTAGTCGAGAGGCTGCCCGAGAACCTCACCTGCCTCCATTTCTTTCATTCGTTCGACATGGTCTGTTGATAACAACTCGCCTTTAAATAAATTATTTGTGAGTGTGGTTAGGTCGAAGGCTGTTGAAACTGCTGAGCCCGCAGTCCAAGTAAAACTTTCATGGAATGCATTCGTGACGTCCCAGACTGGGCCTTTCTTCCTAATCTTATTTGTTAGAAAGAAGGACAGCCAGCCAGGGAAAGGAAGGATATCACCGGCCGCATAACCGCGAACTAAATCATTCGCCCTGGCGGGGGGTAAAAGTAAGAAAGTGTTACTCATACCTAGGGGCTTGAAAAGTTTCTCTGTGAATAGTAATTCCAGAGGTTGCTGAGTTAAGGTTTCTAATATCATGCCGACCAAAATGAAATTTGTGTTGTTGTACACCATTCGGCTTCCTGGCTCGAATTCTAGCGGTTGATTAGCAACAAGATTGATAAGTTCGTTCGGTTGCCAGATTTTTCGCCTGAAGCCTAGAAGAGCTTTCGACACTCTCTTTAAGCCCGCCTCATTGAAAATATAGGCAGGGATACCACTAGACTGATGCAGTAGGTGTTCCACTGTGACGCCTCTCCAGTTGGAGAACTGGGGCAAAAAATCAGTCATTTCATCCTGCAATGAAAGGCGACCCTCTTCCACCATCTTTAACGTCAGTATCGTTGTCATAAACTTCGTATTGCTTCCGACCCTAAATAAACTACTGCTCTTGACGTTTTCTTTCTGTTTTACGCCTTTAAAACCTACTTCCGCCGACATGCAGCTGCCGTTATGGCAAGCGCTCCCGAAAGTAGCCGCCGCATTGCTGAAAAAATTATACTCCTGGAGCCGATTTGCAAAAGTCGATTGGTCAAGACCTAAAACGCGATGTTCTAAAGTAAGGACGAAGAGGATTAGTAAAAAGCGCCTCATGGTAACCTCCTACCTTCTGTTTTGTTCTGTTTTTACTGAGCAAGGCTGAGTGCAGGGCTTCACAAGAACCCAACCCTATAATGTAGAGGATAAAGCCGTCAGTTCGAATGTTCAAGGTAACAGTCTTATGTGCCATATTAAGCGGCAGTAAAATTGAGTTCCTGATCGGCGTAATACTTGAATTGGACCAATGCTCTGGCTTAATCTAGGCAAAGTGATAGCTGTGCTTAGATATTAACGCAACCATAAACAAGCAAGGACTAGTAACTTTTCCTGGAGCAAAAGATTATTTTGGTGTGGTTTTGGTAGGGGACGCTATTGACATGGATGATTAGCCGATAATTTTGAATGATTATAGGTTTTTGTCTGTATTAACCCAGGTTAAGTTGAAGAACCTTGCACCAAAATCTTGACTTGTTTTCAAAATATTAGAAAATGCTGGGCAAGTTTTAACTTTTATTAATATTGAAGGTGATGTTTCTCTTCCAATTAGCTGGATGCCGATTCATAGTACTTTAATGCCCGAAGCCAACTGACGCCGATCAAAAACGCCAAGATCAAAAGAACTGCAAACATGAACAAAAGAGGCACCAATAACCCCTCTCCTAGAATTATTTTCACAGGCACACTGCCTATAACTAATACGGGCAGAAAAAACGTAAATGTTACCCTTGCAAACTTCTTATAGACGAAATCAGGCCATCGGGCTAATTGCTGAAGTTGTAATCTCAAAAAATTTATGCCGAATGACTCTACCGTGATAAACATAAGCATCGATATAAGGATTTCAATTGCCACCAAGACCAGTAGCGCCAAGATTATAAAAAGCGGTATTGAACACCACTGTTCCCAGGAGAATTCAAGTTTGCGACCAAAAAAGATTAAAGCCCCCCATGGTACTGGAGTTATTAATAAAGTTTGGACTCGCATGTGTCTCAAAAACACCGTGAATAGAGTATTTGCTGGCTTCAGTAATTCGAAATCCAATTTTCCTGTGCGGATTAAAAAAGAAAAGTTCCAAAAATTTTCGCTGATTAATGCCATGTGTATGTGGTCAACTGTTAGCATGAAAGCGGTGAAAAATAGAAACTCCTCTCGGCTCCAAGGTCCAACATGAGATACATGATCAAAGATGATGTGGACGGTGATCAGGCTAGATGAATAAAACAGCAGATCCATAATAATGACTAAAATAAAATTTAGTCTGAATGACATAGCTTCCGCAACAGCCGTTGCCATGAATTCTGCATATATTGATAGATATTTTCGCATCACATTCCCGCCGCTGTATACATTTTAACACCACGAGACCATGTATATTGTGCCCCCGCAAAGGCCACACCTAACCACAATAATAAAACACCATAGCATTGCCATAAAGGCATTGGTAATTCATTCATGAAAGCCTTCGCAGGGGCCCAGGTGAGGTAGGGGAATGGAGTATACATAACACCAGTCGCAAGCCAAGAGGGAAAGACTTCTATTGGTAGCAGACTACCAGAAAAGAAAGAAGCAATTGTGACAAAGATAACTCTGAAGACCCAAGTTTCATCCAACCAAAAAGCCAGCAGACCCATAGTATAACTTATCAGATACCAAAGAAAGGCAACCAGGATCATAATCGAAAAACCTTGATACAGACCGGTGAAATTTAGCTCGTTTAACGTCGTTGTATAATAGAAGGTGAATATAGTCACGCAGGCTACAAAGAACTGGATCAATAATCCGCCGATGAAGCTCGCAGTGTGATATTGCCAGAAATCGAAAGGATAAATCATATACGCAGAGATCCTACCCAATCTAATATCTTCACTTAAATTTATAGCATTGTAGCTCTGGGCAAACATGGCAACCACTAGGGTCCAAAGCTGATATCGCAGCATAGATGCCAGGTTGTAGCCGCCAATTCTAGTGGTGTCTTGAGCTGCATAGATAGCAGTCCACAGATTATACTTTATGAAAAAAAACACTACACTTGGACCAATTACCAGGAATACGAAGTTGGTTTTATAAGCGGTTTGCTTCGAAATACTTATTTTGATGGTTTGAAGCCACTTAGAAAGTCTGTTCACTTTGATGTCCTAAAAGTTCTGGTTTTAAAAGAATCTCGTGCATCACCCGTTCGATGGGTAGCTTTTCAACTTTGAATTCGGCTACTGGAAAAGAACTCAGGATTTTAATGGCTGATTGCCTGAGCCCCTCCTCGGCTAACCTCAACTCGAGTTGTCGATTCTGGTCTGACCACTGTGGATCGTAGTCTGTCCAAATCGGATCTTCTACATCAACAGGTCTCTCGAACCGGATCGTGATAAATTTTTCTCTACCCAAGATATTACCGAATTCGTCTAAAGAGCCATCATAACTTTTTTTTCCATCAAACATTAGCACCACTCTAGAACATAATGCATCTATGTCAGCCATATAATGAGATGTGATGAAAATGGTTGTCATATTAGTGGCTTGATGGTGAGAAATGAAGTCTCTGATAATCCTCTGGGACACGAGGTCCAGGCCAATTGTAGGTTCGTCCAAAAAAATGGTTTCGGGCTCGTGCAGCAAGCAAGCGATTAATTCCATCTTCATTCTTTCCCCTAGGGATAGACGCCTAACGTGCACGTTCAGCTGCTTGTCAACACCGAGAGAAGTTGCTAAGTCACCTAATCTTTTATGGAACTTAGACTTGTCGATTTCATAATATTTCTGTAGCAATAAATAGGAGTCCATTGCTGGAATATCCCACCATAGTTGTCCCTTTTGACCCATAACCAGTGCTATTTTCTTGCGGAATTTTATATCTCGACGATGAGGTATATGCCCCATGATCTCACATTCTCCTGATGTGGGTACAATAATACCTGAGAACATTTTCATAAGAGTCGTTTTTCCAGCCCCATTTGGCCCCAATAAACCGACAAGCTCACCTTTTTGTACATCCAAGTCAAAATTTTTACAGGCAAAAGTCTCTTCGTACCTGCGGGAAAAAAATGATTTGAAGCTACCGATGACGCCAGCTTCTTTTTGGTATTTTTTAAAAGACTTGTTCAAGCCTCGGCATTTAACCGCAATGTTTTCCAATTAAAACCCAACTATATAAATTATTTATCACATTCGTTCCCACAACCTAGTGCCTTTGTAGATATCAGAAAACGGAAGAAAAAGCTTTCGTTAATCAGTTAAAAAAAAGCAGTAATGAGAAAAAAGCCCTGATATCTGCTTCGGACCGAGTGGCGACACCGTATCGAGGTCTCCGGCGCAGAAGCGGCCTAGGCTCTGATCTCAGTGCCGGCGCTCCGCACTCGATTTTCTTTTTCCATATTTCTTTGGACAAGCTCACCATTGGAAATCACCTCGGACAGTTTCATGCACGGAAAAAATTAAGGCTAGGGGCTCAAGATCAGGAATTTTGTCGTCTGCACTAGCCAAAGTTTTATTCTCACCAGTTCGACACCCGTCAAAGTTTTTGTCCGCAACTTGTGTTTTATCGTGCTAGTTAGGCGATCAATCTTGGATGTTTATATTATGTTTATTTATTGGGTAGCTCTTGGGCGTGCTTTCTGGTGGCAATTGTGGGTTGTTAGGCTACTGGTGGGCTCATCGCCTGGCATAAACGGGTAATGTCTGGGCTTCGGTATATATAGGTCTTGACTTCACCACCATAGACCTTGATGTCGGGTTGTTGTTTTGGTATCAGGCTTCAGCCGCCCTTAACATACTCCTGTATCTTTTTTGCTTCGGGCGAGTTTGGAGTTACCCCACCCTGACTCCACATCCTATCGGGAACAGTTTTGTTTCTTACTTGTGAGTCATTGAATTCGTGACAGCTTCCACACTTTTCCCCGAATAAGGTCTTTCCAGAAGAGATATTATTGCTCTTTGAACTATCATTTCCGGTGCCAACGTCTTTTTTGGGTGCCGTATTTTTCTGAGATGTCCCTTGGGGGGATATAAGGTAGGCAACGATCTCATCAGCAGTATCACCGTTTGGGTCGATCCCTTTATTGCTTTCGCCGCCGATAAACCACATAACAGCAGGTATGTCCCGATTAGGGTCTGAGAGTGTTTGGATGTATGGATCTGCTTCAGCACTTTGATGACAGCTCACCCCACCACAGTTCTTAATATATGCGAGACTGCCATTTAAAGTCTGGCTAGAATTGGCACTGTTACTACCAGGGTTGGTGGTGGAATTGTTAGCTGATCCCGAAATATTTTCACCATCGTCTTTGATTCTTTGAGTCATTCTTTTAATAAGATCATCTTGGCTCTGAAGCTGTCTCTGAAACAGATCATATGAGCCCTCAGATCCATTCTTTTGGCATCCGCGGCTCCCGTAAATTGCTGTGTAGGTAAAGTTGTTCGTCCTGTTCCCTTCTATGTAGCGGGTCAGAAAAGATATGGGCTCCATTTTACTACCGGTAGCCACCCCGTCGTTCCACGATTGACTGCCACTTGACATGGTGTTTGCAATTTTTTTCATAGTTACTGAGTATTCGTTTCGGGCGCTGGTAAAAATCGGCTCTAGCCCTTCTTCTGACTGGGTATATCCCGGCATTCCGTATGTGTCTGGTTTAGCTCCCCTGATACCGTTGCTGTGACACATGACGCAAGATCTGCCAACTACGAGTGTATTGCTATTATGGGAGTTTGCTGGATCTATAACCCCTGTTTGTAGCGCCTTTGTCCCGATATTCCCTGGATTTCGAAAAACGTAGTATCTCAGGAGGCCATTAGGTAATTGCTGAATAGCCTCTCCCCCTGAAATTTGGCGACCAGGCACCCTTGGAATATCTCCTTGGCCGTAGCCATAGCCGTTTGAAGTCGGCCATCTTTCTGGTACCGTGCTATTCGCTTCGCTCCTCTGAGTGTTAGACGGGTCTCCGGAGACGAAAAACCAGCGCTCTTTACCGGCTAACTGTGACTTTCTTGCTGCCACAAGCCTAGGGCCGCAGGGTATTCCGTTATTATAGCCGAATCTTGCTGAATCTCGGCTTCTGGTTACCGAGCGGGAATCGGGTGCCAAGCCTCCCCCTAAAGCATTGTAGTTGTTGGGGTAGAAGATATTGAATGCAAGCCGGGAAGCATAAATTTCATTGCTTGACGGTGGGAGTTTGTTTGCAAAAAATGGTTGGGAAGCTTTATCGAAGCTGGGGTCACTCTGAGAGGTTCTATTCATGATGATACTTTTATCTTTTTGCCAGTTTGACCCCAGTGCTGCCTTGAGGTCGACAATATAGCAGGTATGGCTGCTATTGGCAGGTTCAATGCCGGCCAACCCGCCTTCGCCATTTGAAACATCTGGAAGGAGTGAGATGTGGTAGAGGGCCTTTGCGAAGCCAATTCTCGCAAGATTACGATGTTCAGTTGTACGGTGGTCGTTGTGTATTTTTACTAGGATCTCTGAGGCCTGTAATTCGCTAGTATTGCAACTGCGGGCGATAGCCGCAGATCTGGCAGAACAGAATAGAAAAAGACAGATTAATATATGCAATATTTTCAAAGTTTTGTCCGAGCAAAAAGTTGATGGATAAAGTGCCAACTAATGTTTTACATGTAGTAAAAAGTATGGATAAAGTGCCAACTAATGTTTTACATGTAATAAAAATTATGGATAACGTGCCAACTAATGTTTTTCGCTGCAAAAAAAATGCCACTTTATTTTTGAGAGCCAGATCTTCAAAAGACTATAATCATTACTTATTTCTGAGGGTAGATGTTGAGGTGTTCAATCTCTAGTCATATTTGTTAGGAAACCAGACGAGTTGTAAATAGTAGGTAATGCATTCAATCTTGGGTATTTCTGTATTGGTCATTTTGAATGAGGTTATTTCTGACAGAGTTAGCGCTCTATCACCGTACATGGAGACGAGATCCTCCCATGATTTTTTCATGGGTCTGTTTCCCTACATGTAGTGGCAGGTCTTTGGGACTAGTCAGCGGTTCGGACATAATCTACTATTCTGCTCTAATCGGTGGAGGTCAGACCTATCTGGTCATTAGAGCTATATTTGTAAAAGTCGAGTCAGAGCCGCGATCAATTCTCTTTCTAGGCTGTACTAGGCAGTGGAGTAAAGCTGCTTTGCTCTCACCTTTGCAAGACTCTCATTTAAGCAAAGACGTTCCCCCTACTGTTTTTTCGGAGGTAGTGAAAACCGCCAAGTAGATTCCTCAGAACTTCTTAATCAGATAGGCCTTACACAACTGCACGGCTTGTTAGTTAGTTTCGCATCACTTGCTTCCTGCAATAGTAGAGACTTTAGGCCGTTTTTCGAGAAAGGGATATTACTTGGATAAGATGGGGTTCTGGGGAAGGTGCGAAATCAGAGTATATTCAATTTTGTTTGGATTTGCACATTTTTATTCCCCTAGAAAAGCTGGCGGCAAGACTATACAAGTTCACTCCTTCGGCTATCTTAAAATCACTAGGGAGTTTAGCTTTAACCTCAATTGTCTTACCTTCTATAGGAATTAGCTTTTGGAAACGACCATCTGAATGATAGTAATAACGATTGTTCGCGTCAGTAATATGGAATGTCTCTTCGCCTAAATTAGCTTCTGATACACTGACATGTAGCGTTTTTTCATCCAACTTCTTACCTGTCTGGTTTGTTATCAAAAACATAACTAGTGGCTTTTTATTTCGATCTGCTATCGGTTTAGCGGTAAATACGAAATCATTGAAAGAATAAGTATGACCTGCCTTAACGTCGTAGAAAGAAACCCGATTCGAAATATACCGTACAGCGGTATTTGACCTTTTTTTCTTACCTTCAAAAACTTCAAAACCAGTATCGGCAGCCATCACAGAATTCAAATTTTTTAACCATTTTTTGAGTGTGTCATCACTAAGATTGCTAGGCCAGTCCTGGAATGATTTATTTGCATTAATTAATTGTTGTCTCAGATTTTTCAAGGGTTTCTTGTTCCAGGATGTCTCTTCGGAATTCTCTTTAAGAAAATTTTGTAGTTGTGGAATTGCTCTGTTAAAAAAGATTTTTTCATCAATACTAGGAATCTTTGGCGAACTCTTTTTCTTTACTTTTTTCTTTGCCTCTTTAGCTTTCGGTTCTGATGATGAATCCGATGCTGTTATCGTCTCAGAAGAATCAGGTTCAACAACCTGGTTTTTAGCCGCTAGCTGACTATAAATAGGGTCTTGGAGGGCAGTGTGTTTATTTTGATATTTTGCCCTGTAGAAAAACCTACAACCAGCCTGATACGCATAAACTAAACAATGTAGGATGCTAATTTGAGATTCATTTTCAGACCGAGAACTAGGCTGAGAATCTGTAGTAGATTTACATGATGCGAAGCAGGCTATTATTAAAGCTATTATTGTAATTTTGGCCGTTTGCACTGCAGTTAGATCCTTCATTGTTTCATAACTTCCTTAACATTTCGAGAGCAAACACTGTGCCATGCATGAAAGATGCCAACATCAAGACCTTACTTACATAATATATCTAAATATCTCGGCCCCTAAGGTGATGATCTGAAAAAGTATGGCTGATGAAATGCAAAAACACCGACATCACATATATTGTCTTGCTTTCTAGCAGCAAGCCCATTTGGAGTTAGGTTAATCGCTGAATTCATAACTACTAATTTTTCTGTTGATGAATTTTACGGAAAAATTTGCACATATGAACACTTTTTTGGATTTTGTCCTGTGATACCGATAGGTTTGCCTTTTTGATAGCTGAGGCGAAAATTATTAGCCAACAAGCTTGGCAAGGAATGTCGGAATAATCCGCGT
>MDTC01142498.1_pt1 | contig 10513 bp, 2 predicted proteins | sample 811181 | NCBI WGS metagenome assembly MDTC01 (sample SAMN05326644, study PRJNA326480) | marine metagenome | isolation source: seawater | place: Pacific Ocean: North | collected 2011 | reverse complement strand
TTGAATCGATTGTCAAAGGATGATTAGTACTGTGGTATGTGAAATCAATATGGTTCACGTTGTCTGAAGATGTGTCAGTAGCACTACTTGGATCGTTTTGCCTCCAGTGCCCTTCGCCCCAACACCAAAGCCGAACTACAATTGATGTAGAATCAGTACGATCGTTTCCAATCACACAAACACCATCATCATCTAAATCAAAGTCAGTGATTTCAACATCAGTATATGTTGAACTAAATGACACCTTAATTGGGACTTCGTTTTGTTTACTCTTACTGTAGTCTCCGGCTATACTGCCTCCATAAGTAGCCAACCAATTTGATTCATTATGACCATTCGAATTATCTATGCTACTGCCCCAACACCATAAATCTCCATCCGAGTCCAAGGCACAAACCCTGCTTGTGTAGACTTCAACATCAACGAAATTAACAGTTTCATCTACATGAACTCTGGTTGGGTAATATCGCGACTCACGATCGCCCACACCCAATTGTCCGTAGGCATTATTCCCCCAACAATACAACTTCGCATTTGCGACCGCACAAGCCGTATTTCCATGGATTGAAATGTCTTGTACAACAGGTTCGATCCAAGTCGAGGATTGATTTATTGCTGGCAGAGGATAAGACATAGAATCGATGAAGATTCGATCAGATCCTACTGTTGATGGAGACACATCCTTGGAGAATTCCAATACTATTGAGTGGTTTCCGGAAGTTACGGGAATGGTTACAACTCTCCAACCCGCCACATTAACAGTTACATCTGCACTTACAGAACCATCAACGTAAATGTTCAATTTATCGCCTGTGTCACTAGAATCAAATACACATAATTTGAGGTAACCGTCACCCGTTTCGACATCGATAGTGATTGCCGAATGTTCTCCATCAGCAATTGTTTCGGAGGAGTTTGTATTATAATCTCCAAGATTTGAAGATGCGGAACCGATACCCATCCATCCATCAACAAAGCCAGATGTTAGGGGGAGTTGACTCAACTCACTGTTATTTACAAATGACCAATTTCCGCTGCTGGAATCCGTCTCATTCCATACAAAAGAAGTACCATTTTCGAACGATTCGAAATGGTGATCGGATTCAACCCTCCATTCACAACCAAGATAATTGTTGGTATTTGCTACAGAAGTATCGGAAGTCGCAGAGATAGGCGTCTGTTGTGCATCTGAATTTGCTGCAAATGAAATCTGTGAAGCACTTTGATATGCCCCCTCCTTGCCATTTCCAACAACCCCTTGTTCATTGTCGTCCCCCCAACACCACAATGTACCATTCGTCGCAATTGCACAGGCAACTTGTGTTCCGAGGTCTATTTGTTGAATATCTAAATTGGCAGCACCACCAATGAGCGGAGTTGGTTGTTTGAAATGAGTGTTGTAATTGGATTCATTGGACAACACTTGACCAGTATTTTTACCCCAACAGTATATCTTTCCGCCCTCAACTAGGGCGCAGGCCCGTTCGTTATCGAGATCCATACCCCCAACATAATTGGCATGACTTCCTCGTAATTCCCACCAAGCATCCGCTCCGCCAGTATTAGCTGGAGGCTCAATAGTTTCAAAATCACCACGGGTGATTTGATGTTCGGCAGAAGAACCATGATCAATAGATGGAATTGATGGCTCAACAATTTCAATGGCCATGACACGAGTATCTCCAACATTGGGCGTATCAATTACTTGGAACCCTCTTGATACATTATCCCACCATCCGAATACCTTGTAATTTTTTACATCCATAACCCCATTTGGAGTCCCGGAAATCACTCCAGTGGTGAGATTGAAATCAACGCCATCTGGCAAGACTGGATAGGCATTAGGGTATGCATCTCTTTGCCAATTGTAGTCCTGGTTCATGGAATTACTATTCCACGCCCTGTTCCAATTATTGCCCCATTCTGTAAGTGTAAAATAACGCAATTCATCAATCATTCCATCATAACCATCTGCAAAAATGCATTCATTGCCTACGCCCCATGTCATCATATCGATCCCAACCTCTTCTGGGTTGGTACTGTTCTCCTTTGACCATGTTCCAGCTCCACTAGATGCATTGTCGACAAATACTTGAGTTTGCAAATCGTTACCATGTCGATGATAACGAATTCCAATGTAATTCCAGTCCCCAACATCAACAGGTTGCATATCTACTGTCCCGAGGTTACTTCCAAGCTTGGTTCTGTAAATCGTACTTTCATCTATTTCACCAATGTGGTTTGCACCCCAATAGTAGTTCACTTGCAGATATCCATCGGCCATAAGGTTGACAATGATTGCATCAAAGGTACCATTGGGATTCATTATTTCACGCTTGAACAATTGCCCCCCAAGCACATCAGGTTTGAAAAATCCAGCAAAACCGTTGGATCTGTGTTGGTAATTAGCCACATGAGGTTGGCAATTTTCTGCAGTTAGATTGGAACCACTGTAACCACTCAACTCGTATCCTTGCCGCCAACGACCATCCATTGCCCAATTCGTAACCCCATTGCTGGTTAAATCATTAGGAACATGATTCCATTGAACATCATCACCTTGATCGACACGTCCTGGCGTATCGAAATTCCACCAATGCGTTCCTCTCGTCGCATCAGGTCCGTAATTCGGGTAGTCTCTGGTAAGCCCATCAGCGGGCTCTATCGAGAAACCACTCGCCCCTCCTGTGTTGTGCATTGGGAACCTGATGGGACTCCATTGAGTTGGCATAGTTGTGCCATTAACCAGGGCATTAGGGCCTGTCATCGTCATTGCTGCATTCGAATAATAGATGTATTCTGGGTATTGTGCACCACTAGTCATTTGCGTATTATCCGAATTTTTGAGAACACTATCCTCCTCGGATACAGTATTTTCTTCTGGCAAAAATCCAGTCATTGGCATGAGAATCATTAACAATGCTAGACAAACTGCTTTCCACTTCATACGGGACACCTACGGTGTCCCCGTCGAGACGACCAAATATAATACCCGCTGTAAATCAACCAAGCGGCTCATTTTGAATTAATCAAACAAATCATCGTCATCTTCTAACAAATCAGTCATGTCAGGCAATGCATCCTCTGGATCAATTTCGAAATCGTCATCATCGTCTGAAAGAACATCGGGCAGACTCTCTCCTTCATCTAAATCAGTGGTGGAACCAACCTCGTCATCCAACCAACTGTCATCGTCATCATCAAGTACAGATGAATCATCATCCCAGTCATCCATATCATCGCCTAAATCGCCTGAATCACCATCTTCATCAAGTTCAGCGAAGATATCATCCGCAGTCAACTCCTTCTTCTCTTTCTTCTTACTTGATTTGACTTTCTTTTCAGAGGGACCAGCATCATCATCTTGCTTTAACTTCCAACGAACTGCAATTACTAGTGTTGCAATAATGATTGCAATAAGTACACCGATAATAATGGCCCAAGTACTCAGGGGCACAGCTGTCCCTTTCCCTTTACCGCCGTCGATGGAAATACACGCTTCATCAACATCACTAGCATCAGTCCAATCAGTCCCGGCAATTTGCTCATCTTTGTCCCTGCAACCATCTCCATCCGTATCCCTTTGGGACGCACCACAACCAGATTGATTGGGCGACTCATCGAGCGGGGTATCTGGACAGACGTCAAGCCCATCGTGAATACCATCGAAATCAGAATCAGCATATTCAGAAGGTGCACAACCATTCTCATCAATTTGGTTTAACAAATGTGATGGAGTTGAATCACATTGGTCATCAACATTGTTCAATCCATCTCCGTCAAGATCCATATCAGAATCGCAACCATCAGGTATTCCATCTCCATCGCTATCCAACCGATCATCGTGCCCCTCACAATCATCTGCAGCGTTAGGAACCTGATCTCCATCTCTATCCTCGTCCATTACATCGCAGATGTGGTCTCCATCAAAGTCAACCGGTCTATCGGAATTATCCAAAGGATTGCTTCCACACAGGCTTTCTTCGGTATCAGACCAAGAGTCTTGGTCATCATCTTCATCCAAAGTATCCCCTGTACCATCACCATCAGTGTCAACACTTTCGTTTTCATCTAGAGGGAATGGATCATCAACATCCAGAACGCCATCACCATCATCATCGACATCAGCAAAATTACCAATGCCATCATTATCGGTATCCTCGTATTCCGTAGGATCTAGAGGCAATGCATCCCATATATCCGGCACTCCATCGCCGTCATCATCAGTATCGGTATTATCAGGTTCCCCATCACCATCAGTATCCATCAAACAATCAGCAGCTGAAGTTGATGCAGGACCCAATGTTGACGCCCCATTAGGACACTGTGTTACACCTGTGTTCCCTAAGCCCGCAGCATAGGTTCCAATAGGTGCATCAGTACAACCTGTCGATCCAGGCCAATCTTGCCATGTACCTTCAGGACAAAGAGTTTGACTGACTGCTTCATGTTCAGCAACGAAATTTCCAGGGTCCGCACTCAAACAGGTAGTACGTCGATAATTTGGTTGGTATGTTCCCGGTGCACAATTTGCCTCCCAAATACTACCGTCATTGGCAGTATAATGCCCAGGGCTCGCCTCCTCACATGCATCAACTGACACTGAACCATAATTCGAGTTATACGTACCTGCAAGACAAGGAGTGTCTTCGGTCGCACCAAACACATCGACATAATGCCCACGAGCAGCTTGGGTTGGTGCTGCTTGCCCACTAGTCCCAACATAGAATCCAGGTGACGCCTGTTGACATGCTGTTGCACTTTGAGATGCTATATTTGGATTGTAATGACCCTCACTACATGCTTTTTGTGTAGTTGCTCCATATTCATCTACATAGTGTCCCGGACTTGCTGGTGTTTGGGTTGAACTACCACCTACATTGACAAAATAGCCAGGTTCTGCATTCAAACAGGCAGCAGAAGAACTAGAAGCATTTGCTGGATTATAAGTCCCTACAAGACAAATTTTGGGCGCAGTTGCACCGATTTCATCGACATAATGCCCTGGTGGAGCAGGGATTTGTACAGCACTTGCACCACCGGGGACATAATACCCCATATCTGCAAGAGCACAAGCTGTAGAATCCGTCGAACCATAATTTGGGTTGTAGGAACCTGCAAGACAGGGCGTATCTATGACCGCACCAACTTGGTCAACATAGTAACCCGGCCCGGCAGTAATCTGTTCGTAGCTCGCAGGGTTTGGCACATAATGGCCAAGATCGGCTAGCATACATGCAGAAGCACTCCCTGATGCATTGTTCGGATTGTAGGATCCTGATTGGCACGGTGTTGGTTGCGAGGCTCCAACAGTATCAACATAATAGCCACGGGTAGCAGGAGTTTGTGCAGTAAGGGCTTGCTGAGGTACATAGTGACCTAAATCAGCTAGCATACAAGCAGATGCATCTTCTGAGCCATTGTTTGGATTGTAGGAACCTGGTTGGCACGGTGTTGGTTGCGAGGCTCCGACAGTAGCCACATAGTAACCGGCAACCGCTTCGATTTGTCCAGTGCTCGCAGAGTTGGGCACATAATGCCCAAGATCGGCTAGCATACAAGCAGATGCATTATCTGAACCATTGTTCGGATTATACGACCCCAACAAACAGGCAGTTTGAGTAGCAGATCCATTGACATCGACATAATATCCAGGATCGGCATCTAAACAATTCGATTGCCTCGTTCCCGGTTGATATGAACCAATCAGACAAGCGGTCTGATTATCCTGAGCCAACGAATCTACATAGTGCCCAGATGCAGCATCCAAACAAGAAGTCTGGCCCACAATCGACTGATATGTCCCAATTGCACATTGAGATTCAGAAATGGCTCCAACAGTATTCACAAAGTGCCCTGGGGCTGCCTCAATACAGTTGGATTGAGTCGTATTTGGTTGATAAGTTCCGACTGAGCATTGAATTGCAACCAAATTCCCACTACCATTTGCATAGTGACCTACAGGAGCATCCTGACATGAATATCGTCCATAGTAACCTTCGTCACATGCAATGGTTCGAATTGGATTATTGGGGAATTCATCCTCAGGCGTTGCTACACCATCTCCATCTTCGTCACCGGGCATGTTTGTATCATACACGTTGAGGACACCATCTCCATCACTGTCTCTATCTGAAAGATCAACAGATTCGTTCAGAGGAGAACTGGTTGGTGCCAGTGAATTATTTCCAGTTCCATCGCCAAGTTGGTCTTGTTGGTTGTTACCCCAGCATTGAGCAACTCCAGAATCAGTTACAAGACATGAGTGACTGATGCCTGCGGTCAAAGAAACAACATCTAATGAAGCGTTAATTTCAATTTGTTGAGGGATACTTGAGTGGGAAGTGGAATTAACTCCCAACTGACCATCTGCATTGTTTCCCCAGCATATTGCACTACCATTTTCAAGTAACCCACAAGTGTGCCTTTCGCCAGTTGCAATAGCGGTTATGTTTCCATCAGTGGTTATCGATGCTGGCTGACTTTGACTCTGTAAAGTCCCATCGCCTAATTGTCCACGGTCATTCAAACCCCAGCAATTTACTTCAGCATCATCTAGCAGAGCACAAGTATGCTCCCCTCCCGCTGAAATAGCGACAACACGTTTGACATCAAAGTCAACGCTAATTGGAGTATAACTATTGTTTGTAGTCCCATCGCCAAGTTGGCCCTGACTATTGTACCCCCAACACATCATTGTCCCATTATTGGTTAGAGCACACGAGTGGGAATCTCCGGCTGTTAATGAGACAGCAGACACATTGTCGCCCAAATCCACCCAAACGGGGACATTGCTAGAGTTGATAGTTCCATCACCAAGTTGCCCCTGACTATTGTATCCCCAACAATTGACAGATGCGTTATCTAGGATCGCACAACTATGCGTTTTGCCAGTAGCAACCGAAACACCAAATCGCTCACCAAATGAAATTGCTGTCGGTGGAGAAGGCACACTCGCATTCGCACTTTGACCTGATTGCCCATATGTGTTTCCTCCCCAGCAGGAAACCGTAGCATCGCTCATCACGGCACAGGTATGATAGTTCCCTGCGGCAACACTAACCGCTGAAGGTTGATTATTCAGCCCTGAAAAATCAACGACCCCACCAGAATTGCTGCCAAGTTGTAAGTGAATATTTGATCCCCAGCAACTCAAACTGCCATTCGTGATTGCACAGTTATGCCTACCTCCGGATGCAAAAGAGTCGTCTGTGAAGATAGAACCTGAAACGAAACCCGGCGCATTCACCCCCCCAGTATGTTGCTGAACCTCGTCTCGCGCAAGGTCACCATTTTGAATCGCCATTGACAGACTCATAAAGATGAGAATCAATCCGAGGATTAAACCACGAAGCGCACTTGTGTCTAGTTTCATATTTGTCCATAATGTAATCATTTGATAAAACCTCCTTGAAAAAACGGAACATCAGTCCCCATCGAACATATCCAAAGTCGACGCAAGAGCAGCGATTTCAGAACGTATACTATCCTTCTCCCTTGATTGTAATGATGTGTCCAAAAGCTGTTGTTCCAACCAAGCGATCTCACTGCGAACAGTGTCCCGTTCTTCGCGATGAACTTGATCTGCCCGGGCCATTTGTAAACGGGCAGCGTGTTGGCGCGCTTCCTTTCTACGTACCCGCAACTCTCGATTCGCTCCTTTGTATGATGGTTGCGCCTTCATCTCGATGTTTACAGGGTATGGGATGGTGATATCCTCTTCATTGAATCTATCGGAAATCGCTTGAAGTAACCAGTCACGTGCTGGCCATTCATCGGAATAGTCAGAAATCCAAGTATAAAGACGGAAATCTCTGGAATATTCACCAAGTCGGATAAGTAAAGCACGAGGACTAGGATCTTCAATTGTATACGGGCAACTCTTAGCAACTTCGATTAGAATTTTCTTGATATGTGGCGGATCTTCATCATAGTCCACTCCTATATCTACTAACAGATTAAGTCGTTTTGGCAATCCATCACCGCCACCACGTGCTTTATTCAGTACAGTGTTTGATACTAAGGAATTGTTTGGAATGATCACAAGTTCTTCGGACCATGTCAATAATTTTGTTGACAGAATCCCTGAAGAGATTACTTTACCTTCAATCCCGTTGACTTCGATGCGATCCCCAACATCAAATGGCCGATCCATTGCAAGCATAAACGAATTCAATATATTGCCAAGAGATTGTTGTAATGCCAATCCAGCAATTAGTGAGAACACGGCGAATGACGCAAATATTCCAGATAATTCAACACCAAATTCATTTACAATAAGGAATATTGCTACAGTCCATACCAAGGAACGCATTAAGCCACTCAGAAACACATTCCGACCAGTTACAGAAACACCACTTTCATTCGATTGAATGTAAGCCATCATTGGAGGAACTACAACCTTGATTGTGCAACTGATAATACTAGTCATCAGGACAATATACGAAATGTTGAGTAAGTAATTGACTTGCAAGAGAGTTTCAGGTGAGAGCCACGAAAGAGCCAAATTCATGCAGAAAACCATGGTGAAAACTTCAGTTCTCTTTGAAATTGGAACAAATAGATCGTTATCCCATCCAACCTCGGTCTTGTTGACAAATTCTCCAATTTTTTTAAGAATTACAAATTTAAGTAGAATCAATAATCCCAAAGTTAACCCAATACACAGCCCAATTTGCCCAACAGAACTTAGGTTATTAGCCCAATTAATGACAAAGTCAACTTCCTCTAACAGACCCGACATAGCCCCATCTCTGATGGGGCGGCCAAGATATTGATTCAAATGCGTTTTGATTCAAGTTGGGGCGAAAAATACGCCTAATGTAATATCTAGAAGGGAAACTGTGAGCCAACTGGTCAGTGCAGCAATCCACATCATCGTTGCAACTTGCCCCATCGCCAAAGCAAACCCTCCTCCGCGCAATCTAGTGGCAATTGATGATAATATAATCACCATCAAGATGATCAAAAGAGAGGTGATAATTTTGAACAGTGCAATGTTTTCATCCACAGCTCCAGTTTCTTCTAGAACCGGGATTCCCAATCCACCAGCATTTTCAGTCAGTTGGTTCACCTGCATATTTTCCATACCCTGCGCGACACTGGCAATATCAGTCCCCAATCTAAGAACAACTGCTATGGCAATGTTGAACGATACAATCGTGGAAATTAAGAGACCGTATGCAACACCTCGCATAGTGCCTGCTGACAGCGCCCTCCGCCTCCTTAACGACAGAAGATTTGTGGTATTCTGACTCACCAAATCAGCAACTGCAGCAGGTTCTCCACTGGCCTGTGCACCTTCAAGATAAATTCGGTTAAATCTCGAAACCATTCCTGAATTAACCTCAGCTGAAAACCAATCCCAGCTACGCTCAGAGTCAACGCGAATCATGAGTCTACTTTCTAGACTTGCAATTGGTTGATTCAGTGATCCAAAATCAATGCCACGTAGTGCTTTGATTGTTGCCGACGGTTCAGACGCCCGGGCCTGTGCGGTTCCACCTAAAGCGCGAATGAAACCAGGGTAAGAATCATCTCTTCGTAAGATTCCTTTTTCCTCTCTACCAGCAGTAAAACCGGGAATTAAAAATGGTGTAGAAACGAATGCCACAAGGAGGAGACCATATTTGTCCCAAGTACTCATTAATCCATCGAAATACCAGAAAATTACAACAGTGGAAGCAATCCCAATGGGTGCACCCATTATTCCCGCAACAATCCATACTTGGCGCATTTTGGTTCGATATTCTGTATCAAATTCATGTCTACCAAATATTGGATCGTCGGGTACAATAGATCTGAATGCAACTAGGGTGCCAGCTTGCATAAGAATAAACAATGTGGCTGCCAGAAGAACCCATCTAATTCGGGCCATAACTTCAATCGGTGAAGAACCATAGTCTTGCGTTACGAAGAGTACAAGATGAATTCCAGATACTACAATTCCAAATATTCCAGTTGTAGTTAATGAAATGTAAATTTCTTTGAGCATGTCAATGGATTCCAAGCGTGTATCATAAAGTGTATCAAATTCTTTTGAAAATGTCTTTTGCTCCGCCTGCATAAATTCGTTAATCGGCTGGCCGGCTTCTACAGAGAAAGCCATCCTGTCCAGAAAATCCCCCCATATTGGCGAAGGACTCTGTCGGCCAATGATTCGAGCAGCTTCAGGCAAACTAGTGTGCCATTTATCTACTAACACTTCGATTGATTTGACTTCATTTGCAAGAGCCCCATAATCACTCATTTGGCGTAGAATATCGAACATCGACTGCGCATTCACCTCGCCAATACTGAGGATCCCCATTCGTGTGATGAACATGTGCATCTCTTTCTCAATTAGTACAGCATCCCGCATCGTTTGAATCACGGGCCAAATGAGCGCTGCACCGGTAGTCAGTGCTGGGAACATAATCAGCAGAGCAATACCAGATGTACCGACAAATAGTGAAGCCAGCATTGAATATAGAATGAATGAGACTACCATGCCACCTATGGCAGCAGGTAATAC
>MDTC01037909.1_pt1 | contig 10513 bp, 11 predicted proteins | sample 811181 | NCBI WGS metagenome assembly MDTC01 (sample SAMN05326644, study PRJNA326480) | marine metagenome | isolation source: seawater | place: Pacific Ocean: North | collected 2011 | reverse complement strand
GGTTACCTGATCATCGACTACCAGTATGAGGGGCTTTTCCCTTTCTTCCACGGCGAAATTTCCTGAGCTGAATCGTTTGCATAATAGCTCAGCAGGGAACTTATTTTGAGCCCGGAAACTACTTCATTGGTATCGGTATCTGCTTCCTCCATTAGTCGGGTCGGATTGCGGGCACTGTCAGTGTGATGATGGAAAAAGTGCATAGGCGTGATCAAATTAGGCCCGGACACTTACGATGTGATTAATGTATCCTTTGCTACAAATCCTGCTTTGAGTTGTAGGGCACGTTGGCCCCATTGCCGCTGGGGCTCCAGTAACTTCTCTATGAACAGGACGTCATATCTAATACTTTAAAGGAATATCATGTCTAACGAAGATGAATTGATAATTGAACAAATCCAGGTTGGACCGATGCAAAACTTTGCCTATATAGTCGGATCGAGCAGTTCACGGGAAGTGGCGGTAGTTGATCCGGCCTGGGATATAGCGGGATTGCTTGATGTTATCAATGAGCGAGGGTACAAACTGGTCGCTGCACTGGTTACTCACTATCATCCTGATCACTGCGGTGGTTCATTCGGGAGCAACAACGTTAATGGCGTGGCTGAATTGCTGGAAACTAATCCGGTCAGGATCTACACCAACAAGGTTGAGGCTGATGGGCTGAAGAAGGTCACAGGGATTTCAGACAATGATATGAAGAAGGTGGAATCCGGGGATAAACTCAAAATTGGTAATATCGAGATAGAATTTCTACATACACCAGGACACACGCCAGGTTCCCAGTGTTTCATGGTCAAGCAAACACTGGTTTCGGGCGATACGCTGTTCATAGATGGCTGTGGGCGTGTCGACCTGCCGGGTTCAAGCTCTGAGGACATGTTTCACAGCTTACAGAAACTGGCGACCCTCCCGGACGATACCCTTCTCCTGCCCGGCCACAACTATAGCCAGGTCCCCCGAGCCACGATGGAAGAGACTAAGCGCATCAACACTTACATGCGGATCAACGACCTGGAAACCTGGCAGATGATGATGGGGCATTAGTTCAATTTTGCGAAGCAAACTCGAACTACTTGCGAAGCAAACTCAAACTAGCTCGCGAAACAAATGCTAATGACTTGTGAATCTCCGGATTGAGGAGCCACTCTCTTCAATCCTGGCAATCGACTCAAGTAACGAGTCAACCCAAGCGGCTAGTCGAAAGTTATCGCTTGCATCCACAGAGAGGGCTTATATTCTCCAGGTGAACCGTCCATGGTACGGCCGCGCCATCCTTGTCGCGGCTTTTAGCCTTACAAATTCAAATCCTCTCTGCGGATACAAGCTAGCATGCGATGCAAGTCAGAAGTGTGCATTCCCGGACGTTCTTGGAAAAGGAATTACATCCCTAATATTTTCCATCCCGGTGACGTAATTCAGCAACCGCTCGAATCCCATACCGAAACCAGCGTGGGGCACAGTGCCATATCTGCGTAAATCACGATACCACCAGAGGTCTTCTTTCATAACATCGCTATCAAGGCGGGAGTCCAGCACCTCAAGGCGTTCTTCCCTCTGACTGCCGCCAATGATTTCACCAATACCTGGTGCCAGTACATCCATGGCGGCGACTGTTTTTTCATCGTCATTCAGACGCATATAGAAAGCTTTGATTTCTCTTGGGTAGTTCATCACGATGACCGGCCTGCCTACATGGGTCTCAGTCAGGAAACGTTCATGTTCGGATTGCAGATCCAGGCCCCACTCCACTGGGAACTCAAATTTCTTTCCTGATGAATCTAGTATGTCGATTGCTTTCGAGTACTCCATACGTTCGAACTCATTGTCAATCACTGACCTGATTCGCGTGATGACATCCTTGTCGATGCGTTGTTCAAAGAAGGCCATATCATCTTCACAGTCATCCAGTACCTTCTGTAGCACATGGGTTAGAAGGTCTTCAGCGAGATCAGCATCGTCGTTCAAATCAGCGAAGGCGATTTCCGGTTCTACCATCCAGAATTCCGCCAGGTGCCTGGATGTATTTGAATTTTCAGCTCTGAAGGTTGGGCCGAAGGTGTACACCTTACTCATAGCCAGGCAGTAGGCCTCCACATTTAGTTGCCCGGAAACAGTGAGATAAGATGCTGTGCCAAAGAAATCCTGCTCGAAATCCACACTACCATTGTTGATTGGCAGATTAGCGAGATCGAGTGCGCTTACATGAAATAATTCCCCGGTACCCTCGCAATCAACGGCCGTGATAATAGGCGTATTGATCCAGTGAAATCCGTGATCATAGAAGTAGTTGTGTATGGCATTGGCAAGGCTCGTCCTAACTCGGGTTATTGCACCGAAAGTATTGGTTCGTGGCCGAAGGTGTGAGACTGTCCTGAGATATTCAAAAGTATGCCGCTTCTTGGCTATGGGGTATGACTCAGGGTCATCTACCAGACCAATGACTCTAACTTCAGTTGCCTGGATCTCCACCGACTGCCCTTTTCCCTGTGACTCTACCAGTTCGCCGCTAATGCATACGGCACTTCCCGTGGTGATCGCCAAAACTTCAGTCTCGTAGTTTGGGAGGTCGTTGGGGACAACGGCCTGAATTGCATCAAAGCATGAACCATCATGGATAGCGATAAATGAGATCCCGGCTTTCGAATCCCGCTTGCTGCGAACCCAGCCCTGAACCGTCACAATCTGACTGACCGTAACCCCACCTTTTAGCATCGAAACAACGCTTGAACCTTGCATGGTAAAACCCGGCTAGTAAAAGAGCGCCATGATAGCAAAGCCGGCGGGGCAAGGCAGAGATTTTAGGGTATGTTACTAGAGCACGATGGGTCATGAAACCAGGTTCAGACAAGTGGATAGTGCAACGATCTTGTGTTCATTTTCGGATTGGAATGTACTGCGGGTACACCTAGTGCACGGTCCCGAACATTCATCAGCTTTCCCGACAGGCTATATTGCCTGATAGTATTGGACCCGATTTTGGCCCTTGCATAGTCAGGCTATCGGCCATCACCTCGATGAATTAGTTGGCCTGCTCTGTATACTTGAATTCAATCTCACCCTCAAGGTAACCCTCGATCGGTTGATTGCCAAAGTTCACTGCACGGCCGTGAGCCAGTGCTTCCCTTAGCGGCATCTGTTTGTACTTGACCAGGTATGCCACCCAGAGGTGAGATGCGCGCTTTGCGCTATTGCAGTGAAGCAGTACTTTCCCTTTGCTCTCCTCAAGTGCATTCGCAAAGGAAGCTAGCATTGCAGGGCTGTGTGGGTGTTTCTTGCCACCCGATGGAATGTGAACATAGCGAAGACCGAGGCTTGCGGAGATCTTTACTTCGTCTATAGGTGTCGACCTGCGGTTTCCCATTTCCTCGTCGGTGCGAAGATTGATAACAGTTGTTACGCCCTCAGCCTTCAGTTTTCGGAGTGCATTCGCGTTTAACGGTTGTCCGGCTATGTAGAGGTTTCCTGTTTTGGCAATAACGCCACGATAGCCGTTTGAGTCAAGCGTCTGCGGCAGGGGTACTTCGGCAAATAGAGGTGCGCTCAAAATTAATAAAAGGGTGAAGCCTGTGATATTGTATTTCATGCTGTTACTCCTTATGAGCGCCAAGTGTTGAGGGCCGCCTGAAGGCTATAAGGGCAGCCAATAGCCCAATTGTATAGAGTAGTGCGCCCAGGATGAATGCCAAATCAGGGACATTGAGGAATTCGTAAACGGACCAGCCGATGACCGGGCCAAATAGGGCACCCAGGTCAGCGGCGGTGGCGTAACGGGCAAAAACCCTTGAGCCGCGGTGGCTGGCTTCAGCAGAAATAAAAGTGGTGAGGGTAGTACCACAAACAAAGAATATGATGATACTGGCTGAAAGAGTCGCAAGATTATTGTCCATGGCTAGCAGCAGCATGGCCATGATACCAACAATAAAACAAAGGGGTGTGCCGATGTGCAGGCCGGAGCGATCAATCAGTGCGTCATATATTGGTGCGCCAAGGGTGTCCAGAATCCAGCGGCAGCCCAGCAGCAAACCATTAAGGGTCGCGATACCGACCAGAAAACCGAACAGGTCGACCTGCTACCCATATCGACTGAGTAGAATAAAGCCCAGGGTTGACATAAGTAGTCCTGGCCCGACGCTGCCGATACAGAAACCACAAATTAGCAAGGCGTTGTGTCGTGAGTCGGTCTTGTTTTCTTCCCACTTTTTATTGTAAGTGCCCATTAGTTGGGTTTCTGACGACAATGCAAACGGAATGGCGAGAAGTTAGCCGACGCAGAAAACTGTCATGGTGTTGGTGAAACCAATCCAATCAAACAATATCCCGCCCAGGACTATTCCCGTGACGCCACCAAGACGGGAAATCCCATTGTAGTGTCCCATCATTTGGCCCCGATCCAATGGATCGCTGGTCAGGGCAACACCCATAACGCTGATGTGGCGGATAAAGGACCAGCACAGGGCCCCAAAGGCAGCGGGCTGTGAGCAGGATGAAGAATGATGAGGAGGTTGCATAGACCGCTGTAAGTAGTGCACCCACAGCCAGGCTTCCTGCTAGCATCAGGTGTGGCGGATATTGTCCCGTCATACGTTCAGCCAGGTGATTGGTAAAAAGACGTATCCACCGGTTAGCCGATAGTAAGATCCCCACCTGGATTGGCAATAGGCCAATATCCTGAAAGTATAAGGGCAGTAGTGCGTACAGCGCCTGATCTCCCAGCAGCGAAAGCGCAGTGCAGGTGGCAAGAAAGACCGTTGTGCGGGATGGTTTCTTAATCAAGGAAAGCCTGGAAGCCCGCCTTAGGTAAGGCCTTGCTCATCTGCATGAGCTGACGAAGTTCTCTCTCCTGTCGAACGCTTCCTGTAGATCTTCCTTCGGATGAGTGAGGGACAGGCGCACGAAATTCCTGGTGATCGCACCGAAGCCTCCGCCTGGCAGGAAAGAGACGCCCTGATTGTCCAGCAGGTCAGATGCAAACGCCTGCCCGTCTTCTGAAATATCGGAGACATCAACCATCAGGAACATCCCGGCTTGCGGCTTGGTACATCGCAGCCCATCAATCTGCCTGATACGTTCGCGGGCATAGTCGCGTCTTGCCTTGTATTTGTCGGTAATGGATTGGATGTAGTCGTCGTCATTTTGCATGGCGAAGGCTGCTGCATCCTGGATAAACTGGCAGCAACCAAAAATGGTGGCAGATGTGAAGTTGAGAAATTTCTCAAGGACATTGACCGGCGCAACTGTCCATCCTAATCGCCAACCCGTCATGGCGTGTGACTTTGACAAGCCGTCGACGACAATGACGTTCTCCAGATTTTCTGCCGCAGTTCTTGCAGAGATATGTTTTTGCTCGAATGTGATCATGGAATAGACTTCATCGCAGACCAGCCATATATTTTTTTCAAGGAATCATCTTGCTAGGGACGCCAACTGATCTGCCGGAATCATGTTTCCAGCAGGATTGCCCGGAGTGTTAAGTAACAGCATCTTCGTTTTGCTGGACATTGCCCTTTCAATTGCATCTGAATCAAGCGTAAACCCCGCCTCGATATTAGCTGGAACACTGATGATATTGGCACCTATAGCCTGAAATATACCCCGATACCCCACATAGGCTGGTTCTGTAACGATGAGTTCATCATCGCCGTCGAGCAGACATGTAAGTACGCTGAATATTGTATTGGTAGCGCCAGGGAAGATAATTATTTCGTCGCTCGAAGTGAGCCTTCCACTCGCCCGTGTTTCAATGTTGGCTATTATCTTTCGCAAATGCAGTTCCCCATACCAGGGGAATAGTGGGCACAACCATGATATAAACTGGTAACGGCATGTTCGACGACTCGAACTATGGTACGTAGGTCGGGGTCGCCAACTGACATCATGAGAATGTCCTCACCCTGTGCCTGACGTTCCAATACATCGCTGTGAACTTTCCAGAGGTCAGTTCCGGTTTCTGAAAGCAGGCTGCTGGCAAGACTGAATCTTGGCTCAAAACTCATGTGACATTCCTGCTAGTTTTCGGTTCAGTTGCCTTCCAGACACCTTGAGTTGTTCGGTCTAACTGTTCTTGATTTCTCCTGCTGCTATTTCGCGCAGCTTACGCTTGTTGATCTTTCCTGAAGCAATCCGTGGCAGGGGTTCGGCTACAACCTTGAAATAACGCGGGATCTTGAATCGTGCTATGTGCGCTGAGAGAAATGCTTTCAATTCATCCAGGTCGATCACCGATTGCGAATAGATGGTGGTGCCGACCTCTTCTCCCAATCTGTCATCTGGTACAGCATAAGCGCTAGCTTCCAGAATAAGCGGGTACTCAAGCAATGCGGCCTCAACCTCAGCACAACCAATATTCTCGCCACCGCGAATCACCAGGTCCTTGATGCGATCTACTATATAAAGGTAGTCCTCATCATCGATGTAGGCAACATCGCCGGTTTTGAGCCAGCCATCTACAAATACCTCCTGGTTGGCTTCAGGCCTTCTCCAGTAACCCTGGATAACGGAAGTACCACGTATTCGCAGTTCACCGCGCTCACCCTGGGGCAGTTCATTCCCGCTCTCGTCAAAGACGGCGAGGTCTAGTACAGCTGAGCAGCGACCTGAACTGCCTGGACGTTCAAGGTAGTCCTCACCGGCAATGCCAGTGCCGATTGCATTTGTTTCCGTCATTCCCCAGCCTGTGCTGGGCAAAGCATTGGCAAAAGTTTTGGCGATACCTTTTACCTGCTCCGGGGCCCGGGCTGCACCGCCTCCACCCACGGCCGCCAGGGAGCTAAGGTCCCGGTTGGTTTTTTTGGCAATTTCTATCAGGTCTCCGGTCATTGCTGCCGGTCCAATAAAGGATGTAATTCGCTCCTCTTCAACCAGCTCCGCAGCCAGCTGTGGGTCCCAGCGATACATGGAAACGATCAGTCTTTGTTGGCGATAGGAGCCCAACATGACAGCATGGGAACCCGTGGCATGAAACAGCGGAACCGCTAACAGAGTTACAGGGGGGTAGGAGGGGCTTTCGAAATCAAAATCCATTTCAATTGCCGATGCCAGCAGATCCAGCTCCCATGACATCAGGGCCGTAAGTATATTTCGGTGGGTGGATAGTGCGCCTTTTGGGTGGCCGGTGGAGCCTGATGTATAGAAAATCGTGGCGTTGTCATCTGGATCAATTTGTACCTGGGGCATCTCGCATCTGGTCATCCCTTCCACCAGATCATCAAGTACGGCAATATCATCCGGCAGCGGCTTATTCGGGCGGACCGCAATCACATCCATCTTCAGTTTCTGATAGACAGGTAATACCCGGTCAATTCTTTCCTGGTCGGCAAACAACAAACGAGAACCACTATGGTCAAGGCCGTATTCCATCTCTTCGGTCAACCACAAGGCATTCATGGCAACTGCGATGGCGCCGATAGATGTCACGGCGTTAAATGTCATGACCCATTCAGGATAGTTTCGCATCGAGATAGAAATCCTGTCTCCTTTCACAATCCCATAGTCATTTATCAGCAGAGCCGCTATTTGAGATGATCGCTGATAGACCTCTTCGTAGGTATAGCGCTCGTCTTCATAGACGAGAAAGGGTGTATCGCTGCGATTATCAGAATACAGCTCCCGGAGCGTAGCGGGTGCATTCTTGAATACCCTGCATGGATAACTGTTTATATCCAGCTGTTCAAGTTCGTGGAGCTGTCCGGGTTTTGTGAGTTCACTGAGAGCTTCTTGTCTTGTTATTCTCTTCCCGTTCATAGGTCAGATAGCCACCGTTGAGTGTTCAAGCCAATGCAGATCATCACCCGCTAGCAGGGGTGACAATTTTTTGTTTACCTTTGCATGATACTCGTTTAGCCAGCCAATCTCAGTTTCGGTCATCAGATTCCTGTTCACCAGCCGCAGGTCAAAAGGGACGAAGGTAAGCGTCTCGAAGCTCAGCATCGAATCAGGCCCTTCAACAACAATCATCAGGTTCTCGCAGCGGATGCCGTAGCAGTCCTCCTTGTAGTAGCCGGGCTCATTGGAGAGCACCATGCCGGGAAGCAGCACAGCGCCTGCATCGAAGTTCTTGCTGATTCTCTGTGGCCCTTCATGCACGCTTAGGAAACTACCGACACCGTGGCCAGTTCCGTGATCATAGTCGAAGCCTTCCTGCCAGAGAAATTGTCTTGCCAGCACGTCAAGCTGCGTGCCGTTGGTATCCTTTGGGAATATGCAGGTAGTAAGCGCAATATGTCCTTTTAGAACCAGGGTGAACATGCGTCTGTGCTCATCGCTTGGTTCTCCTATTGCCACTGTTCGGGTGATATCAGTAGTTCCGTCGAAATAGTTACCGCCCGAATCGACAAGGTAGAGAGAGTTCATCTCCAGTTTCGCTGGTGTTCCATTCTTATGATTGTAGTGACACTGGGCTGCATTGGCTGCGGAAGCAGATATGGTATCGAAGGAAAGATCATGGAGTTTTTCGGCTTCCCGGCGAAAGGATTCCAGCCTGTCAGCCAGCGTAGCCTCATCATGGAGTGCCGAGTTGGAAACCTCATGCTCAATCCAGGCAAGATAACGGGATACAGCAGCACCATCACGAATATGACAGTTGCGCGCTCCAGCAATTTCTATGGCGTTTTTTTGCGCCTTTGGCACAAGAACTGGGTCTTTTTCGGCAACAATTTCACAGCCGTGCTCCATACATCGTAGTACAGAAAAAGCGTTCGTTGCCGTTTCGTCGATTAGAACCTTCGTGGAATCGACGCCCATTAGTCGAAGGGCATCCGAGATCGTGGGTTCCTTCTGAACGGTTACTCCTTCACCAACGTGCTGTAAAAAATCGTTTGGGATTTTGCGGGCGTCAGTAAAAAACGTCATCTCTCCATTTTTTGCCAGTATCGCGAACCCCAGTAGGACAGGTAAGCATGGGATATCGGAGCCTCGAATATTGAGCAGCCAGGCAATGGAATCCAGTTGAGTAATTAGAGCGACGTCACAGTCGTTGTCTTCAATTATGGCGCCAATACGTTCACGTTTACTGCTGCTGTGCTCGCCGGTAAATTCTTCACCCAGCAATAACGCTGGTTTGGGTTCGGGGGCAGGTCTGTCGACCCACAGGTTGTCGACTGGGTTGTCCTCAATTTCGATCAGAGAAATTTCAAGAGGTTCCAATAGGTCCCTCGCAGACTTGTATGAGGAGTAGGAGTGTAGCCTCGAGTCAATTCCCACTCGTGAGCCTTTTTTTAGTGTTCTTGCTAGCCATTTAAAAGGTGGGTCTTCAATTAGGTGATGGAAGTCGAACAGGCTACCGGACGCTTGTTGCCGAACCTGGATGCTATAACGGCCATCGACAAAAATGGCCGCATGTTCCTTGAGGATAATAGCCACGCCAGCGGAACCAGTGAATCCGCTGATCCACCTTAATCTCTCGTTGTGTTCCGGGACATATTCACCGAGGTATTCATCGGTCCTGGGGATCACCAGGGCGTCCAGTCCGGCTGCGATCATTTCTGCTCGTACGGTGTGCAACCGTTTTTCCACGTCTTTCATGCTGGCTGTCATTTCATCTAACAAGCTGCTGTATCCTTAAACTCAGTCAAAATTCAATCGATTCTTGTCCAACTTTACCACCGTGACCTAGAGAGATGCATATTAATTACCAGGAAATCACCAGTATCAAGACCTGACCCTTGCTACTTGCTAAATTTTGTTTAACATCATCATCTGTAGCGGCGATTTTGCTGCTGCAATCTTAGAGGAGATAGTTCGAGACCTGGCGACACGCACAATTGCAGTATTTTTTTTCTTTTGCAACTTACAGGTTATTTATGGCTAAAAAGTCCAGAGCACATTGTTCACTAAACAAAAAACGACAATCAGAAGGGAGACAACACAGATACCAGAGCAACAAACAAAAAGAAAATCGTTTCGAAACGGCGGATATTTATATGCTGCATTCGAACCGAGCCCACCTGGAAACAATCTATTCTGCTCCAAGGTCGCATCGACCGCTAGAAGCTAAAACACCCGCACAGAAACGATACATCACCGCCATCAGGAACAATTGCCTTACTTTCGGGATCGGTCCTGCTGGTACGGGTAAGAGTTATTGTGCTGCGGCGTTGGCAGCAGAAGCATTGGAGGCGGGGCGAATCGAAAGAATCATCCTGACTCGACCAGCGGTAGAAGCGGGGGAACAGCTTGGTTTTTTGCCCGGAGCGGTAGATGAAAAGTTTTCTGTCTACATCGATGTTTTCAGGGACCTCCTTGACGAGCGCCTTGGTTCAGGTGCTGTTGAATATAACTTGCGTCATGGAAGGATCGTTGCAGCGCCGCTGGCCTTTATGCGTGGAAAAACATTCGGAAGGGATACATTCGTGATATTGGATGAAGCGCAGAATACTTCCGTCGGACAGATGAAAATGTTCCTGACCAGAATTGGGGAAGGCTGCAAGGTTGTTGTTAACGGTGATGTTTGTCAGAGCGATATCAGAGGCGCGAATGGGCTGGCGGATGCCATTGATCGTGTCCATGAATTGGC
>MDTC01234161.1_pt1 | contig 10514 bp, 8 predicted proteins | sample 811181 | NCBI WGS metagenome assembly MDTC01 (sample SAMN05326644, study PRJNA326480) | marine metagenome | isolation source: seawater | place: Pacific Ocean: North | collected 2011 | reverse complement strand
TATGTAAGAGCTTGGGGCTGGCGTTTTCAATAATCTTTGGATCAACAGAGATTATCCAGTTCTCTTGCGATCTCATCCAAGACTTAACATTAGACATGGCAGCGACAAATCTAATCTCATCTGTATGATTAACTCCGGTTCCATGAAGAAGTCTTCCATCGAAAAGCATCACCGTTCCTGCTTTTGCTTCAAGGTTTATTGCAGGAGCTAATTTTCCAACCTTACCATTACTACCTGCTTTGATTATATTTTTATGACTACCAGGAATTATCAAAGTACCACCGTTTATCTCATTTACATCTTGAGGAATGTACAGTGTATTTACTAATGCAGGAGCCTCTTCGGTTATCCATGGTGAAAGAGGACTTTGATCTAAATGAAGAACTTGAGGATAGTATCCTTTCTCTGCACCATTTGCTAAAAAACTATGGCATATCCATCCCTTACCTAGAGTTTCATTCAAGAAGCTCTCTATCAATAAGCCTGCCTGAACAAATGAAGGATCTTGTTCAATACAACCTCTAAAAATTTTTCCTTTATTGATTAACGTGTGAACATACTGACCAGATGGAGTAATACTATTCACGCCTGCTAATTTTTCTCCCTCTGCTTGATCTAAGAGTCTTTCTATAAATGAAGCACATTGGTCTTTTGACATACCATCCTCAATAAGCGCATAGCCCCATTTTTTAAAATCTTTTCTTATTTGTTTTATCTCTTTTGTAGGAGTTGGAAGTTTTTTTGTTTTCCAATAGGGATGTTTTCTACCTACGGTTGTATTCCAGTAATGAACTTTTTTCTTTGAAAGCGGTTTTTTGAAATTTGGTGGAGCTAACCAGGGATTATTTTTAAAAATTGAAGTATAAGGTTCTTGAGAGTCAAGGAAAGACTTAAAAAGCATATCCTTTTCTGGAGTATTCTTATCAATATATTCTTTAGTAAATTCTTCTATTTGAGTCATTATTACTAGTCCTTGAAAGTATTTCTTACTTTATCATAAGCCTCATTTATTAATTGAACTTTCCTAGCTCTAAGGCCATCTTTAATTTCAATATTCTCGTCCAACAAAACATATCTTTGATTTTTTTGATCAAAAATGGGCCATTCTTCTTTACCTAATGAGGGAATACCATCTTTTGCAAAACTCGTCCAAATTTCCATCATTAGTTTGGAGAAGTTAAGATCTTTGGCGGTAACATCAATATCGAAAACATCAAAATTACCAAATATATATGGCACCTCAGCAGCATGAAAAGCTTTATACTCTTTGGACCCATTGATTGAGGGATACCAATTCCATAAATATAAGTATGCAGGACTTTCAACACTTGACATCAACTTGCCCCATTTTTGCATTTGTGCGGTGAACATTGCATCAGTAGTAAAATCTACCCATGATTTTTTTGCAATAGCCTCTGTATCGATTGGATAAAGATCATATATATTACCATCAACTTCCGGTAACAAATCGTTGATTGCTAAATGAGTTAGTCTTTTATAAGACATTGATGCCAATTGAGGGCTTAGCATTTTAGGGTCAAATGGAGTTGCCTCATCAGCTGTACTACCTATCAAGACAGGAACATCAGCTTGTTCACCCTTTTGAAAAATTTCTGATATATCTTCTGGAATAATATTGCCATCAATAACTGTTAGTGAATCAAATTGAGTTCCATAGAGAGGATCTGACTCTAAATTTCGAATAATTGTTTGTGGAGGAATCTTTATTAACTCTTGCAATGAAGGATTATTATTTCCTGCCATAACTTTCGACCAATCTAATCCAAGATCTTCAGCGCTTTTAGAATATGTTGTTCTTTTATTTAAATGAGTTAAAGGAATTAGTCTGGCACCACTTTGACCTATAGCTTTATGAAATAGCCCTTTAGTTAAAGGGCTTGCCTGAAGAACATTTACACTCCATGATCCAGCAGATTCACCAAAAATAGTAACATTATTAGGATCACCACCAAACTGACTAATATTTTCCTTAACCCACTTGAGTGACTGGATTTGATCACTGAAACCTTGATTCCCAGAAGAACCCGTCTCAGTTGATAATTCCGGATGAGAAAAAAAACCAAACGGACCTAAACGGTAATTTACTGTTACTAAAATTACTCCGTGTTCTGTAAGTGCGTCACCTGGATATTCACTTCCGCTTCCCCATACTAATGCCCCTCCGTGAAACCAAACCATCACAGGAAGTTTTTCATCAGAATTTTTTGCTCGAGTCCAAACATTCAAAGTTAAGCAATCTTCGCTCATGTTGTTTATATCAGGAACTCGATCGTAGAAATCAGCTATTTGTTTTGGTTGAAAACAAATCTTTGAATTGGAGTCAGTAGATTTAATACCTTCCCAATTCAATGCGGGCCTAGCCGAAGCCCATCTGAGATTGCCTACTGGAGGCTCTGCATAAGGAATGCCTAAGTATTTCTTTAGATTCCCTTCTTTTACTCCCTTGATAAAACCATTCTCTATTTTTACCAAGGTAGAAACATTTTGGTTTCCTAAACCACATCCTATCAACGAAAAAGATAAAGCTAATAAGAATATGTTTCTTAACTTCATAGATCCGAAATTAAATCACTTAAAGCGCGAACTAAATTTTGACTTCTCTCAGCCCCTATGGCACCTTCTTCCATTAAACATGGGGTATAGCCAAAAGAAACTTTCTTATTTGTTTCGGCTATAGACATAGACCCTCCCCATCCTGCCCAAAAACAAGCTCCTTCTTCTAGATATCCCATCCAACTTACATTTTCTATGGGTAGGCCAAAACCAATACCCCATCTAAGTGGTTCTACTAATACAAGATCATTGCCTCGTATCTGCTCATCTAAGGCGTGCTTAATTAAATCTTCAGAAAAAATTCTCTTTCCTTTGTAAGTCCCTCCGTTAGCTATTAATGCCATTGATTCTGCAATAGACCTACCATTTCCATGACCTCCCGCAGCTGGAATTTCTGCTCTGCGCCATTCAGCAGTATTAGCATCGGGGGCTGTAATAATTCCATTTGTCATTACTTTCTGCATCACTGAACCTTCTTCTAATTCAAACAAATCTTCTGGATTTGCTTCAACTGCTTGATGAATTTCTGCAACTCTTGAGTGATGTGTATCTTCTAGTCCAATGTGGAAATCAATATCTAAAGGTTCGGCTATTTCATCCCTGAAAAAGTTTCCAACAGTTTTTCCAGAAATTCTCTTAATAATTTCGCCCATTAAATTACCAACAGATATAGCATGGTATCCAAGAGCAGTTCCAGGTTCCCACCAAGGCTCTTGAGTTTCAAATAAAGCTGCTACTTTATCAGGATCATATAGGTCTTCTCCTGCTACAGGCTTGTCCCATCCTGGTAATCCCGAAGAGTGACTCATAATATGACTAACAAGAATATTTTCTTTTCCTTTTTGTGCGAATTCTGGCCAATATTCAGCTACTGGAGCAAAGAAATCTAATTGTCCTCTATCTGCTAGAACATAAGCTGCTAAAGAAGTAGCATTTTTTGTACTAGAAAAAACATTAACAATAGTATTTTCATTCCAAGGAAGAGACTGTGCTTTATCTCTGGTGCCTGCCCAGATATCAACAACCATCTCACCTTCATAGGTGATTGCTAACGATGAACCTATGTCTAATCCATGTGAAAATTGTTCCTCATAACAATCTACAATTGATTTAAATTTTTCATCAAATCTTCCTTGAGTTTCCATTTACTTTCGCTCCTTTATTTTATTTTCTGATAATCTTTCGTATGCCCTCTCCTTATCGGGATCGTTTTGAGCTTAACGGATATCTGATAAGACATCATGATGTTCGCTAGTCACTATTGTATTAGCCTCCTGCTCAATAGAACAAAAGACTAACAAAACAACTTATATATCCAGAGAACTTAACCACCTAAGGAATGAACCTAAGATCTTTAAAAGTTTCTTTGTATTTCAATTCCTGCAGTTCTGGGATAGCCCCATTGACCAAATCTACCACCGCCGGTAGCTGAAGATAAATAACCGGAAATATATTCCTCATCAGTTGCATTTTTAATAAAAAATCTAGACCTAAATGTTTCGTCTGCACTTTCCCATATTAGATTTAAATCTACAATGGTGTAAGCGTCTTGCGCATACTCATTGAACTCTGAGAAATAAATCTTCGATTTATAAGCAGCATTTGCTCGATATGTTAGCGAAGACCCTGATGATAGGATGCTTGTATAGTTCAATCCTAAATTAACAGAGACTTTGGGCGCATTGGATAAATAATTGCCTTCTAATTGTTGCTCACCTAATTGTGGTTCCAAACCATTTGTATTGAGAAACTCTCCATAAGTAGCATCTAACAGAGTTACGCCATAGTTTAGGGTTAGAGAATCACTTACATTTGTTAAAGCTTCTAACTCTAGTCCGTTGACAGTAGCATCACCCGCATTTCTTGTAACTGTTTGTATACCAACAACCTGTAATACTTGAAAATCTGTGTAATCATATCTAAATAGAGATGCATTTAAGCTGGTATTGTCACCCAAAGAACCCTTGAACCCAACTTCTAAAGATGTAACTTCTTCGGGATCGTATGGTTCTGTACATTCATACGTTGCATAACCGCCAGCTTTGAAGCCTTCGCTCAAAGATGCATAAATGTTGCTATCAGCTGTTAAGTCATGTTGTATGACAGCTCTAGAAGTTGTAGATGAATATTCTGTAACCACCTCTCGATCACAAGTTTGAGCTGCAATTACAGGCATGGGTATTAATATTGAAATAAAATTATCCTGTTTGCTAGTAAATTCATCAGTTGTTCTTCTAATTCCCAGACTCAACCTAGTTGTATCGTTTAGATCAAACGTCCCATCTGCGAAGTATGCCTCAGACTCAGTATTCATTTTGTCATGCTTAAAGTCCAACATGCTAGGAGCTGGGAGACCTAATATTGGTTGTGGATTATCGAAATGAGTATGTCTGGACGTTTCGTCATCCATATAAAAAAGACCAAATACAAGGCTCATTGTGTCTCTTTCGACATTTAAGTTAAATTCTTGAGTAAATGTTTCAGTCTCCGATACATCAAATGTATCTAAATAAACACCAGCTGTACCATCTCTGTCTAGATTAAATTGATCATAAAACTCCTGATTTGCTGTTATGGAAGTTAATGTTCCAATAGCGGTTTCAATTTTTAATGTTAAAGATGAAACATCATATTCTCTGTCTGTCATATTTGTACCATTCACAGATAGAGAAGTTGGTGTTTGATAGATTTCATGGGGTTTTAAAGTTATCGTTTCAGTAGCAACTTGGGGAAAACCAAAAAGAGCAGCTAACTCTCTGTTATCTGTCAACCACCCGTATGGATCTGGCGTTCCCTCTGTCTCAACTGAAGCAACCATTAGATTTGCAGAAACTGTATCACTAATATCAGATTGTATTTTTAATCTAAATGCTTGTTTGTCCGTATAACCCTGCTCCCCACATCCTGGATTAAGACAATCATAATAACCTTCACCCTGTTCTGTTCCATGAACAACAAATCTAAAACTTGTATTGTCAGAAATTCCACCACCGAATGCTGCCTCAGCCATTGTAGTATCATATTTTCCATAGCCTAATTTCACATAACCATCCGTTTCTTGAGAAGGATTTTTGGTGATTAGATTAACAACACCTCCAATAGAGTTTCTCCCGTAAAGGGTTCCTTGTGGACCTCTTAGTACCTCCACTCTTTCAAGATCCATTTCACCTAGTTGGGATGAATGCGCTCTGGATTGGAAAATACCGTCAGTACTTATAGAGACCCCAGGGTTTCCGTTGAATTGTCCAATTCCTCTTATCGTGATGTTTTGAGCGCCAAGAACATTAGTAAAATTCATACTCGGAACTAAATGCTTCAGATCATGCATGTTAGTAATGCCTTTATCTTCAATTTCAGTTGAACTTATTGCAGTAATTGCAGCGGGTGTATCCACTACAGTGGAACTTCTTTTTAAAGCCGTAACAACTATCTCTTCAACTTCCTCTGAAATTACTGGAAGGAAAAGACTAAAAGAAATAGCCCCAATAAAGATTTTTTTAAACATGATATTCTCCCCAATATTTATGTTATAAAATATAGATTAACCTAATTACATTAGGAGTCAAACAATCTAGACTAAATCAAAAACTTTCCTTTCCACCTGGAAAAGGGTATTTTTTTAAGCCTTTAAAGTATTCACTGCCCTCTTTAAGATGATCTACACCAAACTCAGATAGCGCTTTCCATTGTGCCGTTCTCATTGACCATGTTTTCATAATATGAGTGTGTAAATCAGGTGTGGGGAAATATAATTTCACTCTCTTGTCTTTACCCTGTTTGATTGTATAAAAGCCCTTTTTAACTAAAAAGTTTATAAATCTTTCAACTGACTTATCACTTAAGTTAGTTTCATCTTTAAGATCCCTGCTAATAAAGAAACCATTTTTTCTGCACGCCATTTCAGTAAGTAGCCATAAAACAGTGTATCTTTGGTCATAGACATAAAGATCGGGTATTCCTAGTGATTTTATAGACTCATCAAGTGTGGCCTTAGATTGTGCACCCGCTAGAAATAGATTGAGGCATTTATCGTAGATGTGCATGCCATAAGTATAATTAAAAAGGAGACAATTGTGTCGGTAATTTTTTAAATACTAGTGATTATTATTATTATTTACATTTCCAATCAGAGTATTTTAATTTTTAAGTGTTAAATTTACATTATGAATACAAACAAAATTAACAACATTCTCAATGAAATAATGGAGTATGAATTAGCTGGCGTAGTTAGATATACACATTATTCTTTGATGGTTACCGGACCTTACAGACTTCCAATAGTAGATTTTCTCAAAGAACAGGCAAATGAATCTTTACAACATGCTCAACAAGCTGGAGAGTTGCTAACAGGTTTAGACGGGCACCCTAGTCAAAAAATTGCAAAAATAGAAGAAACTCATAAGCATTCTATTAAAGATATACTCGAGGAAAGTTTAGCTCATGAAGTTCATGCATTGAACCTCTATAAAAACTTATTAGATATAGTCGAAGGCGAATCGGTATATTTAGAGGAATATACGAGAGGCTTAATAGGTCAAGAGGAAGCCCATCAACTGGAACTTAGAAAAATGCTGAAAGATTTTAGTTAATTTTGCAAAATCTTCTAAACCTATTTGGAGAAATATTAGTTACGTTGATATTTTTAGGATTGAACGAAGTTTGATAGGTAAAGTATTTATCATTAATTGAAACTTGTTTAACTTTACTTTTCTTAATCTCAATCTTAACACTTTTATTCACTAAAAATTCTTTCCAACAATTCTTAATATTTTCATTAATTTCCTCGGGTGATAAGAATGCTACAAATGCATGATTTCTTATTAGTCTATTGGAGTAGGAAGCTGCTTGAGCTTCTAACTTTGTAATATTTTGTCCTTCATTCTTTATCTTAAACTTAACACTGAACAGCTCTTGAGAAGTTAAAGGAAGGCTTAAAATTATTATTAATGCCTTAAAAATCGTCTTCATCATCACCACCAGAAGAACCTGAATCGTACTCTTCCGGCTCAATGATTTGATATGTGGAGGTTGATCCTGATGAATTGGGTTGTTTTTCCAAAGTTTCTTTCATGCTTTTTGCAAAGTTTGCAGCAGAGGGACTCCAGGCAACCACAACACCTGCTACGGCTCTAGAAGTTACAGGATGTTTTTTTACCCATCTGTGAATGACGGTTGATCCTTGTAAAGTCCCACTAGCTGAAGCCCTTTGTCTTCTGTCTATATTTTCCTCAGTATAAGTATCAATCATGCCATTAGCTTTTTCTGTTGTGATTTCAAAATTATTTATTTTTTCTTGTACTTCAACATTTTCACTTCTAAATTGGATTATTGCTCTCTCTGCTTTAAGTTTAGCTGTTCTAATAGCAGCTTGTTGAGAATTGGAAGTACTTGATTTAATCCCGGACTGTGCATAACTAAGAATAGCCATATCACCATTTTCATCTCTATCCATAAAGGTCCCGAAAGTGACCATTAAAGCATCGCCTTTTTTGACTTGTTCTTTAAGTGGCTTTTTCTTTTTCTTGGGATTATTCAATACACTAAAATTACCTGTAGTCATAGCATCAGCATATTTGACAAAATTTTCAGACCAAACAACCACATTACATACATTAGTTTTATTTGAATTAGGTTTTGCACTCAAGTTAGAGTAAACCACTTTCATTCCTCTGATATTTGATGCAGCGGTAGCTTCTATCGAATCTCTAAAAACATTTTGACTCAATATACCATCAATTTCCCTTTGTAGTTCTCTTTCATTTTCACCAACTTTATCCTTATTTTCTTTTGAAATTGATTCATTTAATTTTTGATGAATTAGTAATTTCATTTTTTGATAAACAGATAAGTCATCATAATTCTGTGCTTCAAGATCATTGTTGGTTATGATATCGACGGGCTTTACACCTTCCTTAAAAGATTGAACAAACTCATTAGAGATCTCACTAGTAATTTGTTTAGCTTGACTTTCTGCCATATCAGTTTTCGCATTCATTTGAGCCCTAATAAAAGCATTTTGAATACTGTCAATGTATGAAACTTGCTGCATGCTAGCACCAGATGATCCTATACCTACTCCCACATAGAAGGATTTACCCTTTCTGGTGTTTTCTCCTTCCGACCAACCTTTATTGTCAATGTAGTCAAAGCATGCCTGTCCATCTAAAGAGTATTCCTCTTGTAAATCTCCATCAGGAAATTCTTCCTCAAATACCTCCGCAGCCACAAAGCTATAAGGAACTATCAATAATATAAGTAATTTTTTCATAGTATTTTTTATTAAGTTTTACCAATCTTCATCAAATTTTTTCTTTTGTTCAGCTCTTTTTTTCTGGATTTTAATCTTTTGTTGTTCTTTGTTAAATTCTTCAGTTAAAGGTCTTACCAACATCATTTTTGGTTTAAAAAGCTCTTCTAGGTTATCTTTAGTGGTGTTTATTATGTTTCCGTATGCTTGTTTTGGCGTAACAGAGGTGATCTTTATCATGCCAATTACCTCTTCAGACCTTCCTAAACTTTCCTTTGTATAGCTGTCCATTATCTTATCTCCACGCAAAATTAACTGCATTTGTTGACCTCTTGAAACAGACTCTCCCCCTTGACCTAAAATAACAACATTCCCTTTTATTGATTCAACCAAAATTGGAAAAATTGCGTTTAGGATTGTTTCACCTATTTTTTTTGATCCAAGATTTAATGCTGAGTACATTATTTCAGTAGGAGAATTTTGATTTGTAATGCCTAATTTCTTGAGTTCAGAATTAGAAATATTCACAGTTGCATTGCTTGAAAACTTAACTTGTGAAGTTGGCACATCAATTATTCTATAAGATACCTGAAGTACACCTTGAATTTCTTGAAAAGTCATATTATTGGTTCTCATACTTCTAACTACTTCCTTAGTCTGAGCAGTAGTTATTGTGCCAACTAAAATATAATCCGAAAAAAGTTCTTGGCCTAATTTAGCTAATTCTTGAGAAGGTACGTCTCCGGATAGCATTTCTTTCTCTGAACTTCTTTCTTGAATGTAATCTCTATCTAGTACTGTAAATTTTCTTGATTGAACCAAAGAATTAGATAAACCCCTAGAAAGTTCTTGAGCAGCAAAAGTAGGATTAGTCTGGGCACCCATCATCATGCAGCAATCTCCCCTGGCTTGGAATGGAAGAACGGCTATTCTTTTCCTTTTTGCAGACTTCGAAACTTTATATTTAGCAATGGTTGCACTGACTCTTACTACCCAAAGTGAAGAATCTGACATTTGAGTTTTTGATAAAATATCATAACTCTTTATTTGACCCTTCGATTTCGATTGGATTTCATCTTGATATTCTTGTGAAGAGAAATAATTTGAATCATTATTTTTTTGTTCTGATATTTCTATAGTTTTTAGAAAAGATGAGCTCTCCATACTTTTACCATTAACTCTCTCAATGGCTTGAACCAAAGCAGAATCAATTGCTTCCTTGACTGAAACTCCAGTACTTTCTGTCTCGATTTTTACATACTCTAAGTTCGAACCGGCAACATGTTGAGCAGATACAAGCCCACAAAAGAATATGAGTAAAAACTTTCTACGAATGCTGATCATCCAAAATTATCTTCTGGCAATTTACCTTCTGAATCTGATGTGTCCATTTTCTGTGACCTAGCAAATGAAAACACACCTTTTGATGATGAACCCAGAGTTTTTAAGAAATCCGGTATTGCTTTAGCTATTTTCATACCACCAGATAATGACTTCCTTAATTTGTTCAGTTTCATAGGATTTCTAATAGATTTCAATTCACCTTGAGCGGCATCTATCCAAGATTTTGCATCATCTGAAACCTTTGCAGTCAGAGCGACACCTTGTGCATATGGCAATAGCCCTTTTGCATATTCTTGTTTAGCTTCAGCGCTCAATTCTCCTGCTTTGGATTCTGCTTCAGCTCCAGCTT
>MDTC01014403.1_pt1 | contig 10515 bp, 14 predicted proteins | sample 811181 | NCBI WGS metagenome assembly MDTC01 (sample SAMN05326644, study PRJNA326480) | marine metagenome | isolation source: seawater | place: Pacific Ocean: North | collected 2011 | reverse complement strand
TTTAGGACCGATATCTATGCTATTGTGCAAAAAAATTGTGAGACTGCTTCAAAATGCTCTGATTTACCATAGACATACAGCTAAGAAACCCCCTATTGTATTCTATGGTGGCCTAGCCCTAACAACCTTAATCAGAACAAATCCAAGCAAATAACACAGTGTAGTATACAGGAATCAAACCTATACAAAGCTATCAAGCTACTACTTAAGCTACAGACATAATTACATCACTAACTCAGGCATTCATTGTTGTTTTACATATAGCGAATACTAGTCTACTGATACAATACTTCCGTAGCTTAAATGGGGGTTAAGTAAGATGGAAATTTTTTGTATATATACCAATATGAAAAATAGCATAAAATACCATTATATCATAGGAATAGCATTAGAATTAAGGTATATTGTTATTTTATGTCCGATATCTATGCAAAAATCACAAATGAAAATGCAATGTACAGGCACTCGCTAAAAATCGTTGTGGTCATAATAATAAAATATTTTTTTAGGTATTTTTAATATTTTAAGGATACTTCACAACGGTTTTTGAGAGCAACTATGTTTAACCAAAAAAAAGTTTTTAATATAAAATGTTATAAGAATATTCTATATGTTAAATGTCGCAATAAAATAAATAAAATGAACAATACAATGTATTCACCATATTCTGAATATGAAAACGAACCTGAGGTGCCGGCATTTTCTTTGAATACGAAAAAAGACGTATCCAATCCCTACTATCCAATAAAAACGGAATTCAATGATTTTGTAATAGAATTAAAGAAAATATATGATAAAGACAATAGTTTTTTAAAAGGTTTTAAAGATTACACGCAACAAGAAAAGGAAAAACAACGGCAAAAATTGGGCAACACAATGTCTACACACACAGCTACCGATAACAACCAGACGTTGGATATGAATGCGTTATTACCTGGTAGTGTGGATATTATATTAGAAGCTCGCAAACGCATATTGGCAAATGAAGACGAGAAGGTTTCGATATGTATTGAGCAAGATGGATGGGTGGGCGAGTTAAAGGTACGTCCTGAATATAAAGTTACTATTAAACGTTATTAAGTCTAGTTTGTATTGCCTGTTGTATGTGTAAACCATTTTCTCTATCTAAGTCTTGAATAATCCTGGTTATTAATTGCATTTGATTTGCGAATTGTTTATTTAATTTTTTGGCTTCGCGTAATTCGTTTTCTAAATCCTGTATTCGCATGCGAAGATGGTTTGGAGCCATGATGTGTTGTAAACGTTCTATCTCGTCATTTTTTTGTTTTATAATGAGAGAAAAATTATGATTCATCTGATGTCTTAAACGATTCATATCTTCTTCCGTGTATACTTTTCTCTCTGTGTGATACACATGGTCATCGTTTCTGACACGTTTGTTACCGCCTTTTTTATTTCCATCGTTTTGTCTTTTCCCTAACAGGCTCATAATATTAATGTTGATTTGATATTATTTATAGTAGTGGATTTATGTTACTAAAATATTTAATATATAACAATAATATTTATAATAAATGTGGTATGTTAAATCTTTTACGGGCTCTTTTTGCTTGTTTATAAGTATGACAACTTTATTATACAATATTTCGTTTCTATACAATGACGGTGGGTTTTATTTATTACCTGTTTTATCATTAATATGTTTGTTGAATATTACATTACATTCACCAGGATGTGTTAGTACTAGGGCAATATGTGTAAAAGAACCTACCGAAAAGCAAAGTATTTTATTAGAAAAATATGCACCAGAGAAGCATGGCCACATTCTTCAACCACCGCATGCTCATTATTCGCACATTGTAAATGCTGTGGTATTGGATTATGACCATTTCTGTTTATGGTCAAACAATGCTATTGGGTTGTTAAACATACGATATTTCATTCAATTCTTATTTTGGACATCTATTACATGTGTGTATACATTTATTTATATTTTAAATTATGTTTATCATTGTAGCAACGGTAACTACGTTTCATGTGCATGGTTACGTTGGCACGATGCCGAAAGCACTATGAATATACTTTTTTCCTTTTTATTTGGTATATTCACAACGGTCATGTTAACAGGTCAAATATATAATTTAAAAGAAGGATTGAATAGTGTGGATAAAGCTAAAGGTGTTGACGATGGTCGTTATGGTTCTTTTTACCGTTTTTTCGGTTCTTATACGCCAATAGGATGGTATTTTCCAACACCTAATACAACCGTTTTATATGACCACGGAAGAAAGAGTGTATCTAAATGTGCAACTATTTTGGAGGACAATGATATAAAAATTATATATAAATAAATATTATATTATATAAATGCGAATATTCATTCTTTTTATTTTGATTCATTTTACATATGGACATTCACCTATATTTGTTAATTCAAATAAAAATACGGTAGTAGAACCAACGCATTCATGGGCTTACTATGTTGATGAGTTTTCTTCAAATATCCATCAATGGGAGGCTGATTTTGAAGAAGACGACATCCTATTTGTTGAATTTTTAACAAGGCATAATCAATCCTTTTGTTTTGATATTGAAACGACATATGGTTCAAACAATATACATATCAACATAACACGTAAAGAACCTTACTTATATTGTTCGAAACCATTTTTTGAACCATATTCTGTATCGAACTATGATAAGCATGGTACGTTTCAAGAAGTAGCGTTGAACACTACACATTTAATAATATCTGTCGAACACGATTATCAACCATTTGTGTTGGCGGTTGGAAAAGAAGAATCAATACTTTTTAGGGATATGTTAACATTTACATGGATAATCGCCAAAGTTCAAGGTTGGTCAAGTCAATACTCATTAGGTTATAATATTATAATAGCATATAGTTTTGCCATAGCTATATCAATATTGAACGATATATATGTCAACAAAGGTTGGAATGTATTGAATAGAATCTATAGTGTTGTATCAATATTTATAATATTTTCATATATTGGAAACATATTTGACAAAATGTATCATTTTATTCGTATTAATGATGTACAGACATTGAATACTCATGATGTAACTACGTTTTGTTTGATTCATTTATTGATTCCTTTTGTTTTTATTATATTTAGTTCATGTTATTTGTTTTTTCGATTAAATTTGTGGGTAGAATGTTTTGTTGGAGAATGTTTTACTGTACATGTGTCATTCAATGTTTTGATATTGTTTATTTTCCTTGTTTTTTCGTTGTTTTTATTTCAACCAGGTGCGTTTATGGATATCATATTTTTAGTTTTTGCTTTAATATTAGAAATATCTGAAATTGAAACGTCTAAAAAATTTAAAATTTAATTTTACTTATCATATTTTTTTTTGTTATAATCGCTGATTCTTTATGAATTATTTTCTTTGTCGTTTTTATAAATATACCACTAAATATAACATCGGATATCATATGAGCCAATATCACCCATATATTTGCATTCACTATTAATAATATACTGAATACCCATAATGTCGTTTTGCCAAATTGAATCAACATAATATGGCCTATTTGTTCCCATGTTCTTTTATCACTATCTATACTTAGTATTTCTATTTTTTTAACCGATGTCAAGTCCCACAAATAATGTCTTAATCCTTGTACTATTGTAGTGGTTACAATACATATAATAAGTGTGGAAAGAGATTCGGTACAAAGGCCTATTCTTGGTAAACTTAATTTATCGTCGAATATTTTAGCATCGCACACATCAGACATTTCTATTTTTTATGTATTTTATATAGATACATTTTAGAAGAAACGTTTCGTTGACTCTGCACATTTACATAAAATACCAGTATATAAATGATTTTATATAACCCATACTTAACTATGGCACAAGGAAATTTATCAGGAATTACTAAAAAAATAATCATGCTCGCATTTTTAGTCGGTGGTTTATCCATCGCAATCACGGGTATTCTAGGCGCCATTTATGTGCGCAATTATCCATTCCACAGTGACCCATGTGACGGAAATATCGGTAGCAAAACCACGCAACCAACGAATGCAGCTACCTGTCAAGGAGACGCTACCAATCCAGGTATTATCGTATCTAGAGGATATAGACCAACAGGTGCGTTAATTCATGAAAATCTATTACCAGCAGATTTTGCAGACGCAAACGATAATTTGTGTGTTTGGGATACAACACATGAAGTATGTGCAGAAACAGCAGGAACCAATGTAGAATGTGACGATACCAAAGACAGTAATGGTCAATTGAAAGACCGTAATGGTCCTAACGACAAATGCTTACAAACCAGAGTACCAGAAATCTGTAAACAAACTGGATTCAGAGACGCAACTGACCCTGGCGAAACACAATCTGTAGTGGAAAAATTGGCAGATGCAGGCCATAATGTCGAATTAGCTTTCATCATGTTCCTTGTTGTTTCCGTATTGGGATGTTTGAGTTTAATTAACATCATGTTCCGTTTGGAATATGGATACATTAGTGGACTCACTGTTGTATGTAAGTTGATGACCGATGTTAAACTTTTTAAGAATGTATTGTGTGCTAAGAAAAATAAAGTTGACATTGATGAAGATGAAGGGCGATTTCATAATGACCACGAAGCATACAGCATATGGGTGGTATTATTAATTCATGAAGTATTGATTATCGTGTTTGGAAGAATGGCAATTGATGCACAAGAATTGATTCAAAAAGAATGTTACGATGTTACAAACGCTCCTTTATATGGTACCGGTACAGCATTGGACTTCATCAAATTGTCGTCCGACAAAGACGCGTTCGAATTTGAAGCACAAGGTAACCGTTTCTACACCACTTTCGTTGTATTCTGGTGGATTACTGTTATTTCGGCAGCAGTGAAAGCATTGGGAATATTCATGGCTGTAGAAAAAACGTCCGATATGGACATTGCTATTCCATTGGCAACTGAAATTCTTCCAGTTATGTGTGGAGGTAAGTCAGAAACAGCAGGAAGTTTCGGCACGGGTGGAAAAATGAATATGGGTAGACGTGTACAATTAAGAGGTCAATTTTAAAAAAAAAATTATAATGTAGGAGTAAATTTAAATGTTTTTATATCTTCATCATCTGTATCTTGTTCTAATACATCATTTGATACTTCAACCACTTCTTCCACTAATTCTTCTACTGGCTTTTCAGTTACTGGTGGAGGAGGAACTGGTACATTTCCTGCATTGACAGGTGCGGCCAAAGCTGTATCCAATTCTAAATCTGTTTTATCATTGCCATCCATGCCTAATTTGGTTTTATATTGAGCTAATTTTGCTTTTCTCATATTGTTATCATTTTCAAGTTGTGCAATATCATTATAAGTTAATATGCTTTGTTCTTTTGTTTTAATATCGTTAGTAGTCAAATAAGTTCTCAATTGTTGATATTCACTAATTAATATTTGTCTTCTCAACAAAAATTGATCTCTTTTTTGCAATACTAACTTAGTTAATTGGTATGAACTACCAATATCGATTGCGTCTATATATGGTTGAACCATAGGTTTAAAAAAAGTATTTTTATCAATATTAGATTCAACATAACCATTTTTAAACGTTTTGCCTTTCCATATGTCATTCGTGCTGATAGCGTTGAGTTCATCTTCTATATTTTGTAAAGCATTATCTAAAGCTGTAGAATATTTTTGAACGATGCTTGCATCTAATTTATTAATATCACCTAATACTTTTATTTCGTCCATTATTTTATCCAATTTTGGTATTAGAGTGCTCATTGTTTGATTTAGCCATTGTGAACGTTCTTTAAACAATTCAACCCTAGATTTCAAAACATCTAATTCGTCCATGGTTAATAATTTTTTATTGATGTCTTGTAGATAATTCATATCCAATGGTATACCCGACATTTTCCCTTTAATTTTATGATATGTATCTACCATGTTTGTTTCTATTATATGGATTAATTATATACTGTATTTTGAGTATAAGTGGTTCAATCATTACATAAATGTCATCCAAAATAACTATCGATATTAACTCCAAATGGCTATTTGATAATTTAGACCCAAATGAAAACCAATATCTAGTATTCGAGAACGGTGATATGCGTTTGATAACCGTTTTTGATGATATTGGAATGGTAGATAAATTATGGCAACCATCGGTCGGACCATCAGATTGTGTAAAAGATATTTACTCTTGGAAAGTTGAACCACAATTCGTTTCCATAGTTGAGGGATATTATAACAACATACAAAGTTTTAATATCATTGTAAATATAAAAACCAATACCTTAACTTTAAAATCAGGAGGAATATCTTTCGATCATGGTTTTGTATGGGAAATGACGGATATTGAATTGAATTCCGATATGTCATGGTCACTAGACGATACAACGGTAGATGGAGAAGCAACGTTTGATTGGAGAGAAGTGCAAATCATATCAAACGTATCTAAAAGTATGGCATCGGTAAACATATCGGTTTTCAATAGCAATAATGAAGTATTATGGATAGGATACGATAACAAAGGTGCATCTGTATGGACACATAAACATAAACGATTAACATGGAAACATGGAGATGCTAATACTACTGTATGTCCTGATATATTAAATAGAATGTTAGATTGTATGCCAAAATCGAACACATATGGAGAAAATATAAAATTTAGTATTTTAAACTCGAAACTTTTAATGATTGAATCATTTAATTTATCAGGTCAAAAAGTTGTCGGTTATTTATCACCCAAAACCGGTGGATTAGATAGTTCAAGTGAAGATTTACCAGCTAAAAATTGACGTTCATCTTCTTTAACACTATACTTAGCAGTCATATTGTCTACAAAATTTTTAATTTTTCTCTGTTCTTCATCTTCTGGTTGCCAATTTTCCCAATCTTTCACTGCACGATGGGTTTCATTTACCCATTGTTGTTGTTCCTTTGTCAAATTTGACATATCAGGATGACAAAATGCTTCTCCTTCATGGTCAGGAACGATAAAATCTTTCATCTCAACCGCTATTTCTTCCTCCTCTTCTTCACCATCTGAATCACCCGGTGTCATATCAAGCACAACATGGTTCTCATCCTGCTTTAAACAGTAATCGTGCAAGCCCACTACATAACCCATAGCATTCCACATTTTACGAACCATTTCCTTTGTAAGCGTTGCATCTGTTGTACCCACATGTCTTATAATATATTCAGGACTTACCACATGTGTTTCTGTCTCATTAAATCGCCATAGCTTTTTTTCATATAATTCAGTACGATACAAATAATGAACTTGAAGCGTGTTACCTTCTATCGCGACAATTTCACCTACGTATGCACCATCTACACATGCACGGTCTGGTAATGTATAATTTATTAAATCTCCTTCCTTGAACACAGACATTGGTAATACGTTTACGAAATGTTGATTATCAGCTGGTTTTATCCAAATAGTAGTGTTATCTGCAAGTTTTAAAACGTTTAGAGTCAAACTAGCCATGATTAAATATATTATATATTACATTTCTTATATAGTATTTTCTTAACTTATTCGTGCATTTTAGGAAACAATGTTTTAAGAATGTTCTTTTCTTCTTGTGAGTACCACGAATGTGTTATTAATTTAGTTTCAGGCATGTTTTTAAACGTTTGTACGATTTCATTTTTTTTCTCTACAAAGGAGTCTTCGGATGGCGCATGTTTCCATTCGTGTATGGGTGTGTATTGACGCGCGATGGCTTGCGATGTATTTTTCCAAGCATTTATTTTGGATTCTAACACGTTCCATGGCACTTCTTTATGTCTAAAGGCGGACAATACAGCCATGGTTTCTTCCCAGTACGAATGATCAAAATGTATTTTCCAAACTTTAGAATACCATGGGGTCCACATGTAGAAGTAGGTAATTGGTGTGCCAAGGGCAATCATTTCAAAATGTACTTGTGTGATGTAATAATAAGGTGGATTTTTCTTTTTCATTAGATTCTTTGCCATTGCCAACGGCATTGGTTTTCCTTCATTGTCTCTTAGATGTGAACCTGGACATTTGATTTCAAAGGCAGCGCGTTCTATAACGTCGAATGGTCTTTTGGCAGAACCATCTTCGTTGGTTTCTATGCGTACGATGTATCCATCAGGGGATGCGGCTATCCAATCGTAGGTTGGGTGGTCGATGATGGACGTTTCGTATATGATGGTACCGGGCATATTTTTATAGAATTGTTCACAAGCGAGGTCTTCCATGTTTGAGCCCCAATCAACGGCAGCTTGTTGTCTGTCGTCAAATTTTTCAGGAGGAGCTTCCCCAAATACTTTGTCCCACATTTTTAAATAAGATGCTTCATCTTTGCATTCGAACATGATAGAAGATGGTTTCGAACCTGTCATTTTATGTTTTCGTTTTTTAAACCATGCATCCGTTCCTTGTTCTACTGCATCCGTATTTTGTTCCTTCAACGGTACGAACATTTCTAGATTAATATATGGTATTTAAGTATTAGAATATTCTAATAATGTACTGGGTTTATTTATTAAATTTTTTAACGTGTTGTTTTAATGCTTCAGCTTTTTTATTACAAGGTATCGTTCATTTTCCGTTTATGGACGATAATTACTGGACAGAAAATATGAAAATAACAGCACAATTTTATGTTATACCATTGCTGACAGAATTTGTTACGGCATGGTTTAATATAGAAGATAGTTTATGGATTTCGTCGATAGTGGTGTTAATGTTTGGTTGGATAACGTGTGGCTTTTGTTGGTATTATCAGATACATTTGTCGGACTATGCATCGGTTGGAACACAGCAGTCATTGACAAACATGGCAAGATTTAGGTCATTCTTTTGGTTATTGAGAATAGTAATTTTATATTCGTGGTTTTTGTCAACGAATAAGTAACAAATAATCTTGGTATATAATATATAGTATTATAGATATATATATGAATAAAACATATGCGTTGCAAAGGCCTAATTCTGCACCAGAAATAAATTCGAAAAGACAGAGGCGTAAGACGCGTATGGTATTTTATAAAGAAACATTGGAAAATAATATATTTTCCTATTCGTGTTTCAGTTGTTCGTATCCCATTAAGATAGAGGGTCATGATGATATTGAGATTGAATGTGCCAATTGTTCAAGTAGAATTATAAGAAAAAATAAAACGAATAAAGATCGTGTTGTGGAAGCTATTTAGAATAATTACTTTTTACTAAATTTATAATTGTTGATTGTTGATATTGTTGATTGACTTCCTCAATAAAATACTCTTTATTGAATGTTTTGACAGAAGGTGATGCTCTACATAAAATTCTTAATATTAATGATTCTTCGTTTTTTAATGCTTCTGATTTAGAATCTTTATCTTCTTCGTCTACCATATATCTATTAATATACCAATCTAATGTACATTGATATCGAACACAATTAATTACTTCATTCCATACTCTCATTCTAACACGAACCATATGTGTATGTTCCATGTCGTGATAAGTACCTAATGGCTTGAAAAAAGAACATGTGTTTTTATCAATTTTAGCTTTGAAAAAATAAACACTGTTTTCTAATAATGCACTCATATATAACAGAATATAAATCCTTGATATACTACATCTTTTTGAATCCTTTTTCTTTTAAAATGAACTATTTATTCGTATTCGTACAATGAAATGAATAAAATTATATTCCTTATGCTTTGCATGTTAATATTGACACAATCACGAGAATTAAGAGGTGTTGATGAAGATACCTTTACTATAGAAGACATGGGGGACATAGTAAATAATACAGCTGTGTTTGATAATATAATAAATTATTTTTTCAAATACAACATGCCCAGTATTGTGTCTTATAAACATCAAGACGCGGAGTGTTATTATATAGGTGACAGGTGTATATTTGAATTGGAAAACCATAATATATTTATGGAAATCGATTTTGACGAAGATAAACCACTTTATACAATGATAGTATCTCATAACAATATGAGACGCCAATTACAAGGTGAATCGTGTAACATGTTCAATGATGATTTAATCCTATTGAAAAAAAGTATAGAATGTAAAATTACAGAGTATGCGCATATTATAAAGATTAAGAACATATAATTAAATTAATTTTTTTTATAAACTACCATTACGATATTTAGCAATACTGTCCATCATAGACCTAGCATTACCTTGACTCATTCCTTTCAATGCACCGAATAACATAGAATTACTTTCACCAAACGTTGCTTTGGTTTGGTTTGCAATTTTTTGATTTACAGCAAAAGGGTTGTATGCATTTTGCACTGGTGCACGTTTTTTAATAGATGCAGCTTGTGTTACTTCAATTGGTGCATCCATACCACGACGTTTTTTCATGATGGTATCGACTACTTGTTGTTCTAATACTCTTTTCTTTGACATTGACTCGGATTGTATAAGTGCCGAGCGCGTGCCAGCATGTTTCATGGATGCTTTGTGAGCAATTTCCATCATTTGCATAGATGCTTGTGGATGGTTATGTGCTAAAGCAAAAATAGCTTTTTTATTTTCTTCGGTCATATCACCTG
>MDTC01262717.1_pt1 | contig 10516 bp, 9 predicted proteins | sample 811181 | NCBI WGS metagenome assembly MDTC01 (sample SAMN05326644, study PRJNA326480) | marine metagenome | isolation source: seawater | place: Pacific Ocean: North | collected 2011 | reverse complement strand
TGGTGTAGCTTGGAATCACGGAAGCTTGCGGAGCTTCAAACCTGGGTTCGAATCCCAGCCTGGGCGCCATATTCTTTTAATGGATTCCTAATGAGCATTCCTTGTCCCGAGTCATAGCACAGATATTTTTTGCAATTTTTTTGTTAAATTTGTTTATTCCTTTCGCTCAACCATCAGAAGAAATTAGGCCAATACCTCTTACTCACGTTCATTTAGTAGATGATAGGCTGGAAATTGTATACGCAGATGTTACATTATCAGGGGAATTGGGGTTAGTTGAATCTCCGGAAGGCAAACTTGATCTATTTGCTAGAGTTTCTAATTTGGATTCTAGCCATCATGATTTTATAACAAGTATGGGTGGAGTAATTACTTCTAGCTTTGATAGATTTAATACATTTGGATTTATTATTGATATTGAAAAGATTCCGGATACCGTTTATTTACCAGATTTGGAATGGTTAGAAGCAAATGTTCTTTTTTATCCTACTCTAGATAATAGTGTAGAATCTATAGGTACTAGTGAAATTTGGGATGAATTTGGATTTAAGGGCGAGGATACTACTATAGCAATATTAGATACGGGAGTTGATTTTGACCATGAATCATTGGATGATTTAGATGATATATCTTCAACTTATGATCCAAAAATAGCTATTGATTCAAATGGTATGCTTGGATTTTATAATGCAAACACAGATCAGGAATACCCCGATGAACAACCTCATGACTCTGGAAGCCACGGTACTCATTGTGCAGGTATAGCTGCAGGAACGGGAGGTTCAAGCGGACAATATGCCGGCGTTGCCCCTCAAGCTAACTTAGTAGGCGTTATTGCCTTAGATGGGGGTTCTGGTGATGAAGGTGATTTACTTAGAGCCGTTGATTGGACAATACAAAACAAGGATAGATTTTCAATTGATGTAATGTCACTCTCATTAGGAGGTCCTATCGTTATTCCCGGTGCAACTAATAATGGAGGTTCTTCAATTTCACAAGCATTAGATGTTGCTGTTGAAGCTGGTATTGTTACAGTAGTGGCAATAGGTAATGGCAATTTAGGTTTAGCTGCACACCCAGGTTCAGTATCATATCCTGGAGATAGTGTCAAAGCAATAACAGTAGGTTCAGTTAATGATGACCATTCTAGAGAAATATATTCTAGCCGTGGACCTACAGGAGATGGCAGAATGAAACCTGATGTTATGGCTCCAGGAGGCGCTATAATGTCGGCCCAAGCCAATTCTGGTGATGGCTATGTGTCTTATTCTGGAACTTCCATGGCAACGCCTCATGTTGCAGGAGTAGCTGCACTTATGATTCAATCTAACCCAAATGTTAGTCCCACATCAAGTACAGATTATGTAAAGCAGATTCTTAGAGAAACAAGTGATCATAAGGTTCCTTTAGACGTTGATTGCGGAGAACTCTTTTCTCCTAATAATTGTTACGGGTGGGGAACAGTAGATTTGGTAGGTGCAGTTTCACGTTCTATGAATTTAGAAAGTACTGATTTAACTGGAAATACGGGGATTCAGTCAGAAATGAGCGAAACTTTTGAAGCTTCAGTGACGTACACTAAGACAGAATATACGAATAGAGGAAAAGATGGTGGTACAGTTAATAATTTTATTCAAGGAAATGATTTGCCAGACAGAGTTAACATTTTAGCTACGTATTCAAGTAATTGGCCAAAACCAGACACTTTTTCTCTTGATTCTGGCGAAGGTTCAGGAATCACTTCAGAAATTAGCATGAATCCAGTTTATGAAGAAAATGGTAAATGGATGTTAGAGGCTAATTTCAATTTTACAGGATCAGTTTCAGCAGGTAGTGCAATAGATAGCTTTCCTCGTTTTCAGTTTGATGTTAAGGCTCCAGAAACAGATGAAGCCATACCATTAACCGTTTATTACTCCATTAACGACATGTTTGGAATTACAAAGAATTTTACAATAGCTTCGTTTACAGATTTACCTGATCTTTACATTGAAGAAGTGATAATTTCAGATGATATTCTAGAAGGGCAAGAAGTACCAATTACAGCACGTGTTGTTAACCAGGGACCAGGTCCGGCCAGAGAATATGAGCTGAATTTTTATGATAATGATGAACTTTTTGATTCCGTAAAGATTGATCAGAAATTGAATTCAAACGAGGCTTTCAATGTCCAAACTGTATGGGTCGCAGTAAAAGGAGACCGTGAATTATCAATTGAGATAGTTTCGATAGTTCCACAAGATGAAGTCGAATCTAATAATTATTTTTCAATGGATGTCACAGTTTCTGAATTTTTGGATCAACAACAACCTCTTGTATTCATTAATGAACCTGATCAGAATGAAATAGTTTCGGGAATTGTAGTTGTTAAAGGAAGTGCTAGTGATAATGTTAATTTAGAATATGTGGAAGTAAGATTATTGCCTAATGATTGGGAAAGGGCTAATGGATTTGAGAGTTGGGTTTGGTCTTGGAATTCTAGTAACGACTTGAATGGTCGATATACTATTCAAGCTAGATCATTTGATGGTTATACTTACTCTTCAATTTTTTCTATAGATATTGAAGTTACAAATGAGGGTTCAAACCGTAGACCTACTGCATATTTGACTTCAAACCTTGATGAATTGTATGTTGGAGACAAGATTATTTTCTCGGGAAACAGTTCAACAGATAATTCAGAAGTAGTTAAATATCAATTCAATTTTGGAGATGGACGGCAGACTGACTGGAGCGAAACATCTTGGGTAGAATATTACTTTGAAGAATCTGGTAATTTTGACGTTGTTTTGAATGTTGAAGATGATGAGGGTGCACGTTCTTCTTCTGGAGATTCAATTACTATAAATGTTAAAGAAAAGCCAGTTAATAATCCTCCAATCTCAAAGATATTCTCTCCAAAATCTGGTGATGAGTTTAGAGACGATGAAATGATACAATTCTCTTCACAAGGTTCTAATGATCCGGACGGAGATTCACTTGAATTTATATGGTATAGCAGTTTAGATGGAGAGATATTGCGAACTTCTAACACAATTGGTGAATCAATTCTTTCTCAGGGCACACATGTAATAACTTTGAGAGTTGAAGATTCTAAGGGAGAGTATGATGAGCAATCAGTTCAAGTAGTTGTTACTTTATCCGAAGAATCTTTTGCCTCAGAAGAGAGTCCACTAAATTTTGTTAGTTTTTCATTAATTATTATGCTTATTACAATAATTTCACTATTTAGGCGAAAGAATTAGTTTACATTTGATAATCTGTGCCAGAACCATCATACTCTACTCTTGAGACTTCGTTTTCCCAAAGTACCAATTTTGTTAAGTTACAGAAAGGTTTGTAATCGTTGCTATCATTTTGATTCCATGACATATGAAATTGGTCATACAATCTTTCCCAAATCCATTTTACTAGAACTTCACTAGTAGGATTCTCTAGACCTTCAATATCGTTTAAGTAATTATGATCGATTACTTTGTATATAGGTTTGATTGCATACTTCTCTATGTGGCCGAAATCAATCACAAAACCAGTCTCAGTATCCATTTCACCTTCAACATGAATCTCTAGTTTGAATGCTAATCCGTAAACATTCTTACAAGGGTGTCCGTCTGGAACCTTAGGCAACCTTCTTGCAGACTCGAATCTTATAATCTGTACTAGTTTATGCATTACAATTCGATAACTTCGCCAGCATCAGGCATAATCCATCTTCTTTGCCTGTACTTCTTAAGAATATCTTTTTTCTCTTCTCTGAGTTTTCGATTTAAATGTATCAATGCCATTTTCTTTGGCCTTGCCATATCATCTAATCTTTCCAACTGTTGTAAAGAGCAGTGTGTCTTCGTACCGACAGTTATAGTTTCACCTCTAGGATTCTTCACAGTACCATCACTAGTGTATGCTTCATGCACCAATAAATCAGCATTAGTATATAGTTTTGAGGCCGTAGGTGTAAACATTCCATCTCCAGAATAGCAGAAAACTTTTGTTGGACTTCCAGCCTCTAGTCTTAGTCCTAAGTTCTGAACGGTATGTCTTGTATTTACAACTCTAAGATTCCAATCATCCCACCTGTGAGATCGTTGTAATTCTCTAAATCTTAGTGTAAATGGTAGATTTGCTACCATTCCGTGGTATGCTACTTCCATTAATCTTTCAACATTTCTTTGAGTTCCAACAGGTCCGAATAGGTAGAAAGGTCTGGTTCGACCATCTTCCCACATTCTCATCATAAGAGCAGGTAATCCGAATACGTGATCGGCATGAAAGTGTGAAATAAAGATTCCATCTAGATAATCGGGTCTCTTAGATTGATGCCATACAGCAGGAGGTGCTGTTGCACCACAATCTACCAACATTCTTCTTCCAGCAGCTTCCACTAAGATACATGTATGGGTGTTATTTTCATCGAAAGCTTCTCCAACGCCTAGGAAAGTAACTTTCATTGTTTCACTCCACTTAGGCTGTAGATATTGCTATAGCTTGCATATTGATTTTCTTTCATGTACATTTCGTTTTCCATTATTTCACATCACGTCATTATTACAGCAGTCTGCAAAAATTTATATTTCGCGGACAAAGGGCAAATATATAAAATTAAGTAGTAACCTTTATCAAACACCTAAAAAAATCAGTGCATTCTTCTTCGAAAACCTTCTAAATATTTGTAGACTGACCCATGTTCAGAACCTGATAAAACCATAGATATTGCTACTTTAGCAGCTTCCAATCCATCTAAATCTGAAATTATGCTAACTGTGTGGCCTTGAATGGCAAGATTGCATCCAGTCATATCTTCTATGATGTGACGCGTCTTACCTCCTCTCCCAATCAATCTCCCCCTTATTGTACCTAATCTCTTCTTTGATCTTCCAACGTAGTCTCGAATATCAATGATTTCAAAATAATAATCCATTTCAATTAATTGATATGCAATTTCAGGACTAAATCCTCTTCCAATAGCTTTTGCAGTATTTATTATTTGCAAATTTTTCAAAGCATCTTTTTCATTTCCCTTAATGATTTCAACTAATCCTTCCTGAGAATCTATGGAAATTTCGCAACCACTCAGTTCTTCAAGTTTTCTCTTAGTCTTTCCTCCAGGTCCGATTACAGCTCCTACTCTCGAGGAGGGAATTCTGACATATTTCATATTTGGAATTCCTCTTTTTTTATATTTGGGATATATTTTTTCCAAAATCGGTGTAAATTTTTCATGTCTCTTTCATGTAATTGTGAATAAAGCGGATGACTATCAGGTACTGCCTGTCCTACATCTATTATGAAAGGTTCTTCTCTTCGATTTATGATATTATATTCACTTAGATCTCCATGCGAAAGTTTTTGATTACGGTAAGATTTGATTGATTCTTTCAACATTAATAAAAATTTTTCAGGTTCTTTAGGAGGCAATTCTCTAATTGTAGGATATGGTCTAAATCTCCATCCAAGATATTGCATTACTACTATATTTTTATGAACGTGGTAAGGTTTAGGAACGTTTGCCCCTGCAGCCCTCATGGAGTGTAAATTTTTGTATTCTTTTTGAGCCCAAGTGAATATTCTTTCCCGAGGGCTATTTCCGCTATTTTTAAATCTAGTATCTCCCTCAATATATTTTTCTAATTTTCTGAAAGTTGCAGTATTTATCCGATATATTTTTACAGCTCTATTTTCTCCACGAATAGTTCTAGCTCTGAATACATTACCTTCTTTGCCTGTAGCAATCACATTTTCAATAGTACTTATAATTCCTTGACTAATCAATTGCTGTAAATTTTTTAATGTAACTTCATCAAATACATCATCGATAGTTTTTTTCCAGTCTTGGCCATAAGTTGCATTTATTCTCCCTATTTTTCTATCTAGTACTTCGGTTCTGCCTTGCATTTATTAGTAGATATCTAAAATTTCAGGTATTTTGCCTTTTCTTTTTAGATTTGATGTTTGGGTAGGTGTATATCTGAATTTTACATCAGCTTTAGTATCTTGAAATGACCATGGGACGACTATTAACAAGTCATTTTCACGAACCCACATTCTTCTTCTTAATTTACCAGGTATTCTTCCCATTCTCCTTTTACCATCCTCACAAATTAACTGAAGCCTTGAACCTCCTTGAAAAGTTTCTGCAACGGCAAACATTTCCCCTTTTGGTTTATAGGGTAGTGTAACTCTTATATTTTCAGTTGGTTCAGGTGTATGGCCCTTACCTTTTTTCTTTTTTGTTCCGCCTTTTTTTTTTGTTACAGGTTTCGTTTTAGTTTCAGGTTCCTTTTCTGTTTCAGTTTTCTTTTCTTCCTTTAAAGTAGATTCATCAACAGATTTAGCATCTTCATTATCATTGACCACAGTTCTCTCGACAAGAGTTCCTATAATAAGATTGCCGCCCCAGTCCTTATTCATCCTATTCTATTGAAACCTAATGTCTTTATCTAAAACATGTGTGCATGATGAGCACGAAAAGTTGGGTGCAAAGATGGTTGATTTTGCAGGTTGGCATATGCCCATTCAGTATACTAGTATTGTATCTGAGCATAATACCGTCCGAGAGAGAGTTGGAATCTTTGATGTTTCACATATGGGTCAGGTCTTTGTTTCCGGCCGTGATGCTTCATCATTCTTATCTTACATAACGACATGGGATGTAAGTAAACTATCTAATGGAGATTGTCGTTATTGCCATATTCTTAATGATAATGGTCAAATAATAGATGATACTATAGTTTACACATTTACAAATGATAGTTATATGCTAGTTCCTAATGCGTCTATGGTTACAAAAATTTACGATTGGTTAAATTTGAAATCCGCAGATTTTGAGGTATCTATTGATAATAAATCAGATGAATTTTTTTGTTTTGCAGTACAAGGTCCAGAAGCTCCTAGGCTTTTACGTCAACAATTCAACTTATCAATTACTCCATTTAAACTACTGGAGATTGGAAATCTTATAATAAGTGGAACTGGATATACTGGAGAAAAAGGATATGAGATCATGGGTCCAATTTCAGAGAGCTTAGACGTCTGGAAGTCATTTTTAGACATGGGAGCTATACCTATAGGGCTTGGTGCAAGAGATACTTTGAGGCTTGAAAAAGGTTATTTATTATCGGGAACTGATTTTAACGGAAAACAAACTACGCTTGAATCAGGTTATTCTTGGGTTATTGATTGGAATCATGATTTCATAGGCAAAGATAAGCTTCTTTTGCAAAAAGAAGAAGGACATAAATTGTTGAAAGGCATTTTACTTGAGGAGAGAGGAGTTCTTAGGCCAGGCTTGCCAGTATATTTTGAGGGCACGCAGATATCTGAACTAACTAGCGGTTCTTTATCTCCATTATTGAAAAGAGGTATAGGTCTTTCATATTTGGATTTACCAATTGGGACTACTGTTAACATCTCAATACGTAATAAACAATTAAAAGGGCGCGTCATTCAGACTCCATTCTTATGAGCGAAATACCTGAGAATTTAAGTTACACTGCAGATCATGAATGGGTTGGCCCTAACGAGGGAGATGGAGTTAAAGTAGGCATAACCGACTATGCCCAGGATTCACTTTCTGACGTTGTTTTTGTAGAGTTACCTAATGTTGGTGATGAATATGAGCAAGGTGAAGTCATGGCAGTAGCAGAATCAGTCAAAGCGGCAAGTGATATTTATGCACCAATTAAAGGTAAGATTACGGCAGTGAACGAAAAGTTAGAGGAATCTCCTGAATTAGTTAACGAATCTCCCTACGGCTCTGGTTGGATGGTTCAGATGGAACCTTCTGGAGAGATGTCAGCATTAATTGACGCTGAATCTTATAAGAATTCACTTGATTAGTCACCTTAGAGTTAAGAGAGATAAGGCAGAAGAAGCTAAAGATTTTTTAAAGATTAATGGTTATTTGAATGGAGATTATTTGCCTATCAAAGAAGATGGCTTTGTGCTCTGGCCTTTAAATCTAGATTCAGTTCAATTTGAAGGCACAATAGTTAGATGTGATGGAGTCAGTTATACTAAACATTCAAGAGATTATCGTTCGAATTTGAGTAATGAAGTAAGAATTATGGCACCACGCTCTTTTGATATATTTGGTGATATTGCAATTTTAAGGCTAGTAGATGATTTAGATAAGCACAAAGTGGAAATTGCTGATGCTTTACTATTGTCTCACAAGAATATTAGGACAGTGTGCGTAGATTTGGGAGTTAAAGGTGATTTTCGAATAAGGGAGTTGGAGATTATCTCAGGAGTTCCTAATTTTATTTCGATTCATAAAGAGAATGGGGTTAAATTTAGTGCAGATATATCTAAAGTATATTTTTCTCCTAGATTAGCCACAGAAAGAGAAAGATTATATTCGCTTGCAGAAAAAGGAGAAGTTATACTTGATGCTTTTGCAGGTGTAGCTCCTTTTTCGATTTTACTAGCAAAGAAAGGGTGTAATGTATTGAGTTTAGATTCAAACCCTGATGCCAAAAAGTGGGCTTTGAAAAATTTTAAGCTTAATGATATATCTTCCAAACAGTATAGTTACTATAATTCAAAGTTTGAAGAGTATGTATTTGGGAACGAAAAATTTGATAGGATAATTATGAATAATCCTACCAACAGTTTAATTTACTTAGATAAGGCTATGAATCTAGTCGCTGAAGAAGGCGTTATACATCTTTATCTAATTGCGCCCAAAGAGGATTCATTTGCTATATCAGATCATCTTAGATTTGGTTACGAGTGTACAGGCAAAAAAGAAGTTCATGCATACTCGCCATCTTCTTCATTATTTGTGTTTGACATTAAGAGAAATCCGAATTAATGTCCAAAATACAAACCAGTAAGTTTTTATACTAGTTACTGAAAAACTGGGTATTCTTTTATTAAGACCTTGTCAATGGTATGTAACCGTTTACCGATAAGGTAAAGAGGTAATAGGACAAAACGCGAAGGTGTGCAAAAAATGAATACAAACGTATCAGAATCAGGGTCCCTTTATGGGAAAATGATGGCAATTCTCGTCGTTGCTCTGTTTGCTCTTAGCAGCTTTACTGCTATGGCATCTGCAGGTGATGATGAAGAACAAGAAAGTGAAATAACCATGGGAATTACCATTGGTGAAGCAATAGTTTCCGAGTCAGAAGGAGAAGTAAGTATTGTAAGTGAATTCAATCCAGCTCCTCTTGATGAACAAGAAATACCTATTGCAGTAACTATGGCTGAAGGAAAATTTTCACCAGCCCGACAAGATCAAGGTGCAGCTAAAGTTCTCTTAATGGATGACGATGCTGAAAACTGGATGTCAGGGCCATGGATTGAAGCTTCTCATGTAGAAACTGCTTTGAATGATGGTGGTTACTCTTTCGATGTTTACCGTGGTGGTAAATGGGGTGGAGTTAACAAAGAACTTCCGTCGGGTGATGCAGGTTTATCTTTATTAGATGATTATGAAGTAATTATCTGGTATTCTGGATGGAATACAAACATCTTTAGTTCATCTGAGACTTCTGTACTAGGAGATTACTTAGATGGAAATGATGGTGGTAGTGATTCTTTCAGTACAGATAACCGAAATATTATTCTATTAACTCAAATGACAGATTGGGTAGATGCTTATTCTGGCCAATTTGAAAATTCATATTTACACTCAGACACGCAATCATCATCTTATTTGATTGTTGATGGAACTTCAAACCCTATGAAAGGAGTTTCAAGTTCTATTTTTGAAGGTAAAGAATTCGCAACAGATACTGCAGGAGTTCATTATTTGGACAGACCTTGTGGTATTAAGCCAACAGGTCCTGAATCAGTAGGGGCTTTCTGGTATGATCAAAGAAAGGGAGCAGCAGACGGTCATGAATATCATGCAGTTCAATTCCCATCTGAAACATATGCAGGTACTCAAACTCACAAAGCATTCCATTTTGCTGATGAAATTGGAGTTTTCAACAAAAGATCAGACAGAGCAGATTTCTTTGCATCCATATTATCATGGATGGAAGTCACACAAGAGTCAACTAAGAACGTAGACATGGGTATTGGTGGAGTGGACATACCTAACCACGTACAGTACTGGAGATCAGTCGAGTCTATGGTTCCTGTTGACATTGGAATTACAGTAACAAACTATGGAATGTTACCACAAAGTAGTACAGCAGTACACTTAAAATTGAAAAATCAATTCGGTCAAATTTTATTCGATAGCACTTTTGATACACGTGCTTTCCCTGAAGACCACCCTATGCACATCGAAGATTCAATACAAAATGGTGACAGTATAGTATTTACATTTAATAAGACAAATGATAGGTATCAAAGGATATATGATGGACTTGATCCAAATAAAGCACGTCATGTACTTTTCACTAGTGCAGGTATGGATGTTTTAACTGCAGAAGTAGTTCACACAGGAGATCAAGGAGCTCCAAATAACTTTGTTCAAGCAGAAATTGGTGTTGGTAAATGGATTGATACCATGGAAGCTCCAGAAGATGAAATTGGAATTGCAGGAACTATTGCAGATACT
>MDTC01159845.1_pt1 | contig 10517 bp, 6 predicted proteins | sample 811181 | NCBI WGS metagenome assembly MDTC01 (sample SAMN05326644, study PRJNA326480) | marine metagenome | isolation source: seawater | place: Pacific Ocean: North | collected 2011 | reverse complement strand
TTCTAAATTTTGTTTTTCTTTTTCTTTTTGTGCATGAATATCATCAAACCATTTTTCTAATATTGGTATTGCTTCTTCAAGATTTGGTGTACCTGATGAAGAAATTTTCTGTTTTCCATCAACATAAAGTCTACCAACCCAATTTTTTGATTTTAACTCACCTTTGTATTTATCTAGTCTTACATATATATGTAATCTGCCATCTTTTTTATGAATTACTCGACGTTCTTCTTTTTCTCCTTCACTTTTGTTGGTTTCTAGACTTTCTTGCTTCGAAATTATTGGCTTTGTCTCATTAATTGTTTCAGATTCATCTAGAGGTTGTTTATCACCTTCAGATTGTGTCTCACCAACCTTAATTTCTTCCTCTTTAGCTATTTTATCTTTATCTTCTTCATTCATTTTTCTATTATAATAATTTCTCTAACACAAAATTCGAATCATACGTGTATCTCTAACACAAAATTGACATTTATGAAATTTTTATTTGTGTTAGACTATAATAAATATTCAATATTTTCTATTTTTACTAGAAAATCAATGTAAATCAATGTTTTTAGCTAATTATGAGTTTTATACTCATATTTTTGTGTTAGAGCTACCTATGGTTGTGTTAGAGTCATGAAAATATTAAATTCTTAATGAAAAATATCAGAAAAGCTATATAAATCAGCATTTTTGATTAATTTTGAATTATCTATCAATGTTTTCAATATTTTTATATTAGAATTACCTAAAATTGTGTTAGAGTCATTAAAATATTAAATTCTTAATCAAAAATATCAGAAAAGCTATATAAATCAACGTTTTTTGGTTAATTTTCAATTATGCATCTATATTTTAAATATTTTTGTGTTAGAGTAACCTAAAATTGTGTTAGAGATTTAATTTTGGAAATATTATTTAAATTATAAATATATAAATTGGCGTTTTTTAGGAATTTCCTTATTTTATTGAACTTTTGCCATTACTATTCTAAAAAATCTTAAAAACATTAGAAAAATACAATAAATAGCTAAAAGTGCACAAAACACGGAGATTTTTAGAAATTTCATTAAATTTCAAACTAATTGCATCAAAAATACGCTAAATAACAGAAGGTTACGGCTTTTTAAAAGTTTTCATGAATAATAGCATTAAAATAGCAAATTCGTTGAAATTAGCTAATTTTTAGTCTTTGTTAAGGGTTAGACCTTTGCATCCTATTGTAAATACCAGTTCTCATCACTTATATTATATTTTTCAATTGCCACTGCACCAAATCTGGACCAACTAACACGAAATAAATTTTTTTGGACATCTAACGAAGCTTCATCGCTTGGGAGACCAGTTGTATCTGATATACTGCATACGCTATCTGATTCCGATCTGGGACAAATATAAAAACTTCCACTTTCTAAACCGTTAGCTCCATAATAAGTATCGTTTTTAGAAAAACAGACTGCTGCTACTACTGGAATATCTACTGTAATATCATCGCTTTGATAAAAAGCAATTATTCCTGTTTCTGTTTCATCAGGAGAAGTGTCTGATATTGATATATCCGGCATCCAATAATCTGCTGCGGTATCATCGATCACACATTTTGCACTATTACTTGCACCTACTTGCCAAAGTGAATCTTCGGTTTTCTTTAATCCAACTTCTGCAGCTCTTAAACCCCTTGTATTAAAGGTAACAGAATCATCTTCCGGTTTAATTTCAAATTGAACATAGGTATATGCGCCTCTCTGAACTTGAGTATTTATACCAGAAATTAAGCTTTTTACTTTTATTACTGCCTGTCTTACTTGGCGATCCTTTTTCCAAGATTGGAAGTTGGGATAAGCTGCTGCAGATAAAACTCCAATTAGTGCTACAACAACTAAAAGTTCAAGAAGGTTGAACCCTCTAATGTTCTTTTCCGGCCCCAGCATTTATCTTCCCGGATTTAGCTAATTCTTCCAAAGATTTTTGCATTGTAACCATGCCGTCACGCACTGAGGTTTGCATCACACTTGGAATTTGATGAATTTTTGCTTCTCGTATTAAATTTTGAATTGGTGGAGTGCACTTCATTACTTCAAAGGCTCCAACGCGGCTTAAACCATCTTTTGTTTTTATTAATCTTTGAGTTACAACCATTTTCAATGAAGTTGAAACTTGTGCACGAATTTGTTCTTGCTGTTCGGCAGGAAAAACATCGATAATTCTATTTATTGTATTGGGTGCACCACTAGTATGTAGTGTACCGAAAACTAAATGTCCTGTTTCAGCTGCTGTTAAAGCTAAACTAACAGTTTCAAGATCACGCATCTCACCAACTAAAATAACATCAGGATCTTCACGAAGAGCAGCTTTTAAAGCGCTTGCAAAAGTTTCTGTTTGTTTGCCGACTTCACGATGTGAAACAATACTTTTAACATCTTTATGAATAAATTCTACCGGGTCTTCGACAGTAATAATATTTGCCGTTCTTGTTTTATTAATTTCATTAATGATTGCAGCAAGCGTGGTTGATTTTCCAGAACCCGTTGGACCCGTTATCAATACTAATCCTTTATGCATATCCACAATTTCATAAAGAGCTTGTGGTAAACCGAATTGAGACATTTCAGGGATTTTACTTTCTACTCTTCTAAGAACTGCAGCAAGTCCATTTAAAGTTTTATAAAAATTTGCTCTAAATCTTAACCCACCTATCTTTACCGCTGAATCTAGTTCATGAGTTTGTTGAAATTTTTTTATCTCTCTTTCATTACAATTTGTAGTTAGTAAATCCTTTAGATCTTGTTCCTTAATTATAACCTCTTTAATAGTGCGAATTTCTCCAGTTTGCCTATAAGCTAATGGAGATCCGGTTCTTATGTGAAAATCTGAAATTTTTTTGTTGTTTTTTGCCAATTCTTCGAGTTTTTCAAACATTATATTATTGCATCTCTAAACCCTTTCTTTACGTACATTATTGCTATTAAATTCATTAATATGTTGTTTAACATACATATTGTAAAAATGATTTACAATAAAATATAGTGTGTCGTATGAATAATTTTCATGAAAAGAAGAAAAGCATAAAGGAATTAGGATTAACTCTTATAGAGGCTTTAGTATCAACAGCGCTCGTAGGTATTGGGTTCGTTGCAATTTTTCAAATGGTAAATTATTCAGTTCAATCCATCGATGTTTCTAGTGAAAGAACAAAAGCAAACTATCTTGTGAGCATGATAGCTGAGGATATAATTGGAAGCAAAAATACTTTGCATAGTTCTGGTTCTAAGTTTAGCAAACATCTAACAGAAAACAGGATAAAGAATAGTGAATGCATTGAACGTCCAAGAAATAAATCAGAATTGAATACATTTTATAAAGATCAGAAAAATAATGCCCCGGAAAACAAAATTCAAAAATGGACTGAAATTTTTAAATCTCAAAAACTTATAAAATGTGGAACTGCCGGAACTGAAACTAAAAATATTAAAACAGTTAGAATCTTTGACATGTGTAAAAGCGGTTGCACAATTGAAAATGAAAATATTTTTGACAAAGCGATGTATATAGGGCGGGTACAAATAAATATAAACAATGGGAAAAAAAGAAAATATCTCTATTTTCAAAGTAACTACGAAATAAATCAAAACGAAGATTCTGTGACTGTCGACGATAGTTCTGAAACTGAGAGCGAAGGTTAAAAAAATTATATGAAAAAAAATAAAACAAATAATATTTCTGGTTTGACTTTAATAGAAATTTTAATTGGGGTGGTTATTTCTACTCTAATGATGGCCGCAATGTATACTACCTATTCTATCGTAAATAATTCTTATTCAAAAGTAGTAGATCGCGCAGCTATAAGTAGATCAGGAAGAGACGTTGTTGGAATGATGATGCGAGAAATCCGACTAGCTGGATATAAATATTTTGGAGATAATCTTCCTTATCATGCTGGCGATAGCGCAGCTACCTTAGAAGAAAGTCATGCTCCAATAATAATAACCGAAAGTGAATCCATGCAAGAACTAAGAGGCTCAGGTGTTAATGCTCTTGATACTATTACTGATCTAGAAAGTAAAATTTCAGAACTAGAAAGTGATATTGCAGGATTTAGTACAGGAGATGAAAGCGCAGAAGAAATAACAGAAAGAGATGCGTTGATAAACGATAAAGAAAATAATGAAAGTAAATTAACAGTATTAAAATCATCAGCATCTAATATGTGTTGTGATAGAATTGATATTGTCTATGGTGGTTATGATACTACCGCGACAGAAGATGAAGATAATGAAAGAGATAAATTTCTACGATACAAAATTACTTATCAAGCCGGACCTAGCAGAGAACCGGGTACCCATTTTGCTCTTTATAAAACCAAAAAAAAATGGAATCAAAAAGGACAGAAATGGATGATTGAATACGAAAATGAATTTGTAAGAGACTTTCTTGTGGATATGGAATTTATCACAACTGATCTTAATGGTAAAATAATTGATCCTCCGCCAACTCCAATTAATTCAACGAGCAATAAATTATATTTAATTAATAGCGTTGATATTAAACTATCATTTAAATCTAAAAATGAATTATTTAGCAAAGATGCAGAAGGTTCTAAGCCAAGATTGGTGCAGGGGCTTGGAAATGTAATTACGAACAGAGCTATGGAATTTATTGATAAATTTTTTAGAGATTCAATTATAGTCACGGTCCATACAAGAAATATTGGAGGAGGCAGCTAGTTTATGAGAAAAAAGAAAACTGAAAAAGGATTTACCCTAGTCTTGGCTCTAGTGCTTTTGTTAGTAATGTCATTGATGGGAGGTTCTTTAATTGTTATTAGTGCCCAAGATCATAACAGCAATAACCAGAGTGATATATATCAACAAACATTTTATGTTGCAGAAACGGGATTAATGGAGGGCGAAAAATTTATAATTAATAAATATTTAGGTGATTGGAATGAGTCCGGAACAATTAGAAATACGGAAGAAGCAGGGGCACCATTAAATGCCGTAACACCCGAGCAATCTCCGTGTTTTAACTCTTTTCCGGATATAATTAGAACAAAAACAAGTGACCCGGATTATGAGTATCAAGTTGTCGTGCATCAAAAAGATCAAAATTTTGGAAAATTAATCGAAAATGTGGTTAGAGCTGCAGAACTAAAATCGGATAATGTTTTTACTCGATTTATAACTGGTGAATCTGAAAATACTAATATTGATAATGAAGTAGAATATCTAAAAAAATTTAGCTTTGAATACTTTATTTACATGGTGGGGAGTGCTCCCATTGCTGGAAAGTCTACTCTTGGCTCCAGCGTGAAAAAAGCTGCAACTGACAAGACCCAAGAGGCAAGAGCCTATCAAATTTATTCCTGCGGCTTATACAAAAGCGGTCTATTTTCTGAAAATATGATAATTCCTCTTGAAACAGTCGTAATGATAGGAAATTAAATGCATTACTTAAAATATTCATCAATCAATAAAATGGTATTTATTAAATTACTTTTTGTCCTAGTGACGATTATTTTTCTCTATCCAGCTAATAGTGCAAATGCCAAATGTGCTTTTGATGAACTGAAATTGGGCGATGATATTTCAAAAGTTGGCGATAATCACATGATTGATGACATGGATCCAGAACAAGTTGTCGTTTACATGAGCATAAAGAATGCATGTCCCAATGAAAATTTAGGATTATCAAGTGTTGAGATAGCTTTTATAGAAAACAAGCTTGTTTCTTTTAAAATTTTGGTAGCTTTAAACAACAAAAATACTGAAACTAATAAAAAACTGCTCTATGAATACGTCGAAAAAGAATATGGCAAAATTGATCCTGACAATAATCCAGATTGGCTTGGTTTCAAAGTGTGGAGAAATGGACAGGAAACAGTGGTTTATAAAAAAATGTATGGCGTCAAAAAAATATTTATTGAAGAAGTATTGTATATAACAAGTAAGGAATATCAATCTGAATTAGAGAAAATAAATAGTGAAGATTAATGAAAAATATTAAGTTTTTTAAAATAATCGTTGTAAAAATTTTACTATTAGCAACTATTTTTAACCAAGGCGTTTTTGCCAAACCAATACCTCCTGGTTCAGGTCAGGGTGATGTTCCTGCAAACATATTATTCCTTTTAGATAGTTCTGACAGTATGGATACAGGTATTCTTTCTGGGGCCCCAATGAACAATGCTGAAGATATAGTAGAACTCAATGATGGTAATCTTATTGTTGCGCAATGGACTGAGGGACTTATAAAGCTGACTTACTCTACTGGAGAAAGAGACTATGAATTTGCAGTTGGTGGTCATTTTGTTGGAGCTGAGAACCCCGGCGCTTCAGATACCGTATATGGAACAGGAAATTGTGCTGGAAAAGATTCTCGTCTTCTTCGTGTAAGCGAAATAGCTTATGACAAAACCAGCAATATTATTTATGCGCTCGATTATGAGACAAATAATTATAAAATTGTTTCTTTAAATCCCGATGGCACATGCGTTGACGTAATCGAAGCTGGTGATGTAATAGGAGATGGTGGTCAGGAATTAAATTTTTCTCTTAAGTCCATAGATATAAGAAATATTGATCGCGAAGAACACATGTTCGTTATTGGTTATGATTATACGGCTGCTCATCATAAAAAAGGAAGATTGTTTTCCAAAAATTTGACCACAGGCGTTGGCGTAGTGTGTCCTGGATTGGAAACAAAACATTTTGATGGCTGGACAAAAAAAAATACAGATATATCTGTCACCAGTGATGGAAGCAAACTCTATTCAGTCAACAATGGTCATATGATTAGATATAATATGTCAAAAATCAACACCAATGAAGATGGAGCTACTGACAATTATTGTCCAACAGTAGGCCCTGGTGGAACGGTAGTAGATACCTCTGGTAGAGGGTACGATGCTTTCTATCACAACCATAGAGTTGATTTTAGTAATGCCCGAGCTATTGCATTAGATCCAGATGATGACAATACGATTTATGTAGCTGATTTGAGCGATCATAATGTTAAAAAATTTACAATTGGCGATGGAGATGATGCTCTCACGTTGGTTAAAGAAAAAGGTATATTTGGAAAAACAAACGTAACTGATGATAGCAACTTAGTTTTTAAAAAAGTAAGGGGGATAACTATAGGTACTGTTAATAAATCTTCAGCCAATAACAATGTGCTTTATGTTGGTGATGTCAAACCTACTATCGAAGTACTGGATAGAGGAACAGATAATATGACTTGGGTAAAAGAAATAGGTGGTCCCAAAGTCATGCGTTTAACTGGTGCAATCAATGCTATCAAAGCTGTATTGAATGATTCCACTTTAACATCAGGAGCTCATTTTGGATACGGATATTGGAATTCAGGAACTCCCGAAACCGATGAACGACGTTGTCACGGCAATTTGTCGGCCGATTGCGAGTATTACAGGGGATGGAACAATGCCACTGAAGAAGGACCACATCCTGGTGGTCAATCTAATCTTTGCGAGAAAGATTCTTGTTTGATGGTGGGAATTCATGATCAAGGTGCTGAGAAAATACTAGAGGTAATTGGAGATACTGATATGGAATGGGGTACGGATGGTAGGGCTTTTTCGCAAATGGCCTACAAATATTTTACCGATACTACTATAACCACTAACCCTCCCGTCGATCCTCATTCAAGCTGTCAGTTAAGATATGTAATTGTAATAGGAGATGGTGAATGGAAGCATGCTCCCACTGCAGAAGGTCTTATAAGAAAGTTGAGAACCGAAAAAGACGTAAAAACGTTAGTTGTTGCCTACGGAGGAGGAATTGATGATGATGCATTAATAAATTTTGCTGATATGGCTGTCGCAGGTTCGTGTGATAATGAAAATGATAGCGATTGTGAACCAGCAATTATAGCAGACACGCCTCAACAACTAAAAACTGCTTTACAGAGCAAAATACAACAAATTATCGCTGAAAGGTTAGCTTTTACAGCTCCAACGATTACAGCCTCCATAGAAAAAGGCGGAAATGTATATCAAGCACAATTTGATTACATGCAACATGGAGAGTGGGAAGGAACTGTTAGAAAAACAAAAATAGTCGATGGTGAACCAGATTTTGATGACGTTGATAATTGGAGTGCTTCTGAAAAAATGTATGAACAGACTAAGAGAAAAATTTGGACTGCCATGCCCGAAGATACTTACCTGGGAGATTGGGATAATTTCACAACAACAGAAGCAATAAATGTATCCGGGATAAAAAATCTTTTTCAATTATTTGATTACGATGTTCTAGATTATCACAGAGTTACAGCCAGATCCGATGGATCAACTATTGGTACGAGATGCGGCGGAGAACATGAAAATGGATATGCAAAAGCCGAAGTGATTGAAGGCACTAGTGTAGCGGATGGAATTGATGATGATGTGGTGGGATTGATTAATTTTGTACGTGGAAAAGATTTCTTTGACTATGATGGAGATTGTATTTTAACAGAAAAAAGATTGAAAATGCTGGGAGATATTTATCATTCGCAATTGGTGGAAGTAGGACAACCTAATGCTTTCACATCATTTACATCTACTAATCAAGAATCTTACTGGAGAGCAAAAAACAATTACCAATCTTTTGTAACTGATCAAGAATCACGTGAAAAAATTGTTTATGCTGGAGCCAATGATGGAATGCTGCACGCATTTAATGCAGGTAGTGGTGAAGAAGAATGGGCATTTGTACCTCCATTTATAGCCGCAAAACTACCTACTATGATGAATGAAGGTTTAAATGGAACAGTAGGTGAGAATAAAACTGGCGGAAGTAGTGCTATTTTTGCGGTTGATGGCTCCCCTGTTATACATGACATATTTTATAAAGGTATAAAGCCAGATGGTACTTTCGATGTTGAACCAAGTTGGCACACAATTATGATAATTCCTTATGGAAGAGGTGGTAGAGGATTTTCTATTTTAGATATTACTCATCCTATAATTGAAACTGAAAAAGGACCAGTGCATATAGTTTCTATCTTTAATGATAAAGATAATAGAAAAATTTGGATGGCTGATCATGAGGGTACAAGACAGAGTTGGGAATATCTAGTTTCAGAATTTCACTTAAGAGATTCATTAGAAGGGCAAAAAGCTCGGGACAATGAAAGAAAAGGCAGAAATGCAAGCCCAAGTACGATAGATGATATTTATGAATGTCAAGCAAATGGGGATGCTTCTTCAGGCAGCTTTAAAACTGATGGAACTAATTCCTGTTATAAAGGAAAAACTTTTTCATTCAATCCGGCAACTGCTGAATCATTTTCAGCCACAGATCTTAGAATAACAGAAAACTCTGCGTTATTAACACCTACAGTTAATTACACTGTAGATACTAGTTGTGGTGCTAGATTATGTATTAATTTCACATCAGATAAAATTGTTTCATCAAGTAGAAGCGAATTAAAGACTGATTTCACCTCATCTATTAATATAAAGATAACAAACGATGTTATAGCTGGGTTAGCTAACACACCTGAATATGATTATAGTTCTTTAGGGGAAACTTGGTCATCGCCAAGGATATTTAGACTGCCGAATGAGGGCGCAGGAGACAGTGATATAAATGATGATATTTATGCCGCAATATTACCATCGGGCATGGGAAGCGAGTCAAGTGTATTTATAATTAATTTAGAAGCTGTGCAAACAGAAGATAAGCCTGGAAAAATAATAAAAAGAATTAAAATCGAAGACGCAAAATTTGAAGATGGAGGTAGTAATATTACAAATGCAATTCCTTCATCACCTATAGTAATCACTCCTGACATCGGCCATGGAATTGAATGGAACGGCGCATTAGCCTACGTAGGTGATTTTGAAGGAAAGATTACAAAAATTAATTTAACCAACATTGTTGCTCCTGGTATCGAAATGTATGATCATTCAACACTGTTTAATTTAAATTCATCAACAGAAAATGGAAGATATTTGTATCATATGATGGACGCTGGAATTGGTCGTGATACAAAGCAACTTTGGCTTTTTGGAGGAACTGGAGACTTTGAAAATATAAATGGAACATCCGACACCATGGACAATATTTTATTTGGAATTAGAGATTTCGATTATCCAAATTATAAACATATTCCAACACCAACCAACGATGTCGATAATCTAGTAGGAATTAATGAATGCGTTAATACTTCTTTATTAGGTTCTGCTGCTGATTGTTCTGTTGCGGCTTACAATTCTGGTTGGGTTTACCATCTAGATAATGAAAATACGCTTTTAAAACATAGAAAATCTAGTGCGGCTCCAACAATATACCGTGGGAATGTATATTTTCCAGTTTACAAACCGTTCGAAGGTCAAGATAAATGTAATTTAGGTTCTGCATATATTTGTTCCGCAGACGATGAGTGTGGAATTAACAATTCAGAAAAAATACCTGAGTATGCACCATCAGAAGCAGAGGAAGACGCATGTATGTTTATAAGAAGAGGAATATTGTCCGAACTAGTTATTTTCGGTGATACCCTGTTTGGCAATGTGGCTGGTCCTGCTG
>MDTC01101596.1_pt1 | contig 10519 bp, 7 predicted proteins | sample 811181 | NCBI WGS metagenome assembly MDTC01 (sample SAMN05326644, study PRJNA326480) | marine metagenome | isolation source: seawater | place: Pacific Ocean: North | collected 2011 | reverse complement strand
TGCGCGCCGCATCCTCAATCGAACTGATGAGCGCTTCCGTCGTGGTGCCGTAGGGAATTTCCTTGACGAGAATCCGCTTGTCATCCGAAGTGGGCTCGAGTTTGGCGCGTACCAGAACCTTGCCGTTGCCGTCTTCATAGCTGGACACATCCACCATGCCACCTGTGGGAAAGTCCGGAAAGACCTGGAACGGTTTGTCCTGCATGTAGGCGACCTGCGCCTCGAGCAATTCGATGAGATTGTGAGGAAGGATCTTCGTCGCCATCGCCACAGCAATGCCTTCCGCCCCCTGCGCCAGCAGCAGAGGAATTCTGACGGGCAGAACGACGGGTTCCTTATTACGACCATCGTAGGAGTCGACGTAGTCGGTGATCTGCTTGTCGAAAATGACCTCGCGCGCCAGATCGGTGAGACGACACTCGATGTAGCGGGCCGCCGACGCCATGTCGCCAGTGTAGATGTTTCCGAAGTTCCCCTGCTTGTCGATGGCGAGATCTTTGTTGGCCAGCACGACCAGGGCTGAATAGATGGATGCATCGCCATGGGGGTGATACTTCATGGTGGATCCCACGACATTGGCCACCTTGTGAAAACGCTCGTCGTCGAGTTCGTACAGCGTGTGCAGGATTCGCCGCTGTACCGGCTTCAAACCATCGTCGAGATGCGGAATCGCACGCTCTTTGATGTAGTAGGAGGAGTACTCGACCCAGTTGCGGTCATAGATCTGCTTGATGTAGGCCATCTACAGAAGGTTCTCCATGATGTATTCGCGGCGCTCGGGCGTGTTCTTGCCCATATAGAATTCGAGGGTAGAGGTCACGGCCGACATCTTGTCGATCGTGACCTTCACCAACTTGATGCCGTCGCCGATGAATTGGCCGAACTCCTTCGGCGAGATCTCGCCAAGCCCCTTGAAGCGGGTCACCTCCGGACTCTTCACCTTCTTCAACGCCCCGTCTCGCTCTTTCTCTGAGTAGCAGTAGACGGTGTCCTTTTTGTTGCGCACTCGAAACAGAGGCGTTTCGAGGATGTAGACGTGCCCCGCAACCACAAGATCTTCGAAATAGGTGAGGAAGAAAGTCAGCAGGAGGTTGCGGATGTGGAAGCCGTCGACGTCAGCGTCGGTGGCGAGTACGACCTTGTTGTAGCGCAGACCTTCGACGCCATCTTCAACGCCGAGAGCCATCATCAGATTGAAGAGCAACTCGTTCTTGTAGACTTCAGCCTTGCCACGGCCAAAAGCATTCTGCGGTTTGCCCGTCATCACGAAGATGGCCTGCGTATTGGGATCGCGAGAGGATACGATCGATCCCGCAGCCGACTGGCCCTCGGTGATAAAGATCGTCGACTCGTCGCCGCCTTTCCGATCACCCAGATGATACTTACAGTCGCGAAGATTCGGATTCTTGATCGAAATCTTCCGCGCATTCTCCTTGGCTTCCTTCTTCACCGCATTGAGATCTTTTCGCAGCTTCTCGTTGTTGACGATGCGCTGCTCCAAGGTGTCTGCGGCCGTCTTGTTCTTGTGGAGAAAGTCGACGACAGCCTCTTTCACGTCGTTGACGATCCAACCGCGCACATCCGTATTGCCAAGCTTGTTCTTCGTCTGCGATTCGAAGACGGGATCCTTGAGCTTCACGGCAACGGCGCCAGCGATTCCGTCACGCACATCGACGCCATTGTAGCTCTTGCGAAAGAATTCGTTTACACCCTTCAGGACGCCCTCGCGAAACGCCGACTGGTGGGTTCCGCCATCGGAGGTGTACTGACCGTTGACGAAGGACCAGTAAGTCTCGCCGTATCCCTCCACGTGGGTGAAGGCAAACTCGAGACGATCGCCGCGATAGTGAGCCGGTTCATAGGATGCCGCTCCATCTTCTGTCCCGACCTCGCGCCCCAACAGGTCGAGCAATCCGTTCTTGGACTCGTACTTCTGACCGTTGAGATAGAGAGACAGGCCGCTGTTCAGGCAGGCGTAGTTCCACAGTCGTCGCTGCACGAAATCGAGATTGAACTCGAAGTCACCGAAGATCTCTGGATCGGGGTGGAACTCGACGAGTGTGCCATCGGGCTCCTTGGCGGCCTTCCCCTTCTTTGTCTCCTTCTTCAGATCTCCGCGTTCGAAAAGTGCTTCGGCGTATACACCTTTCCGGTAGGCCACTACACGGAACAGATCGGAGAGAGCATTGACCGCTTTGGTGCCCACACCGTTGAGACCCACCGAGAACTGGTAGACCTCGTCGTTGTATTTGGCACCCGTGTTGATGACCGAAACACACTCGACGAGCTTGCCCAGGGGGATGCCGCTGCCGAAGTCGCGGATCCGAACCCAGTTGTCTTCAATCCTGACGTCTACCTTGCGACCGTTGCCGGTGATGAACTCGTCGACGGCATTGTCGATCACCTCCTTCAGCAGCACGTAGATACCGTCATCGGGATCACTACCGTCGCCGAGACGGCCGATATACATCCCCGTCCGCAGCCGGATGTGCTCGAGAGAGCTGAGCGTTTTGATCTTGCTCTCATCGTAGCCACCGTTGCCGTTGGCAGCGCGTTTCTTGCCAGTGGACGCGGGGTTCTTGCCGTTTCCTGTGCCACCATTCTTGGCAGCAAATAGATCATTCTGTGCTGTTGCCGTCGTCATCGACGCTCCATCGCTTCCCTGACTGAACACCGGTGCCACCGAGAACTCGGTGACCAGGTGCGATTGTTAGGTCATTCAGAAAGAAGTCACCGTTCCAAGCCAGTGCTGGTGTCACAGAGCACCGACGGAACAAATGGAACGGCTTCTGGAGGGGAGAGATCGGCAGAGTCCGGCGAGAGGGGGGATGTCGGACACCAGCCGCATGGGGAGCCCACTTCATGGCGCCCATGCCAAGATAGAAACGACACGCATCCGGCGCGAGTGCCGGATGCAAATATGGGGAAAGGCCTGTCGACCCCTGATCGAGACTAGGCCGAGCGGCGCCGACCCTTGCTCGATGATTCTCGGTGGTGCTCGCGGTGGTGTGGGGGGCCACTGTGCTGCTGACGACGGCCTTGGGGGCCGGTTTTGGGTCGTCCGGGCCGACCCCGCCCCTTACTCGAGCGGACCTTGGACAGATCCGGCGCCAGACCCCGCCATTGCGCGTCGATCTCCCTCACCTGGATCAGACGCTTGAGACCTGGCAGATCTCGATCGGTTACCATGGTCAGTGCAATTCCACGTCGGCCCATCCGCCCCGTACGCCCTGTTCGATGTGCGTAGATCTCTGGATTGAACGGGAAATCGAAATTGATGACGTGGGTCACATGCGAAAAATCGAGACCTCGGCCCGCCACATCGGTGGCGATCATGTATTTGATTTTGCGGTCTTTGAACCGATCGAAAATCGACATGCGTCGGCTCTGGTCGAGCCCGCCGTGGATGTACTCACAAGAACGAAACTTGCGATTGACCTTGCGGTAGAGATCACCACCCTTGTCCCTGGAATTGCAGAAGATGATCACCTGATCGACGTCCTCTTCATCGGAGAGAAAACGGAGGAGGGTGTCGAGGCGATCGCCGCGTGTGTGTAGAAAATGGTGCTCCAGCGAGCTGGGTGCGCCCTGATCGCTGTTGAGCTCGATCTTGACCGGATCAGTCAGATACTTGCTCGTCAGTTTCGCGATCTCTGGTGGCATGGTCGCAGAAAACAGGAGTGTCTGGTGCTCCTGGAGCAGACACGAGCAGATAAAGTCCACATCCTCGATGAAACCCATGTCGAGCATCTCGTCCGCCTCATCAAGGATGACGGTCTTAACATGGGTCAGGTCGAGCTTCGTGTTCCAGATCAGATCAATGAGTCGGCCCGGTGTGGCCACAAGAATGTGCACACCGTGATTGAGCTTGGCCTTCTGAATGCTGATATCGAAGCCGCCGAAAACGGCGAAGGGTACAACGTCTGTATGTTTGGCGACATCATCGATCTCCTGCACATATTGCAGGGCCAGTTCTCTGGTTGGCACGAGGATGATGTGCTGAATGACGCGTTCGTCGGGCTCGGTGAGTTCGACGATGGGGATGGCGCAGGCCGATGTTTTTCCAGATCCGGTCTCGGCGAGACCGATCAAATCCCGTTTTTCCAGGATGTGCGGAATCGCCTGCTCCTGGATGGGTGTCATGTCGACATAGCTCATTTCAGTGAGCGCATCGACGATGCTCTTCTGGAGATTGCACTCCGTAAACTTCATATGTGGTTGGTACCTTTCGCGGCGGACGCGGGCAGATTCGGGCCGGTGACCGGCTCGGCGCGTCGAGAGAGGCGGTGTCATTTGGAGAGGGACAACCGCCAAGGGATGTGTCGCGGGGCTCGCGGCACTGTCCCGGCCGCGATTTCTCTTGAAGACAGGTAAAGGTAGGCCTTTCACCGGGATTCGGAAAGCGACGATCCCTTCGGGGCTGCCGAAGCGTTGCCAGAGACAGGGTCTGGCCTATCTTAACTATCTTCTTTGTTCACCCATACTTAGAGCGATTTCACCATGTCAGATGAGCGGGCCGTGCCCCCCGTCAGAGTCCGAGTGGCCCCTTCACCCACGGGAGCCCCTCATGTGGGCACCGCCTTCGTCGCTTTGTTCAATCTTCTCTTCGCGCGTGTCCATGGCGGCAAACTGCTGCTCCGCATTGAGGACACGGACCAGGCTCGATCGCGCCCGGAACACGAGCACGTTCTCATCGACGCCTTGGGCTGGCTTGGGTTGTCCTGGGATGAAGGCCCTGAAGTGGGCGGAGAGGTTGGCCCCTATCGGCAGAGTGAACGGCTCGAGATCTACCACGAGCACGCACTTCAGTTGGTAGAGGCGGGTCACGCGTACTACTCCTTCGCAACGCCGGACGAATTGGATAGCTGGCGAAGCAGTGGTCAGCGGGGGGGTGCCCCCCCACCGTACGCGGCTGAGCGCGATGGCGACCCGGGTGCAGCCCGTGAGCGAGCGGAGAAGGGCGAGCCTTATGTGATCCGCATGAAAGTGCCGCGGGAGGGACAATGCGTCGTTGAGGATGTTCTGCGCGACAATATTTCCTTTGAGTTGGATCAGATCGACGACCAGGTGTTGGTGAAGTCAGACGGCTTCCCGACGTACCACCTTGCCGTCGTCGTCGACGATCATCTTATGGGTGTGACACACGTGATCCGCGGCGAGGAGTGGATCAACTCCACGCCCAAACATCTGCTCCTGTACAAGTGGTTCGGCTGGCAGCCCCCCCAACACGCGCACCTGCCGCTGTTGCTGAATCCCGACCGCAGCAAGATGTCCAAACGCCGCAATCCGACGTCCATCGACTTCTATCGGCGGGCGGGGTTCCAACCAGAGGCCCTGCTCAACTACCTAGCGTTGATGGCGTATCCGCCGGCACCGGTCGAGGGCGGAGAAGGGGAAGAGAAATTCACGCTGTCCTCCTTGGCGGATCGTTTCGACTTGGAGAGGATCAACCTCGGTGGATCGGTATTCGATCTGGAGAAGCTGCGCTGGCTCAATGGCCGCTATCTACGCGAGGACATGGATCCAACGTCCATCGTCGCCGCATTAAAGGAATGGGCTATCAATGACACATCGTTGTCAGCAATGGTACCCCTCATGCAGTCGCGCATGGAAACCCTCGGTGATTTCATCCCTCGATGCGCCTTCTTCTTCGCCAGCGATGTCGATCCGGCGGTGGAGGATCTTGTACCGAAGAAGCGCGCCGCTGAGGAGGTTGCCCAGATCTTGCAGACCGTCATCTGGTCGCTGGAAGCAGTGGATCCATGGGAATCGACGGGCGTAGAAGCTGCCGTGCGCAGCGTCGCCGACTACTGGGACTGGCCCGTCCGCGATGTGACACGCCCTCTGTATGCGGCGATCATGGGGCAGCCCGTCGGCCCCCCGTTGTTCGAATCGATCGCACTCTTGGGTACCGACATATCCCGCGTTCGGTTGCAGAAGGGCGTCGACCTGCTCGGCGGTGTGTCGAAGAAGAAAGCGCGCAGCCTCGAAAAGGCGTGGACGAGTCGGAGTTAAACATCGACGCAGCGATGAGCTACGAAAGAAGGCCCCGACGATCTGTCCATCGTCGAGGCCTTTCTCATGGGCTGGTTGTTTGGGTCTGGTTTGTCAGGTCAGTGCACGACCATCGATTCGCCGCGCATTTCAAAGCGCGCACTCTTCATGGGCGATTTCACCTGCCGCTGTGAGTCCCCTATCCGCACGTTGACGCCCGGGAACATGGCGTCGGCAGCTTCGATAAAGACAGTGCGTAAGGCGGCACCCACCTTGGCATCGATGCCTTTCCGCTCGTTGAGGATCTCCTGGTGCGCCTGTACCAGTTGCCCTAGCTGCCTGACTGCGCGGGCAAGCAGCTTCTTCTGCGGCCCCGTTGAGGCAGCGAGCCTTTTCTAAATCGCCGCCACATCCAGTTTTTGCAACTGAAAACGGGACAGGTGACGCAGGATGAGTTTGTTGCTCTCTTCAAGTTTCCGATTGAGCAGATCGAGTTTCTTGGCCCCTGCTGGGTCCATCCCTGCTGTCAGATTTGTCATGTTGTGGGCGTTGGACCCGGCGACCTGCATCTGTATACCTGCCAATCTCCAGACCTCGCCGCCACCGATGCCACCACTTTTCGGCCCTTCGCCTCGTTTGACACCGATCACGCCGTCGGCATGCAGGATCGCTTGCGCGGAGTGGCTGCCGATCAGGATGTCACCGCCAGCGCGCACGCGGGCCTCTTCGATATAACCGACCCTGACCTCACCACGAGCGACAACTCGCGTGCGGCGTCCACCGATCCCGTGCCCGATGACGACATTGCCTCCTGCCACCATCGTCGCCCCCGCGTCGATGGACCCAAAGACCAAGACATTTCCCGTGGCTTCGACGGTGAAGCCCTGACCGACGGAACCCTTGATGACGATCTCACCGTTGAATTTGAGGTTGCCCGTGTCAAAGCCGACATCGCTGTCGATGACTAACGTGTCGACTACGGCGATCTCACCCGGAATCGACTTGATGGCTCCGTCGGTTTCTGCGTAGAAGTGGGTGACACCATGTACACCGTCTTCTGCACGGACATTGGAACCGGCTTTCACCTCGAGAGGACGACCGGCGCGGGCCGAAACTCGATTGCCCATCAGATCACGACCGTCGGCTCCATCGGTGGGCGGCATCAGGCGAGCGATCTCGGAGCACTCCTCCACATTGGCATCATAGGAGGCTTTGGTCAGATCGATGATCCCCTCTGCCGTCAGTCGACCATATCGCGCCGATTCTCCGGTCCCACTTTACCGATTCGGCGGCCCCACGCAACCCAGGAGAACGACCCGTCTACATCGTAGTCGCATACAACGGCATCGGCACTCAGCGTACGACCTGCAGAAAGGTTCTTGAGCAGTGCGGGATCCAGGTCGATGCGCCACTCGTAGTGTTGCTGAGTGCCCTTTCTCTGCCAGGCGACGGCGACCTCGGCGTCTGGATCAACCTGACGCTGGGCGTTTGGTTCCGTCTCCGCGCAGCGCGAATTGACGGATCGTCTCACCATTGTGAGCTAAGTCGAGATAGACCTCGACGCCATCCTCGGTGTCCCAACTGCGGTCCGGGCGGGTGCTGATCTGGACGTCGTCATCTTCGACCTCGAAGGCGATCAGCAGTGCGGACTCGTCAGGGTCGTAGGCCGAAACGCACCGATGCGTCCAGATCGGTGGCATCGAGAGGGGCTGCCCCGTGTTCGGCATTCAACACTGGATAGCCCGGAATCGCCGAGGGCCAGTCCTCCAGATTCCCGTCGATGACAATGCCGTCAACGGGATGGGCAAGGCCGACGGCACCGTTGTGCGCACCAGCGACGGAGAGCAGAACCAGCAGCCGACAATGGCAGCCAGGACGGCGGTGCCCAGGTGGTGGGTGCAGGAGCGAGGGGGACGATTCATCTCACGCCCTGCGGCCGTCCCCTCTTGGGCGGTACACACCCTCATCCGCCCTTCTTCTTGACTTTCGACCAGGCATCGCGCAGGGCGACGGTCCGATTGAACACGAGGCGGTGTGATGTCGAGTCAGGATCGACGCAGAAATATCCCAGTCGCTCAAACTGACATCCTTCGCCGACCTTCAATTCAGCCAGAGCAGGCTCGAGGTAGCAGGTCGCCAATGTCTGCAAAGAATCAGGGTTCAAGTTGTCGAGCCAGTCTTCATCGTCGGCAACGTCGGTCGGGTTCTCCACCGTGAAGAGTCGATCATATAGGCGCACTTGAGCCTGCAACGCCGTCGAAGCCGCAACCCAGTGGAGAGTGGCCTTTACCTTGCGGCCGTCGGGCGAGTCACCGCCTTTGGTGGCCGGATCGTAGGTGCATCTGATTTCCACGATCTGGCCGCTCTCATCCTTCACAACTTGTGTGCACGTGATGAAATAGGCATAACGAAGGCGCACTTCGCGACCCGGTGCCAGGCGGAAGAATTTCTTCGGCGGATCCTCCATGAAGTCGTCGCGCTCGATCCACAGTTCCCGACCAAACGGGATCTGGCGAGTTCCCGCCAACGGATCCTCGGGGTTGTTCACACCCTCCAGATGCTCAACGTCACCTTCCGGGTAGTTCTCGATGACCACCTTCAACGGATTCAGAACACCCATAAAACGGGGCGCCACCTTGTTGAGATGGTCGCGCATATAATACTCCAGCAGAGACACTTCCACATTGTTCTCGCGTTTCGCCACGCCCACCTCTCGCCAGAAACGACGAATGGCCTCGGGTGGCACACCGCGACGGCGCATGCCCTGCAGGGTGGGCAATCGAGGATCGTCCCAATTGCTAACCAGGCCCTTCTCGACAAGCTGGAGCAGTCGACGTTTGCTGGTCACGGTGTAGGTGATGTTCCCGCGAGCGTATTCGATCTGCCGAGATGGGAAGATCCCCAACTGCTCGATATACCAGTCGTACAGCGGGCGATGGTCCTCGAACTCCAGCGTGCACAGAGAGTGGGTCACGCCCTCGATCGAGTCGCCCTGGCCATGGGCCCAGTCGTACATCGGATAGATGCACCATTCATCTGCAGTGCGATGGTGTGTCGCTCGCAGAATTCGATACATCACCGGATCGCGCAGATTCACATTCGGGGCCGCCATATCGATCTTGGCACGTAGCACCTTCTCCCCATCGGCGAATTCTCCCGCGCGCATGCGCTTGAACAGATCGAGACTCTCCTCAGCTGCACGATCGCGGTGTGGACTGTTCTGTCCTGGCTCGGTCAGTGAACCTCGCGTCGCCCGGATCTGATCGGCGGACTGATCGTCCACATAGGCCAGTCCCTTGTTGATCAGTTCACAGGCCCAGTCGAAGAGCTGTTCGAAGTAATCGGAGGCGTAGAGCTCACGCTCGCCCCAATCAAACCCAAGCCAGCGAATGTCCTCGATCATGGAGTCGACGTATTCCTGCTCTTCGCGAACGGGATTGGTATCGTCGAAACGCAGATTGCATCGCCCGCCGAATTGCTCCGCGATCCCAAAATTCACGCAGATCGCTTTGGCGTGACCCACGTGCAGGTAGGCGTTCGGTTCAGGTGGAAACCGCGTGACGACACCATTCGAGTTGCGGCCATCAGCCATGTCCGTATTGATAGCGTCACGCAGGAAGTCGTTCGGCCCGTCGTCGGTGTCGTCTGCGACAGGAGAATCGGTGGTCGCTGTCATCGTCTTTTTCAATATCCGTATTGGTCTTTGAAGGCTTGCAGCCGTCGATGTCGACCATCGACGCCGCGAGGCCATGGGCCAGAGGTGCCAGCGCCAGGAGCGGGTGATCCGTTCGCCTTGACGGGGCGATCAGCGGATACGCCAGGGCTCCTTCGCCGGCTGGGCCTGCTGTCGGTCCGGCAACAGTTGTCGCAGATGTCGTCCTGCGAAGGCGAACCCTTCCAAGCCTGGCATCCCACGGTCTTCGTTCTCTACGTCGAGCACATAGTTGTAGCCTGACTCACCGAGGGCGTGGATGATCTTTGACCAATTGAGGTCGCCGCGGCCGCAGACACGGTATTGCCACCACCAGTTGCCGATGATGCCCTGGCGGTAGAGCATGCGCGGACTCACTTCACAATCCTTCAGGTCAGCGTAGAACCACTTGCCGGCATACTCACGGATCACGTCTTCGGCGGGCATGATCATCATCCAGACCCAATGCGACGGATCGCATGACAGTCCGATGTGGTCCGATGAAACCGCGTCGAGCAGGCGATCCCACATGTCAGGATTGCACCCGATGTTGCCCATTCGTACAGCCACGTCCAGCGCAACCCGGATATTGCGGTCTCGCGCGTGGTCCGCGACAGGGGTAAACATCTTCCGATATCGCTCGACAAGCTCGTCGGTGCGATCCGAACCATTGCCCGGCGGCGATGAGAACATGCCGTAGAACTGCCCGTTCTTGACCGGTGCACCGCTGCCGGTTAGCACGACGGGGCACTCAAGTGCGGCCGCTGCGTCAATCGCACGGAGGAGTCGCTGTTGCTCTTGTTCGCTCGCGGACTCATCATCATCGAGGAGGTT
>MDTC01141489.1_pt1 | contig 10520 bp, 6 predicted proteins | sample 811181 | NCBI WGS metagenome assembly MDTC01 (sample SAMN05326644, study PRJNA326480) | marine metagenome | isolation source: seawater | place: Pacific Ocean: North | collected 2011 | reverse complement strand
ACTGAAGACCATTCACCAGAATAAACAAAATCACCTTTTGTAGAAACTCCCATAGTTCTTCTTGTAGTATTTTTAAAGCCAACTAAATCTAAATTGGAACCATTCCATTCTAAAATTTCTACATCATCCCAATCTGAAACTGCTATACGTTGAGCAAAAAGAGCATCATCAAAAAAATCAATTTTATTAGCTAAAGCAGAAGTATCATATTCGCCTAATATATCATACGTATTATTACCTTCATTAAAATCTATTAGGACTATACCATCAGAACCAAGCGCAACAAAAATATAATTACCATAGTGACCAGTTTCTATATCTTTAATACTATTACTAAGATTAATATTTAATACATTAGAAACAGTTAAAAAAGCATCAAAAAAGTCTGTTATAATTATAGAAATATTTAATGAAGACTGATCACCTACATATAAATAATCATTGAAGAAATGGACTGTCCATACATTTTCGCCTTCAATCAAAGACAACAATTCAGGATTTTCAGGATTTGAAATATCAAACAATAGTGTTCCATCTTCATGTGCTGCTACTGCTAAAAAATTTGAATTAATATCTAAATCTTCTAATATATAATTATCAGTGCCTGATACAATACCTAAATAAATAGGATTAGTAAAGTCTGAAATATTTATTATACCTAAACCTCTATTTGTAGTTACATAAGCATAATCACCAGAAGCAACAATACAATTAGGTTTTGTTCCACCACCACCTTGACCGCCACCGCCTCCTGACAGTTGCAAATTATTTAAATGATTTAAATTTTCAGGATTTGAGATATCATAAAATTCTATTCCGCCTAACATACCAACAATTATTAATAAGTCAGAATTATCATGTGGAATTGTAGAATCTAAAATATGATTTGCAGATGGATTATCATAATCATGTAAAGTAAGATTCTTTAGAAAAACTATATTAAATAGTATACAAATATATATTAGATATGTCTTCATAAACCTAATATAGTTAAATTATGAAAAAGAGTAAAGATATTTTATTTAAGCACCTTTAAGCGCTTGGTCTAAATCATCAATAATATCTTGCTTATCTTCTATTCCAACTGACAGCCTTACTAAACCATCAGTTAACCCTCGGGCATGTCTCTCTTCAGCAGGAACTTCTGCATGAGTCATTGTCGCAGGATGTGTAATCATTGTTTCTACAGCACCTAAACTTTCAGCTAAAAAGCATAGCTTTACATTATTCATAAGATGCTTACCCGCTGGGATTCCACCAGTCAATTCAAAAGAAATCATTCCCGAATAACCTTTCATTTGCTCTTTAGCTATTTGATGACCTGGATCAGATTTTAAACCTGGATATGCAACCCTTGATACTTTTGGATGAGACTCCAAGAATTCTGCTACTACTTGTGCATTTTCGTTATGCTTTGCCATTCTAAGATGCAATGTTCTAAGACCTAGCATTGTTAAGTAACAATCAAAAGGACTTGGAACTGCACCTATAGTTTTTTGTACAAATTTCATTTTATCAAAAATTTCTTGATTATTAGTTAAAATTGCACCTCCAATAATTTGATTATGACCACTTAAATACTTCGTAGTACTATGCATACAAATATCTGCTCCAAACTCTAAAGGTCTTAAAAAAACTGGAGTTGAAAAGGTTGCATCAACACCAAACAAAAGATTATTATCTTTAGCTAACTTATTCATAGCATTTAAATCAGTAACTTTCAATAATGGATTTGTTGGTGTCTCAACCCATAATAATTTTGTATTTTCTTTTATAGCAGCCTTAACCATATCAGGATTTGAAGTATTAACATAAGTGAATTCTAAACCATAGTGCACAAGAACTTGATTAAAATGTCTTGAAACTCCTCCATAAACATCATCTGAGCATACAATATGATCTCCTGATTTCAATAATTTCAAAACACTATCTACTGCAGACATTCCACTAGAAAAACATACTCCATAGGCGGCACCTTCTATTTCTGCTAAGTGTTTTTCGAGTAATCCTCTTGTTGGGTTTGAAGCTCTTGTGTAATCATAACCTTTGTCTTTGCCAACCTCTTCTAAAACATAAGTTGCCGTTTGATGTATAGGTGGTACAACAGAACCAGTTGTTGGATCTGGGATAGATGATGCTCTTACTACTTTAGTGTCAAATTTCAATGTATTATATCCTTTCTTAAAATTATATGCTCAAATCAGATTAATAATTTATTTAAAATTTGATAATAAATAATCAGAAAATTCATCAAAGTCATTATTAATTTTAATAGAACGCTTTTCTTTGCTCATTAAATCTTTCAATCTATCAGGCATGTCTACATTACTTTTAATTAGAGGCTCAATAATATCTGAAAATTTAGATGGATGAGCAGTAGATAAACATATACTTGGATTTTTACAATTATTCAAATTATGAAATTTTTCTAAGCCTAATAAGCCTACAGCAGAATGAGGGTCTATTACATATTCATAATTTTTTAATATTTTCAATATTTTATCTTTAGTTTTTTCATCACTAAAAGAGCAGCTGAAAATATCATTTTTTATCAAGTTAATGTCATAATTATATATATCTAATATTCTATTAATATTACTTGGATTTCCAACATCCATAGCATTGGATATAGTTTCAACTGAAGGCTTAGGTGAATACACTCCTGTTTCCATGTATCTAGGTACAGTATCATTCGCATTAGTAGATGCAACAAACTTTCTTACTGGTAAACCCATAAACTTTGAAAAAACACCTGCAGTTAAATTTCCGAAATTTCCACTAGGAACTGAAAATATAACAGATGAATCTTGAGCTAATTGACTATAAGCATAAAAATAATAAAATGTTTGTGGAATAAGTCTAGAAATATTTATAGAATTAGCAGAAGACAATGAAATTGTAGAATTAATTTTTGCATTTAAAAAAGCTTGTTTAACTAATTTTTGACAATCATCAAATGTACCATCTACCTCTAATGAAAATATATTTTCATCTAATGTAGAAATCTGTTGCTCTTGAATTTTACTTACTTTATTGCTTGGGTATAGTATAATTACGTTAATTCCATCAACTTTATAAAAACCATTAGCAACAGCACTACCTGTATCTCCAGAAGTTGCTACAAGAATATTTAAACTTTTATTATTATTTTCAACAATTTTTTCAAATGTTCTAGCCATAAAGCTAGCACCAAAATCTTTAAATGCTAAAGTTGGACCATGAAAAAGTTCTAGAATAAAGTTAACACCCAGTTTAATAGCTGGTGCTGAAAATGTAATAGAAGAATCAATAATTTCTTCTATTTCAGAAGATGAAAAATCTTCAATCATAAATTTTTTTGAAATAATAAAAGAAATATCTTGGATACTTAATTTTTCTATACCTTTTATTAAATTCTTACAATCAGGAATATATTGAGGCATATATAAACCATTATCGTTGGGAAGTCCTTTCATAGCAGCTTCCCTAAAAGATACTCTACTATTTTTATTATTAGTACTATAAAATTTCATTTAATCTATAATCTTAGGGCCCGTATGATTAATAGGAGAAACATAACTATTGAACTTAAGGTTATTATTATCTGCAGATTTTTTCATTGCTGAAATTACTTTCAAGGCACTATCTTTACTATCGCAAAGTGCAAAAATAGTAGGGCCTGAACCAGATATTGAACTACCAATTGCTCCTGCATTAATAGCAGCTTTTTTTATAACATCAAATCCATAAATTAATTTTGACCTAACGGGTTCAATTATATGATCTTTCATTGAAGATGATATTAATTTAATATCATTTGTTGTAAAAGCATATGTTAACGCTGAAATATTTCCCCATTGCTTAACAGCATCTTTTAAAAATATTTTTTGAGGTAATATCTCTCTTGCATGTTTAGTATTAATTTTTATATCTGGATGTAATAATGCTAAATAAAATGGCCCAATTGGTAATTTTACAAAATTAAGAGGATATGTTTCTTTAACTAGAACTAATCCTCCAAGTATGCATGGAGCAATATTGTCTGCATGGGGGGTATCTGACGATATTTTTTCACCTTCTAAAGCATATTCAATCATTTCATGAATTGATAAAACATCACCTAAAATTTTATTAATACCATAGATTACACCTGCTGCCGTAGCTGCGCTTGATCCCATACCTCCACATAAAGGAATCCCTTTTTTAATTTTAATCTTAAAACCAAAATCTAACTTCATATTTTCTTGAATTAAAAGAGCAGGAATACCACCTGTGTTTTGTTTTGGTTCAGAAGGAATATCAGAAAACTGAGAATCTAAAATATCAATTTTAACTTCTTTAGTATTTATTTTTTCAATTTCTATGTAATCAAATGGTTCTTCTAAACATAATCCTAGAATATCATATCCACATGATAAATTTGCAACAGTAGAGGGAGATTTTATCTTAATTTTATCCATAAATATTACATAACGCTATCAATCAAACTACTAGCTAGACCATTTGTCGCAAGACTATTTGCCTTAGCTCTTAAAATTAAAGCTTTTTGACCATTGACTCTATCATTACCATTCCATGCATTCAATGCATCATTTTGCAAGGCTCTACCATAAGAAAAAGTCACGTTCCATGGCATTTTATCCATATATAATTCATTTATTCTATTGAGATGCGAACAAGCTAAATCACTAGATTGCCCACCAGAAAGGAATGCAATACCAGCAACATCACTTGGAACATTTTCAATCAAACATTTATAAGTCATTTTTGATACTTCATCAACACTGGCTTGGGTAGGACAATTTAATGCTGAGATAACCATATTTGGCTTCAAAACAATACCTTCTAATATAACCTGGTGCATTAAAAGTTGTTCGAAAACAATATTGAGTGCTCTTTTAGTTACTTCATAGCATGTTTCTATAGTGTGCTCTCCATCCATTAAAACTTCCGGTTCTACTATAGGTACTAATCCGGCTTCTTGAGATAAAGATGCGTATCTTGCTAAAGAATGCGCATTAGAATATAAACAAGCATCTGATGGAATATTATCACCAATTGTAATAACAGCTCTCCATTTAGCAAATCTTGCACCCAATGAATAATATTCTTTTAATCGAGATCTTAAACCATCTAGTCCTTCTGTAATTTTTTCATTACTAAAACCTGCTAATGAATGAGCTCCAGTATCAACTTTTATTCCAGGTAAAATATTTTTTTCTTTTAAATAATTAGTAAATGGAATTTTATCAATACATGTAGTACTTTGCCTTAATGTTTCATCAAACATTATCACTCCGCTAATATATTCATTTAAATTTTCAGTACTTAAGAGCATATCTCTATATTCATTCCTAGCTTCAAAACTAGATTCCACATTAATAGTATCTAACCTTTTAGTACATGTAGGAGTACTTTCATCTGCTGCTAAAATACCTTTATTTTTAGCTACCATAAAATTTGCATTTTTAATTATTTTTTCTGAATTCATATATTATTCCTTTTAAGATGTAAAATTATATATATCAAGCTTTAATAAATTAAAGTTATATATTTTGAATTAATATATTTTTTTTACAAATACTTGAAATTTTATTAATAAATTTACTATATAAATATATGCAAAATTATTCAAATAAAATATGGCTTGATGGACGATTAATACCATATGAAGATGCCAAAATTCATGTTCTTTCACATTGCATTCACTATGGAAGTGGAGTTTTTGAAGGAATTAAATGCTATAATACAAATAATGGCCCCGCTGTATTCAGATTAAGAGAACACATAGAAAGATTACACTACTCTGCTGACTCATTTAAAATGAAAATTCCATTTTCAGTTTCAGAAATAGAAAAAGGATTAATTGATTTAATTAAAGCTAATGAAGTAACTGATTGTTACTTAAGACCAATTGCTTTTTATGGGCACGACACCTTAGGAGTCCATCCCAAAGACTGCCCAGTTCAAATTGCTATTGCAACATTAGATTGGGGAGCCTATATAAGCAAAGAAGCTATGGCAAAAGGTGCAAAAATAACTATCAGTCCTTGGAAAAAATTTCAATTTGGGGCATTCCCTAAAAGTATTAAAGCTACAGGTCAATATTTAAACTCACTACTAGCTGTTCAAGATGCTAAATCACGCGGTTTTGACGAAGCTTTATTATTAAATCATGATGATACTGTTGCAGAAGGCTCTGGTCAAAATATTTTCATAATTAAAGATAATATATTTCATACAAATGATTTTAGTTCAAACATATTAATGGGCATAACTAGACAAACCTTGCTTACACTAATTGAAGATATGGGATACAAAAGCAAAATTAATCAGATTACTAAAGAAGATTTATTTAATGCTGATGAAGTATTTTACTGTGGAAGTGCATCTGAAGTAACTCCAATCCAATCTATAGACAATCATATTATTGGTAAAGGTTCAGCCGGAGATTTAACTCTTAAAGTACAAGAATTATACTATGAGACTGTAAGAGGAATGCATAAAAAATATAACCATTGGTTGACCTACATTAAATAATTTCTTTTCTTTTTTATCTGATTTAAAAAATAGAAAAACCACAAAAATATTAAGTATTAATTAATCTAAATTAATTTTATATGGCATTAAAAATTGTATTTCATTATCCATAATAACAGGAATTATTTCTAAAACTTCAAGTTCTTTAGCAAGTTTATCAGGGAACAATGTATTTAAATCAATAAGCTGCATAGATGATTGAGTTTTTTTATCTGAAAACAAATCAATAAAACTGAATTCTCTTCTTACAGGCATTTCTATAAACTCAACATCTTTATCATAGGATATATTAGCTGACTTTTTAGCAACATTAATTGCATCATATAAACCGCCTGAAATATCGACTAAACCATGTTTTTTTGCTTTACTTCCTGACCAAACTCTACCTAGTGCAATCTCATCAAGTTTATCTAAATCATCTAAATTTTGTCTTCCTTCAATGACTCTTTCCTTAAAAATATTATATATATCAATAATATTTGTCTGTATTTTTTCTTTTTCTTCTATACTTAATAAATGAGAAGCTGATGAGAAATCTGAATTTTTACCTTTCTTAATAATATCTCTATTAATTCCAATTTTTTCTAATAGTTTAGAAAAATTTATTCTAGCCCATATTACTCCTATAGAGCCAGTAATTGTAGCTTCATCTGCTAAAATCGTATCTGCTTGACATGATATATAGTAACCACCAGATGCTGCAACATCAGACATTGAAACAATAAAAGGTTTTTTATTAACTGTATCCTTAACAGTTGTATTGTATACTTCTTTCCACATCATATCAGATGCAAGTGCAGAACCACCACCACTATCAACTCGTAGAATTATAGCTTTAATATCTTTATCTTCACGTGCATCTTTAATTGCTTTAATGATTGTTTTATCTCCCATTATAGTTGAACCACCTGGACCTGGATTACTTTCACCTGACATAATCCCTCCAACTGCATATATTATAGCAACTTTATCTATTTTTTCAGGTTTCCATTCATTAACATATCTATCAAACGTTTGATGCTGATCCCAATTAATGATCACAGGTTTAATTTTACCTTTTTTATCAATATATTTATTAAATTCATCAGGAAACATAACATCATTTATTAGTCCAGCTTTTTTAGCATTCAGACTACTTAAATAAGGACCTTTATCAATAATTTCTATTGTTTTTTCCCTATTCCAACCCCTTGCTAGACTAATATCTGCAACAAGAATATTATACATATCATCTAGTAGTTCATTTAAATTTTCACTATACTCATCAGACATTTCAGTATTTAAAAATGTATCAAAAGCACTTTTATATGGACTCACTCTTACAACTTCAGGAACTAAAGAAAGGGTATCAAGCAAACCTTTAAAAAACATAGGTTCTATTGCAAGTCCTTTCAATCCAATACTTGACATTCTATGTACATAGATTTCATCAGCCATAGATATTAAATGGTAATTAAGATTTGAAATATCATTTGAAGAATATACAATAATTTCTTTATTATTTTCTTTAAGCCTCATTAATGCTTTAAAGATTTCTCTTCTTTTAGCAAAACCTGCACTAACGTTACCAATGCTTATAATAATTCCATCAACTTGTTCATCTTTATTTATTTCTTCTAATTTATCTATCCACATCTTTAACTGAGTTCCTTTCATTGGGCCAAAAGGATTAATACTTGATAAAAAAGATGAATACGGCTGTTCTTCAATAAATGAACCTTCTAATTTTATTTTTACATATGTTTTGTTTTCATTATTTTTAAAAATGAAACCGTCTTGATCTTGATTGTAATTATAATATGTAAAAGAATTTGTAGTTTTATTAGTTCCATAAAAACTGTTAGCTGCATATTTAGAATAAGTAAGACCTTTTGTTTTAAACTTAAAAGAAAACTTTAGATCTAAATCCTTTTGTCCATTTTCATTTTTATATTGTGAACAAGTCATATCTAAACCTTTTAAAAAAGAAATTTTAAAAAAATATTCTTCTTTATAAGCATTTTTATTAATTAAAACAGCATCACTATCTAATGCTAAGGTATAATCTCCAGAAACTTCATATTCTGTTTGATTATTTGTCCTGTCATATCCTATTGTAATACTAGATAAACTTGTTTTTTTGTTCAATAACATATCAATGTTATTGAATGGACGAAAAGCTACACCAAAACGATCATATTTATAATTATATGTTTGATTTGAATAAGCTGAATTTGCATCTTCGAATAATCCTATGCTATTTTCGCCTTGGAATGAAGTTAAACCAATAGAAATCAAATTATTTGGTCTAAATAGTAGGCCATAACTAAAATTATCAAACTTAGAATTTTCTGTATAATTTGTAACGCTTGAGTTTTTCTTATATGAGAAGCCAAAATATATATTATCTAGCAATTCATTATTTAATAAAACAAATCCATATCCTAATCCATAATTTGTTTTTTTAGTATATGAATTATAACCAAATTCTGTTGACCATCCATTTATATATCTATTAATGAAACCAATATACTGACCTGAATTATTAATATTATCAAGTGGATATGGATTAGTTCGAGTAACAGGAATATTTTGCACTATAAACCCAAATTGATCATCTCTATTAATACCTAGACCAGCGGGATTAAGATTTAATGCATCTATATTATCTGATGTTGATATTGAAGTACCATTCCATACAAATGAATTAATATTTTGTGAAAATGCAAATGATATAATGAATAATAATATTTTTTTTATATGCATTAAATTATCCTTTAATGTTTTATTGTTTATTTTTTTATTTTTTGTATTTGTATCATGTTTGTTGTGCCCGAAACTCCAATAGGTATTCCTGCTGTTAAAACAAAAGTTTGTCCCTTCTTCATGAATTTTTTATCTAACAAAACTTTTTCAGCAGTAACTATCATATCATCCGTAGAAATAAAAGATTTTGTTTGAACAGGAACTACTCCCCACAATAAAGCCATTCTATTACATATATATGCATGAGGACTCATTCCGTAAATTGTAACATTTGGCCTAAAATGTGAAACTATCCTAGCCGTGGCACCAGATTCAGACATTACAACAATACCATCAATGTCCATAGACTGAGTAATTAAACGTACTGAATGTCCAATTGCTATACGATTATCATTCTTGACTCTATCAATTCCATCAATCTTAACTTGAATACTATTTTCAACATCCTTAATAATATCAGACATAATTGATACAGATTCAATAGGATATTCACCAGCAGCAGTTTCTTCAGATAACATTACAGCATCTACACCATCATAAACAGCATTTGCAACATCATTAACTTCTGCACGAGTAGGAGTAGGGTTTTTAATCATAGAATCTAAGATTTGAGTAGCTACAATTACTGGTTTTTTTGCTTTAGTACACCTATCTATTATATTTTTTTGTAAAACAGGAACTTTTGCTAAAGATTCTTCAACTCCTAAATCACCTCTTGCAACCAATACTCCATTAAACTTATCAATTATTTCTTCTAAATTATCAATAGCTTCTGGTTTTTCAATTTTCGCAATTATCGGAATAAATTTTTTCTCTTTTTTAAATATATTTATAATGGGATTAATATCCTTTGCACATCTAACAAATGATAATGAAAACCAATCTACTCCATATTTCATGCCAAGACTTACATCTGCTTTATCCTTCTTAGTCACTGAAGGTATTTCTAAATCAACATTTGGAAAGTTAATGCCTTTGTTTGAAGAAATTTTTCCTGAGTTTAGAGCTTTCAATTTTAAAATATTATTATTTATACTAAGTATCTTAAAAGAAATCTTTCCATCATCAATTTTAACTAATGCACTTTCATTTTTTTTTGCTTTAAAATCAATATCTAAATTAATAGGGATATCATTAATTTTATTATAACCCATTTGATATACATGATTTTTAACTACTGATAAATAATCACCTCCTGTATTTTCAAAATCTACTCTAATCTTTGGTCCTGCTATATCCATCATTATAGCAATATT
>MDTC01133902.1_pt1 | contig 10521 bp, 18 predicted proteins | sample 811181 | NCBI WGS metagenome assembly MDTC01 (sample SAMN05326644, study PRJNA326480) | marine metagenome | isolation source: seawater | place: Pacific Ocean: North | collected 2011 | reverse complement strand
TGATGCGAACACATGCTTTTTATTTCGCTTCGCACTACCAACATGCCTTTGTAACCATCATCTACATGGTTAGGAAAAGCAGTAGCATTGGGCATTGGATCATATCTCCCTGCCATTATCTCATTGAAATACATTTTAGCTAGGCGTCTACCAGTATCCATACTGTTAGGATCATTATGTCTATCAATTACCAAGCTATCTAAAACTTTTTCAAACTGTAGTGTTGCCTCTTCAATAAGTTGTTCTTTGTCGCCTTCTTGTAAGACCTCGGAAATGTTGTCACCTGCCCAATAGCGGATGCCAGCATCTTGTAGTCTATCAATAATTTCTTTACTTTTGTTCATTTTCCATTCTCCGAGTTATAGACGTGGATGTCTATTATGTTGTTATTATATACTTTATTTAGGTTTTTGTCAAGCACTTTCTACACCTTTTAGGTATCCAAAGTACTCTTTTGCTATTTTAGAATGCACTTCTTTAATATAGTGTTCTCCATCTAGCCTGTATTTGTCCGTTTCTATATCCATTTCAAATTGTTCTTTTAAAAAATCTTCTGCACTTTTATTTGATTTGGTACAAGATAATTTTTCAAAATAGTCTATTGTTTCTGGAAGATACACTCTGTTGTTAATAGTCCAAAGATACCATTTTATGTTTCTTTTCCGTAACATAGTGTCTATTGCAAATATATCTATGCAATAATCTTTGTATTGAAGTTGTGTAATCATCTCATGCCATAATTTAGAATAAGAATACTTTTCATTTAACGGAGCAAAATTGTAATCTTCCTTACCGTCATAAAATTTGAAACCTTTGAAATCTTCATATGCATTTGCTCTAGGCTTCTCGGTAAATTCTACGTAATTATCTGTGATCCTATGATCTGTGTATCGATGAATTAGATCGTCTTTTTCCTGAGCATCATCTAAAAATAAATCAGCTTTTGTACCGTCACCTATATCTTGGTTTCTGGAACAGGCCATTAAAAACCTGTTCCAATAAGTAGACTGTACAAATACTTCATCTATGTCATCGTAGCGATCTAACATAGCTTTTAGCCAAATAGGATATTTTCGATTGCAGGCTCCTGGAGCACTATATATAATAGATTGTTTGTTATTCTCGTGTGCATAGATTTCCGCATAGTTATTGCTATGCCAGGCATTAATTTCGCCTCCCATTTCGTAATAACCATGTGAATGACTATCACCTAAGAATAAAGTTTTACTCATTAAAATATTTCTCGAGCATTTCTAATCTATCATTAGCTACAGCCATAGCATCCAATTCTTTTTGAATTGTTTCGATGAAATCAGAATGTTCACCAATGCCAACTACCTGTTGAAGATACACATCTACATTAGTTTTATGTAACTGGATCTCCGCTTCTGCATGTTGCTTTGCCGCTTTGATTAGTTGTTGTCGCACCATAAATCTCCTTTCGCGTAATTACCCCGTTCAGGGATCACGTGTCGAATACCGCCACGTGGATCTTCCATGTCGCCTTCCCGGCGAGGAATTAGGTGTACGTGTGGATACATTACAGTTTGACCTGCACTCTTCCCAACGTTTTGTCCAAGGTTAAAAGAATCACAATATCCAGATTGTACCCAGTCATAGCCCCATGCATAACCGGCTTTGTAACATTTTTCAAGACATGACCAGTCTTGTTCTTTTGGCACAAACAAGATGTGTCCTTCAGTTACAGGATACTTGTCCTTAAATACAGTGTAATCTCTAGTGTCGATTACAATATCATTCCAAGGTATATCTTTATATTCCATAGTTAAAACTTATCATAATACGTTCTTTATCAACTGTTTGTTGATGAACTTTGTGTAACATGTGGCTCGGAAAAATAATAATGCTACCTGTTTGGGCAACACATGTTACTTCCGGCGAGTTAGACTCTGTTAATTCTTTTACGCCTGTTTTAGGCCAATGTGTTTTTTGATTTCTGTTTACGAATGTTAGTCCTGGATGTGTTTGATCTGCTTGCACATAGTAAACACCACTCCATACACTAGGCATATGGTGATGTTCCTCGTGATAGGTATGCTTTCGCATTATACTAAACCAACTGCTTTCTAACTTAGGCTCTCCATTTAATCTTGATTCTTCATGGCATTTTTGTACAGTTTCATCTAAGTATTCTTTTAATGCTTTTAACATTGGCAAAGATAAAACTGAGCTATTAACACCGTATGAAGTATATCCGTTTGCAGAATATCTTACAGGACTTTTATCTTTACTTTCAATATCAAGAAAGTAAGGAATGACGTCTTTCTGCACATTTAAAGAATCTTCAAATGTAGATCTATAAACTTTAGTTGGAAATATTAATTGAGTTTCAATCATAAACACCTACTCTTTCCCAAGGATATACAAGCCATACATCCTCTTCTGCTTTGTTTATTTCATGACATGTATAACTCACAGGAACAACAGATTCGCTTGCCATGTTATCCGTTAATGTTGCAAATTTTACATTGTTACCAAATGTTCTGTTCCATTTTTCATCTTTAGGAATACAACTTTGTGGCCAGTCTGAAGCTATCCAATTGAATGTAGCACCTGTATCATTTATGTCATCTACAATTAAAATATTTTTACCATTGTACGCATCTTCGCTCATCCAAGCATTACTTTCACTACCGTGATCGTCATCACGTAAACTTACTTTGAGTGCTTCGCAACGTATGCCAGTCATGTTTGAAATAATTGTTGCAGGAACATTACCACCTCTTGTTATTCCTACGATGTAATCAGGCTTCCAGTTGTCAGCATACATTTGATTAACAATGCTTACACACATTCTTTCCACGTCTGTCCACGAATAATAATGTTTTTTAACCATTGAATTTTTCCTTTAGATATTTTTCGTTATGAATCCAACGATAACCTTGATGCTTTACAAAGTCTACAAAGCCCCATTCTTTTCTTTTCTTACCCATGAAGAATAAACTCCAACAAGGAATTTCATTTCCGTTTTCATCTTTTTCTAATTCTAACCAATGTAAATCGTCTGCTTTTCTAAATCTAATTGAACCTGGACCACGCCAAACTCTAGTAGATCCAACAACCCCTCCTGTTGTTTCATTGTATACAGGAATGTGTTCCCAATATCCACCTTTAATAATAAATGCACCCCAGTTCCAAGGATGATCATGTAGTGTAGGTTCGTCGCTGACTAAAACTTTATGGAGGGTAATGTTAAACGGAAAGTCTTTTCTGTCTTTTAAAAATACGTACCATCTTATAAGATAAGGTATCTGACCAGTTCTATCAGTAATAACTCTTTTCCTATTTTTAAAAAAACCAAACAATTAAACCTCCTGTTTTCCTTTCCAATCTTGATAAACAAGATCATATACGTGTTTAAATTTTTCGTAAGCAATCTTGAGACTTGGGTAATCCTTACCCATCTCTTCAATTTGATCTATTTCTAAAATATTTCTTGTAGCATAGTCAACAGTACTAAAATCTGTAATAGAACTCGCATCAAATGTATAATTGCTACTCGAATCTCCTGTTATAGTAAAAGTTGGACTTATTCCTCCTACAGTTGTTCCTTCATAAGACGTAGTAGAGTCTTCTGATGAACCTATTGTAATTGTATAACTATTATCTAATTCTGCATGATCTCTCATTATTTCACCGCCTTGTATAATGCTTCACCACTAAAAAACGTTTTTGATAAAACCATTTTTTGTTTTTCCAATGCACGTTTATACTCATCATAATTCTCCATGTAATCCTTAATCTTATTAACAAGATCAGTCCTATACTTTACAGAAGATTCATAATTCTTTGTCCATATACTTGGATACTTAAACTCATGTATAGCCATTTCACTATAGCTTAATCTATTAGGAACCATAGGAATAGTATCTACAAGAACACCTTCATACCAACTTATACCAAGTGTTTCTTGTAAGTTTGCACTAAACACAAGTTTTGATTCACCTAATAAATTATGGTATTCGTTCTTTGTTAATTCTTTCTCTTGACAAACAACAAATTCATATTCTGGCAATTCGTGTTTTAAATCTTCAAATATGTTAAGTTGTTTTTCTGGTGCAATTCTATGTGGGAAAAGTATAATATTTTTCTTTGTCATGCCTTTGTAACTATCTAAACTTGACTTTAGATATTCCATAGGCCAACCTACTTTTTTAATTCTGCTTTCATCAACGTGTTGCCATTGCACAGGCATGTCTTTGTTTTTAAAAGATTGTAAGAACAAGTCTATATGAAACTGTGTAGCAAAAAAGTTGTCATCATAACAAGCATACATGCTTCTTTCAGCATTTCTAACCCAAGGCTTATCTCCGATTAGTCGTCCCAAAAAATCGTGTGGATCATAACTACCAGCATGCCACAAGCCACCAACGCGAATGTCAACACCCAATAGTTCTGCCATATAACGTAATTGAATAACTGTAGGATTCCAGGCATCAGTATACAAAAAATAATCGCCATTTTTAATAGAGCCTGCACAGAACATTTCTCCTATCTGTTCTAATTGCTTACTCTTATATATGTTTGTTCCACCAAAGTTTAGAAACGCCCCAGGTGTTGTTGCCTGGGGAGTCTCTCCTCCACTAATTGTTACCACTTCTTGATTTGTAGATTTTTTCAGCTGGTTAGGAAGATGCTCTTTCCACTGTTTAGTGTATCGAGTATCTACTGCTTCAATATCTACAATATAAATGGTCAATTATTTCTCCTATAAAAACGTCCTTGGGGTTTTCTAAAAGGACGCTTTTTTCCTCTTTTGAAATTTGAAAAAGCTCGCCATGCACGACTTTTTTCATTATACAAGTCTTTTTCATTAAAGACATAACCATCATGGCCGTAGCCAAACGCAATTCTACAAAAATCCTTAAATGCTTCGAGATCATCGAAGATTTTTACAATACCTGGATTCTTTGCAAAGTATTCACCCTGTTTCACTGTGTTCTCCTTTAGTAGCTAGGGTATTCAATGTGAGCACCGTTTTCACCGTCCTCTGAAATGTCAATATGCACCTCACGACCTGGGTACCTATCAGTAATCTGTTGATATAAATCATCAGACATCATTTCACATGATTTGTAGTCTAGTTCTAACGTTTTATCTGCGTATAGTTTCTCCATCCATCTTTTAAATTGAATAAACTCAATATCTCTGTCATTGTGAGTAACAGTGATACCTACTTTGAAATGAAAGATGTGTCTGTGTGGATAACCTAAAAAGGACACATCATACTCGTCGCCTGTTGCCAAGCTAGGATCTTCAAGAGCCGCTGGATATTTGTGAATACCTTCCTTGCGGAATGTAACCCAAATCATTCTCTTAGCATTGCTCATTGCGTTTTCTTTGCCTACTTTTTTATCTTCTTCTCTCATATTTCTTAACATATAATTGTAGTATCTTTCTTGTTGTTCCATTAAGTATAACACCTTTAATGCTCTGTGTCAACCTGAATTGGTTGATCCTTGCCATATTCACTCCAAGGAGTAAATTTCTTTCTATCTTTCAGTTCGTTTGCATAATAAACCCAAACACCTGGATTGGATTGTTTAAATCCACTGTCATCTACTTTGATACAAGCATTATAATTAAGTTGTTCGATATAAGGAAGTTTTACCGAAATCATACTAATAAAGTTGTCATGCTCATTGTATCCACTTTCCAAAATCCAATTGTGATAAGCTACATCATAATCCAAAGTCACCCAAAGTCCTTGTTTCAATAATGTGTTTACCATTGAATCCCAGCCTTCCTGTTCGTCATCTGTGCCCATTTCGCCTGTAAGTTTGAAACTTTGATTAGCACCAAGATAAACGTGATCAATATTTGTTCTGTTTACTATTTTTAGTATATCTTCTACCGGTTGAATACCAACAACAAACAATGTTTCTTTATCATATGCAGGAGTCTTTTCTATTTCTCTTCCTGTGAAAAACACAACATCATCTTGTTTGCCGTTGTTATAATCTCTATTCATTTTTTAATTTGTCCTTAATAGCCAGCTTTTGTTTTTTCAAGTTGATTAAGTGTTGCTTGGTGCCCCAGCTACGATCACCGTTCCTTTCTTTTTCTACTTGTTCTACCTTACCATGTAAGTATTCGTGCATGTTAAGTAGCCTTTTTGCTTTCTTACTTGCTCTTCCTGTCGCCATATTATACCTCCTCAAATAGGTTACCAAATTGCGTTGAAGCATTCACAGTTTTCTTTCCAACGGCACCTCTTGTACCTATGATGGAAATCCAAAATCTATTAAATTCTTCTATCACTGCTTCTGCTTCGTCTCTGTTAGATGTTGCGAATATTGCTTCAACAACATCTCTAAATAAAACCCTGTCAAATGATTCATCAACAAGCATCGCCGGAATTGTTCCGTTATCATATTGTCTGTTTGCTTCTTGTACTGCATTAATGTGACTCCAAACGTTATGTGCCATTTGAATAGCATATGAAAAACTATCCCAACTGGTCTTACCTTCTTTTCCGATCTTATTTAGATCTCCGGGTGCATATACGCACACATCTTTTACAAGTAGATCTTTTGTTACAGGACTATCTGTAAAGTTCTTAAAAATGCCATCTTGTAGTACTGCATCGCGAAATAGTCTAGTATCGTTAGCATATTTTTTATCATCAATGCTAGGAACCATTCTATAAACCCACTTTGTCCTATCCTGTGTTTCTGTTTGAATATAAATTTGTCCGTTAGCAGTTGCCAAGAAAGGACTTGCACAATCAAAAGTGATTGTAAAGTTTTCGTTATGATGCTTTCTTACTGCTCTTTGTATATCAGTTAATAATGTTGCCCATTCTAATTTACTTGTTCCTAAGAAGTGCATAAAGTCATGAACACCTTTTTCTAGTAATCCATCGAAACGTAAGGCAACTAATCTTTTAAGCACTAGATGTACATCACACATGTTCTGACCACCCATCGACCAACCATTAAAATGTGTTGAAGGATATTTCTTAGGATCACAGTAGTCTTTCATCTGATTGTACCAATCATCTGCATCAGCGTGATTTTCACCTTGTAATACATTTAAGAATTTGCAACTACCATTTCTATGCTTCATAAAATAATCATTGTTAATGCGAGTAGCATTAACCGCATCTTGATATTTTGTAATACCAGTTGCTTTTTGTCCTGCTTCTGATCTTGATACCCAAGCTGGAATATCAAGTATCATACCGTAGTCCATGTATGCGTCCATCCAGGCAAGAACTTGTTCACGTTTCTTCTGTGCCTTAGGACAATTAGGATCTTTCCAATCACCTTCCCAAACGCCTTTACCAATCTGGAAACCGCCTGAGTCACCAAGTAACCAACTATTCTTTCTATCCCTGTCACGTACCATATCCTCTTTAGGAGAATCTTTATTGATATCTAATTCAGCATGACCTGCCGAATACAAACTCCAGTGATAGTTAAACATAGACTTACTTGGATTAAGCCAGTTAATACTTTCAACATCATTCGGAAAGCATTTAGGAATACGTGTTTTTTCTACGTATTCTTCCTTACGTTGTTTACCTACAAAAGTAGCAAAGAAGCCACTTAATGCTGGCAAAAATATTGCATAATCGCTTTGTGATGTTGTTAAGTCTTTATTCATTACTTTATCCTTGGAGAATATTGTTCTCCGTTATAACCGCTACCAGTACCGTCTACGCCACTGTTGCAACCAACCACAACAACTAATAAGCCTATAACGATCCAAGCACAAACCCGTTTACTCCAATGAATAAAATGATCCATTGCTTCTTCGGCTTGTTTTTGTGCTATCTCTTTAGGTGTCAATCTTCTCTCCATCTATATACATTTGGAGTGCAAAAATTTCTTCCAAACTTACAAGTGTTTTCATCTTTGCATACTCTTTCATGTTTACTGTTTTCCCAACAATCGCCAGTCATTCCTCGCATTTCTACAAACTTTGCCCAACCATCATCTATAGATAGTATTAGTATTGAAGGCAAAACTAAAAATAAAAACATGATCCATAAAAACGCAGGCGCAAAACCTTTGTTATGATATGGCTGGTTAGGATCACTCACTTTACTTACTCTGTGCTGGCAGGATATAATTGTAACTTGCCAATCCGCTATCAACTGTAATTTGCATTGCACCTTGATCACTCAAGCTCATTTTTGCATCACCGTCTAAGTTTAAGATTGCTTGTACTTGTGCAACAGGATATGCCCATGCATGTTTCAAGTCGCCAGTAATACCACTTTGGAAAACAAATTTACCTGCGTGTGTATTTGAATCACCAAAGTAAAATACCAAGTCGCCGTTTTCAGCTTTTACAGTGAAAACAGTTTCTTCTGAATGTGCCGCACTTTGCAATTTCATTCTAGTAATACTTGCAAGAGATGGAACAAATTCTACGTCCCATGACGCACCTTTAAATTTTACACTTTTAAGTTTTTCATTAATGATTTCAGTAACCATAAAACGAAAATCATTTTGAAAGTCTCCAGCTTCATTTTCAAAATGAATACCTGTAGGAACTTTTACACCATTACGTTCTGCTTCTGTAATTGTTAGTTTACTGTTCTTTTGATATTCTGGATTTTTCAAGTGTAATGCAAGTTTGTCTAAGTTTGGCATACCAAAAATACTTGCACCAAATTCCGCTACCTTGTCTTTTGTATTTGCTGTAAGAATTACACTTCTATCTTCAGCCATTGATTCAATTGTTGTTGAATCATCTGTGCCAGTAACCTTCACCAAGTTCAAAAATCCTAGTGCATGTGTTTTGGCAACAACGTCTTGTAAGATGTCTTTCATATTGCTTCTCCTGTTAATCTAATTATACGACATTTTTTAAATAAAGTCAACAACTTTTTACCCTATTTCGGAGATCAGTTGTTGAAAATCTATGATCTCTTTTGTTAAAATATAATTCAACGTTTCTTCCTTGACATATATTCTTACCCGTAAAATCTCTTTCCCTATATTCTTCACCTAAGATTCGAACATCCAAATGATACATTCTAAGAATGTCTTCTAAATCTTCTTCAGTTTGATATGGAATGATTTCATCTACATATCTGCAGGCATGAAGTTGACTGTATCTTTCTACTAATGTTTGTACTGGGGAATTTTTTTCTTTTCTATCTACACTAGGATCTACTTGCAATCCACAAATTAGATAATCGCACTGTTCCTTTGCTTCTCTTAGCATTTGAACATGACCTGCGTGGAGCAGATCGAATGTTGAACATGTAAAGCCTATTTTCATTTCTTTATGCCTCTGTCTTTTAAGAATTCAGCCACTGTATGTTTTGTTTGAAAGCCTAATTCTTTTAATTGTTTAGTGTTTGCCTGTGTTATTTTTCTTTCGCCAATAGTATTTAACTTAACAGGCAAGTCAGGTCTAATATCTTGGATCCGTACACTGTAACCAGTTCCAACATCAAGTGAGCCATTAAATTTGCTATCCATGATTACTTCTATTGCTTCACACAAATCATATATGTGGATAAAATCTCTTTTATGTGCAGTCACATAATCAAGTTTATTGTTAAGCAATTTATCAAAGAACATATTCGCACGTGGCACTGGTCCGTATACTGTGTGGAATCTCATAAACACAACATTTTTATGTGGAATGTATTCTATAACATTTTTACTTGCGGCATAAGGATTAAGATGTGGTTCATATTGTGAACTCGATCCAGCAACAAGCACTCTTGCATTAGGATATTGTTCGAGAATCCTTTTTGTTCCTTCTACATTGTTATTCCAATACTTTTGCGGATCAGCTAAACTTTCTCTTACTCCGCCGATCCCTGCTAAATGTATCACTACATCAACTGCATTAGGATGTGGAAGTTCGCAAGTTAAAATGTCGTCTCCACTTTTGATGTCTAAACCCATTAGATCATGTTTTGTTGACAGTCTTTGCCACAGTTCTGATCCTATGAATCCTTCGTGTCCTGTTATAAGTATGTTATGCATTTTTGATCCTTTCGTTTGTGCTTACTACTTCGCTTAAAATAGAAAACGGTGATTTAAAGAACAATCCTGTGAATAGTAAAGCTCTAGTATCTTTAGGAAAACATGCACCTCCAAATCCTCTTTCTCCGTCAGGACCAGGTATTTGCATATGGCTCGTAGTAATTCTTTCGTCCATACCTACTAATTCTTTTATTTTATCGTATTCTAAGTTATTCATTTGACAAAAATCATATACTTCATTAAAGAAAGCAACCTTTGTTGCTAAAAAGCTATTTCGTAAATATTTTGTCATTATTAATTCTTGTACTGTTGCATATATAGGAGTGAAACCTTTCGCTAATATAAACACATCGTGCCAAAACTCTGTGTTTCCTCCGCCAAACAACATAAATTTTTGTTTTTCGAAATCTTCATTTGCATTTGCGGCTGTTAAGAATTCTGGACTAAAAGTTATTTCCTTGCCCATTGCTTCTAAAACCTGCCAACCTTCAAGACTAATTGTGCTTTTAATTAAAATAGGTTTATCTTTAGGACATGCTTGTGT
>MDTC01119971.1_pt1 | contig 10521 bp, 5 predicted proteins | sample 811181 | NCBI WGS metagenome assembly MDTC01 (sample SAMN05326644, study PRJNA326480) | marine metagenome | isolation source: seawater | place: Pacific Ocean: North | collected 2011 | reverse complement strand
TGCATCTCCAGCTAATCTTAAAGCTTCTTCAACCTCATTTAATGGACTTCTTTCCCCTGATGGTTTTCCTTCAGAATTTTTTCCTGGGTCATAAAGTTTTTGCCATCTTCCTTGTACTTGCACATTGTGAAAATATACTTCTTTAAAAGGTGATGAACCATCTGTTGTTGGGATTATTCTAATTCTTTTTTCTCCTGATTTTGTTCCTTTAGGTAACATAATAGAAAGGTATTGCTTCATTCTTTCTTCCGATGTCATTTGTGGTTTTGTGGAACTACCACTTTGTTTGTTTTTTTCGTATTGGGCTAAAACCGCGTCTAAACTATTACTCATAAATTTTTTTTTTAATAATTAATTAATCAATATTTAATTAAATGTAATAAAGTTAACTGGGTTTGTCAAACTAAAAGATACTTTAGTTTTTAATTTTCTTCTTCTTCTGTTGGGTCAAAACTTTTTTTAATATCGTCTTTACTATAGTCTTCAACATCTTCTGGTTTTAGAATATATTGTTTTTTACCTGTTTCATCAAAAACGTCTTCTTTGTCTGTAAAAAAATCACTCAATGTTTTGTTAAATGGACCACTATCATACTTTCTTAAACCTATTTTTTCCTCTGGAGTTCTAGGTCTATACTCTTCTATCTTTTTTTCTAAACTAGATATTTTATTAACCATATCATCCATAGAAGTTAAATGTGATTCTAATGAACTTAATTTACTCATTAAATCTTCTAAACTTTCTGTATTTTTTTGTAATATATCTTTTTGGTCAGATAATTCACTATTCATTTCATCGTGAGTTGTAACTAATTCTGTAACGTCTAATTCTGTTTCATTATCAGTTGTGTCTTCTACTTCTTCACCACCAATTTCAGTATCAACTTCCGAATCAATATCAGTATCAAGTTCTTCTGTTTCTCCTTCTGGTTCTACGGGAGTATCTAATTCTTCAGTTTCCGCTTCATCTTCTAGTTCTGGAACTTCTTGTTCCGCCATTTCCATAGCTTTAGCTTTTTTAAGTAATCTATCTACATGACTTCCCATTTCAAAAGTAGCTACACCACCAATCATTTGTTCGTTCAAATTTTGTGAATTGTTGGTGATTGTCTGAAATCTTTTTAATTCTTCTAGTATTTTGTTGTCTATTTTTTTAGCCATTTAATAGTTGTTTTACTTGTCCTGAAGGTGATTCTACCTGTACTTTACGATTTACTCTTATGGAGTTTTCTACTCTTTCTATTAAACCATCTCTACTTCTAATAGTGTAACAAATTCCCGTATCTAAATCACAAACTTGTTGTCCTTCTGGAGTATTGCCATTCTCTACGATATTATCAGTTTTCTTACCAATAAAATTACCTAATTTTTGTTTTAATGCCTCATTAACCATAGTAATAAATTTTTTTGTTTATACTAATAAATATATGTAAACTTAATAATAGTCAATTAAAATAAGATTATGGATTGTTTACTCTAAAATCATTAATCATATTAACAGGTGTTAAATAATGTTTTATAATTTTTTCACCTTTTTTTACATATCTTAATATTTCAAAATGTAAGTGAATATCTTCAGATAATCCACTATTACCTACTTTACCTATAATTGTATCTTGTGGATTAATTTTACTTATAGTATCTCCTTTTTTAACTCCTATATTTTTTCTTAAGAAAGCATACCTAGTAATATAATAAGATGTGTCATTATCATTAGTAGGATTTTCATTTATTAATGTTTTTACCACCACATAATTACCATAAGTACCACAATTATCAGATTTTTGTAATGGGTTACAACCATCTTTTACATCAATAACTATACCACCTATTGATGCTACCACATCCACACCCTGTGTAGAAGAAGCTTGTAATTCATACTCAGAATTTAAAACAAAATCATGACCTAAGTGAACAACTTCTGGGTCTACTATTGGTTCATTTAATTTAACCAATGGTATAGGTGTGTTAAATTGTACTTGGTCTGCAACTATCTCTGGACTTTCAATAAAAGTAGTTGTATCCACATATCCATTATTAAGTGGTGTTTTAGATAATTGATTTTTAGTTGCACTTAAATTATCTAAGAATAAATCTAAGGCATCATCCTTAAGTCTTTCTTCTGCTTTTTGAAAAATCTTTTTATTAACTCTTTGTACTAAACTATCTATTTTAGGTAATGTAGGAATTGGTACTCTTACACCATCAAAACTAGTTTCTATATTATTCGGAGTTATATTATGTTCTACATTTAAAATTAGATATGGACCATTAAACATTGGTAGATATCTTAACTGAAAATATTGTGTTGGTTGTATAGCTACATTACCCATACAAGTTATAGATGCTGTGTAGGACCTATTAGAATAAATATTAAATAAAGAAATGGAAGCTGTGGAAGTTGCTCCACCACCCCCTGAATCAGCCATGTCTTGTAATATCTTAAAACTTTCAGAAGTGTCTTGATATTGGGATTGGTCAAGTGTAACAGATTCAAATATGTTTTGATTTGGTATTCCAAAATCTACGTTGAATCCCATTACTTTGTTAGATAATTGTTTATCACCACAATTTTCAGATAACAAGGGATTGTTAGCTGTTCTATTCATGGTAAAACTATCATTTTTATAACCATTATTAGGGGTATTAACATTAAGTTGACTAGAAGGGGGACCAACGTATTGGCATAAGAATGCTGGTTGGGATTCTAAGTAGTCCACCGTTTTAAATGTGCCGAACATTGCATTTCCTTGTAATTGTGCATTATCATTGGCTACATTAAAGAAATTAATATATGCAGGTAAAGGAATAAAATTAAAGTAATTATTAGCTAATACTGTGGATAAAAAACTCGCAACACTTTGTGTTAGTGTATTACTGTTAGCTCCACCAAAAGGTGAATCTAATTGTATTATATCCCATATGTTAATTATTGCGTCATCACCAATATCTCTATTAGCCCTATCAAAAAATAAAAATCTTTCAAATAGAGTTTGTTGTGTTAAATCAGTACCAGCTACCCACCTATCATTTAATGTTTTAAATGTGGTATATAATTCTAATTTTAAATTATCTGCTTCTATGGATGGCCTATCATCTGTAACATCTGATGTCCTAACTTCATTTTCTTTAACATTATCTGATATGATTCTTTGTAACCTTTTCATAACACCATTTCCGTACGTATTAAACAACCCAACATTCTTATCTAATTTAGAATCAAATAATTTTAGATATTCAAAAGCTGAAAGATTACCTTGTGTAGAACAATATGATGCATACATCCTTATAAAAGGTGCAAAAATTTCTATATTTCTAACATTAAATTCTATCCCACCTTCTATACCACGAGCCGTCATGAAAAATCTATATATAGGATTAATTTCGTCAGTACTAGATAACATGTCTGAGGGTGTATTACCCAAAGTCGATGGAAAAAATTCTCCTACATTTAGTCTGATAGCTTGCCATTCTATGGGGTTACCCACAAAAAACCCACCTACTGAAGGTATCGTAGTTGTACTATCAACATATCTACCAAAATTATATTTATCTTCTTCATCGTTAATACTGTTAACTGAACCTAGTAACCCTAGAACAGCTTCAAAAGTGGTTAACCCATGTTGAAAACTATCTAGGTGATTGGTACTGGTGTGTGCATATTCTACGTTATAGGTTAAAAAGGTCTCTATTACTAAATGTAATTTATCGTATTGAGCGTGAGCTAGGTTGTGTGGTTCATAATTACTTTTTACATCTTTTAGTCTATTAATTATTTCACCATTACTGTCTCTTACAAAAGATTCAGGTATAATTGTAATTTCTTTTATAAATTGTTTCATAGAAGGTAATGGTCCTTCCACCGAACCCTCAGCCTTAGAAAAATTCAAATATAATTCTTCAAAATCATCTAGTTGAGCTTTACTAAATACAGCAAATAAATCTTCTATGTTAGTATACTCCCTATCATGATTAAAATTCCATGCAAATTGGTGTGGAGTTTCAGTATCTATTTCTTTAAAGTATTGGTGGGGTTGACCTAGATAATTAGTATTATTTTCGAAATATCCATAGTGAGCTCCTTTCCAAAATAACTTACACGCTCCATTATGTAAACCCGCGTCACCCAGTCCAGTACTCTCTAATCCAGCGTCTGTACTTAATAAACCACCAGATGAAGGAAATAATATATAGTATCTAGAAGGTGGAGTTTGATTATTAAAAGTAGCTGCTAAATTAGGGTTAGTTATATGGTTGGAATCTAAATATACATCATGAAAACTAAGACTTGTGCCATCTGTTAAATTTAACCCTTGTTCTGTATTTGTTTCTATTGTTAATATCACATTAGAACCTAGAATAGTATTTAAAACTTGGCCCGAACCCATATTAACATACGAATTTTGACCAGTAGTTATATAATGAAAAGCGTCTATTACTTGTGGGTAGACACCTACCATCATACTTGAGAAACCTTCTGAAACATAAGTAAATAGGGCACCTGTAGGTCCATTAGGTGTATTTTCATTAAAATTATATTCCATATTTAAACCTACAGTACCACTTGTATCATACGCTGTAGCTGTACTTCCAGAACCAGAAACAGTACCTAAATCACCCCATATTGAACCTAATGGGTCTACCCCAGTTTCAACACTTTGTTTATATCTCCACCAAACAGCACCAATTTTAAGTAGTAAAGGAAAAGGTAACTCATGTAAAGCTGGTAGTTGGTTAAATAAAGAAGAGATGTAAGTTTTTGGTGTATCTTCACCCAATGTACCTACTAATTCTCTAAAAGTAGGTAATGGTAATGAATTTAAAAATAAATACGCTGCTTTTCTATATGCGTTTGGTTGTCCTAGTTTTTCTTCTTGTGTTGCTTCAATTAATGAATTTATAAAATACGGTGTATTTAACATCGAAGTTAATCTAGTTTTAGAGTCCGGTATATTAACTGGAACACTATTTACTCCTTGTGGTATGTTACCTGTGGTTGTATTACCTTCCATTATAATAGGTCCTTCAGTTAAAAGAAGATTAGTTTCTGGAGTACTTTGTTTTGCTAAACTAGGTAAACTCCATGTCTCATAAAAAAATGATTGACCAAATGGTTCTCCTATATCTTTTATTAAATCACTCCTATCTTTAAACCCATAAAGATAATATTTTTGTCTAGGTGTAATTGTACATAATGCGGGTAGAATACTAGAATAGTAACAAGCTTTATTGTCTCTTAAAATATTTGTGTCAGTAGTATCAAAATCTAAATTTTGATAAACTTCATAAAATCTTTGAAGTCCATGTGATGACCAAGCATAATTTGATATCAGTCCTTCTGTAACTGCAGGTACCACATCATAAAAACCTGTTACGTGTTTAGTTTGTTTTAACGCTTGTATATTTTTTTCAAAAGCTTGTGGTACAACTGATACGTTTGTTTTTTCATATTTAATTTTTGCTCCATTCTGTTGTATATAAGAGAGTATATTTGAGTCGTATATAGCGTCATTCAAAATATATGTTTGAACTAGAATTGGATTTAGTGAAACTAGTGTTTCAATTATACCATCATAACTATCAATTCTACCCAAATCTTGTAACAAATTTGGAAATTCTTTTATAACATTGTATATATTTTCAGCCTCATACGTACTTAGTTCTTCTATGGCTTGTCCTATCCCCACACCGGTCAAATCAGCACCAGGTGATGCTAACATAAGTCTAGTGTTTAGCCCACCATATCTTAATAGTATATCCATTCTATCTAAAATAGAAAATAAAATATCTATAGTTTCTAAAGAAGAATATGGATTATTTTCAAAAGGCCATTCAGCTACAAGTATAGGTGTGTAATTTTTTTCTAAAGCAACATTAGTTGTAGGAAACTGAAAATCAGTAAATTTAAAAGCAGTAGTTTTAGTATACTCTTCAACAAAATGTATTTCTGGCCAAACTACTTTATTGTCAGCTTTTGTAATATCTATTACATCTTTTGCTCCGGGATATTTTAACACTGAAGATGTGGTACATTCATTTTCTTGAGATACCACATAATATTGAGGCCAAGGAAAAACCATTTGGTTTGATTTTTTGTCATTGTCTTTTAAATCGTCAGACAAGTTAGCTATTTCTAATCTTGTTTTATTAAATCTTTGATTAAAAGCGTCCGTGTGTGTTTGGTCCATTAATTTTAAAAATGTGTCTGCTCCCGCTAATATTATCGCAAAAACATTTCTAATGGTTGGTCTAAATCCTAATTCTTTCTCTAATTTAGTATTTAACTTGGTAGTGATTTCGTCAGCTAATCTTTCAGATTGTTTTTCAAAAAGTTTTCTGGTTTTTAATATTCTATTTTCAAAACTTTTATCTGCTGTGTTAAATAAAAAATATGGTTTATTTTCTTGAAATACTGATTGGTCATCTGGGTTAACTAAAGAAACTGATATACCTCCTGGTGAATTCACTATAGATTGTGAATAAAGATTAAATCCAGTGTCATTAATTTCAGTTTGTACTGGATATGTTCCTTGTTCTGAAAATGTAGGATTTTTATCTAAGAGATATACGTATTTTGCTACTAGTTCATTTAGTTTTTCTTCTGCTTGTGATAGTATTAAATCTTTTTGTGCTTGTGGGTCTTGAGAATTATTAGCATTAGAGCTAAATTTTATAGGATAAATTAGTACTGTTTTAGTTTGTCCTGTAGAACCATCCGTAGCTTTTACATTAACTTTTGCTTTTAATCCTTTATTTTTATCTAAAAATTCTTGTTCCCAACCACTTTTACCTACAATAGCATTTCTAAATTTTTTTAATGTTTCATCATATTCTACCTTATCAGATGTTTGGGTTAAATCATCAGTACCAAATAATTTTCCTAAATCATTGTCTAGGTTTTTTACTATTTCAATTAATTCTACAAGTGTATATTCGGGAAAATCTGGGTCTAAAAGATTTTTTTGTTTGTATCTACTATAAACCTCTACCATTGTTTGTCTCCCTTTAGTCGATGTAATTCCACCAATTTCATTGGTTTGATTAGGATACATATAAGGAGCTGTAATAGCTTGATGAATATTTATATCTCTTAGCATCGCTATGTGATTACCTTTAAAATCACATGTAACTAAGTAGTCACCAGAACTAGGGTCAAATCTAGCTACAAATTTTTCCATAGTAAGTTGGTATCTCACTGCCTTACCGTAGTAACCTTTTAGAGTTAGAAAAAATGTTGGGTATGGTAAGTGAAAAAAAGCGGTATATGGTGTATTTACTCTAGCTTGTTCAAAAAGAGTTTTACCTCTTATATCTGTAAAATTTATAGTCACTTGTGGGATGTATGAAGTATTAAGTTTTACACTTATAGACGTTATCCCAAACCCTTGGAAATCGTTTTGATTTTGTATTTCTCTTGATACTTCTACCCCCTCTTTGTTTAATTTTTTAACTTGTTTGTTTATATCAGGATTTGTAAAAGCTTCAGTCCAATCAGAATCTAAAAAGTCCTTTCCTTTAGGTTTTAAAAAATTTAACTCACCATCAAAAACATCAATAACAACTTCGTCTCCAGCTCCACCACCAGCTAAAATTTTACTTCTAGGAAATATTCTAGCTGACAAATTAGCATACATTACTAAATCTTCCTGTTCTACTAACCTATCTTTTATTTCACCATTTACTACTACTTTGTTCGGGTCTATAACAACTACATTATCACCTACTGGATTTGTAAGTACATCACCTGAATTTAACAATTTATCTGCCATAATATAAGAAGTACTCGTCCAGTTTTGATTTATAATCTTGTAATGATTGCATTAAAGGATATGGTAGTGTTATAAGACTATTATCCGGAATATTCCATTCTTGACCACCGTATGATGGATTTGCTTGTAATATTAACCAACCATAATAAGGTGACCCATAAAATTGTTGTGATAATTTATCTAGTCTAGTTTGTCCGACTTTATAAACTACTTTTCTATCTGTAGTTTTAGCTGGTATTTTAATATGAGGCACTACTATGTAATCACCATTTATTACAAATTCATTATATCTATTATAGTATGCCATTTTATCCTACGTAAAGTTGGGTTATTAATTTATTATTAAATGTACTGTCGTCTGTTCCCCTATTTTTATCTACCAAATAATTTCTTACTATATTTTGTGCTGTGTTACCTGTGTTCAAACTATAACCTATAGGGAAATTAGTTACATAATTTTTAATATTATCATTAAATAAAGTAAACCCGTGTTCTAAACCACTAAAAATTCTATCATTTACTAAACTAATATCATATCTTACCCATCCCTTAAATAATTGTAATAAAACTTTTCTAAACCTAACAGACAGTGTTTTATTTAATCCGTTAACTTGGTTGTTATCTATCTTTAATAAATCTTCGTACAACATGTCTTTTCTTGAATTTATTAAGGTATTTAATTCAGGTGTAAAATTACCACTAAAACTAAGTGTATGTAACTCTTTTGTGTATATTAAATTATTAAAATATATGTATTCACCTCCATATGGATAATTTAGGTTAAATTTATGTAATACATAATTATTTAAGTAATTTTTTAAATGGGAGTTAGAGTCATTATAACTGGTAGTTAAGTTAATTGCTTGTGTAGTTGCCGTTAAAATTAATGAAGCTACTCTACCACCACTTCTATTTAAAAATTGTCCATCATGTCTAATATTTGTAACAAAATTTAATGTGTCTATATTATTAACTAATCTTAATTGTTGTTCTCTAAAACTATTAATTGTTTTATTTACTTCATTAGTTATATCAGAAAACTGTTTTTCTAAATGAGTAATTAATACTTTTTTTACATAATTTTTTTCACTTACTGTGGGGTCTAGTGTATAAAATTTAGTTTGGATTGTTGTTGTTTCAGCTGTTATACTATTTTTTAAATCATTATAGTAAGTAACTAGTCTTTCGAAAATATCTGAAGGTATACCTACTAGTTGTCCCATACCATCACCTATCGTACCAGTTGTAAAATTTCTATTAAACATAAACTCTTCGGTTAATCCCATACTATAGTCTAAAGAAAGAGTATTAAGTCTATTTTTTACATCCATTGTGTAAGACTTACTTCTATCTACAAAAGAATTTAAAATATTTTTGTAATTAAGTTCGTTTGCCATTATAAATCAGTTTGTGAAGCATCAAACCCATCACCTGCACTTTCACCACCCTGTGTAGTGTTTAATTCAGTTTGATTTATGTTAAAACCATTTTGTAACGGTGCTAACTCGTCTATTATTTCTTGTTCATCTGTTAATGATGGTGGTTGTGTAGTTTTAGTGGCTCTAGAATCATAAACTTCTGTATTACCGAAGAAATTAAATGATAAAGCATTTTGTAATTCACTTACTGGTTTTTCTAGTCCTTGACCACCTATATATTTAAAGTTCATTTGTACATTTGCTATCATTGGTTGTAACCCTATACCCTCTGGATTCATATCGTATAGAAGTGGGTCATAACTAAAACTCACAGAATCTATCGCTATTTTAGTATGGTAAAAATCCCCCACTCTTAGAACACATATTGGTGGTGCACCAAAAGCTGTATTTTCAGCATCTACATTTTCTAACCCTCCTTCTGTTTGTGTTGGAATAGTTCTACCTGGTCTAGTACATTGTAATAAAAATGTAAGTCTACTATTTAAACCTTCTGGTGTCATAGAGTGAAAAGAAGGATGGAAATATTTTAATTTTCTTTTTAAAGAATCATAAATAAATTCATCTTCTTGTTCTAGGTGTTTAAAATAACTTTGTTCACCTAATAATTCAGATAGTATTTTATTAGTATTTAATGTTCTCTGTGTAGATTCAGCATTAGCATTATTTTGTAAACTTTGTTGTTCTGGATTTGTATTAGTACCATCATTTACCGCTCCTTCATTTAAAATGTCACCACCCACACCTTCTGATTGACTTGATAGGATATCTCCACCAATATCAGAGTCGGTTAGTCCAGATGGGTTAAAAGGCATATTTACACTACCACCACCTAAATCAGTTAATATTTGAGCTGAATTACTATTATATTCTGCAGTAATTTCATTCATGTATTGATTTATGTTATCAACTGATAAATTACTGTATACGCTCGCTAACTCATATATGTCATATTTTTTACAACCCGCTATAAAAGATTCTAAGGCTTGGTCGGCTATGTAATCTGGTACACCATCTAGTTCTTTTTGTGCGATAACATTCATTATAGATGAATGGTCTACAACTATTTTAAAAGATAATGTACCAATTCTTTCTGTATAGTTGTATGTATAAACTGGGTCTGGTCTACCTAAAAAGTTTACTGAATTCCACTGTACTGAATTAGTATCACCAACATTAATATCATAAGGTGGAAACCACATTATCCTACCACCATTAGGTCCTTGTTCAGCCTGAGGTAACGATAATAACTCTGGTGTTCCTCTCCACGATAGGTTTTCTATTGAAAACATGTATTTTGTTATACTTTCCCCATCT
>MDTC01066983.1_pt1 | contig 10523 bp, 14 predicted proteins | sample 811181 | NCBI WGS metagenome assembly MDTC01 (sample SAMN05326644, study PRJNA326480) | marine metagenome | isolation source: seawater | place: Pacific Ocean: North | collected 2011 | reverse complement strand
TCAAAAATAAATTATACTCTTATAATCAATATGATAGATAATAACTTCAAGTATCTTAAATCATCATTAATAATTGAAAGACCCTGACAACATTGCATATTGATGATAGGTTTCGATAAATTAAATAAAATGATCGAAACCATGGACATACCACGAATTTCGGAAATCGCTGGGTTTATCGCTAACATTAGTAGCAATGTTGCCTTTATCCCGCAAATTATAAAATCATATCGTCGCAAACAAGTGGAAGATGTCAGTATTGGCATGTTTACCGTACTGTTTTGCACGCAAATCTGCTGGATAGTCTATGCAGTGCCGATTGGGGCAAAAAATCTCTGGATCTCCAGCTTGATTGAAATCGCTTTGTTATTACCCCTTTTCGCTATGTGGTTTTTCTATAAATCCATGGGGAACACCACGGTCTATCAGACCGTCAAAAACAAACTCTTTAAACAATCTCAAGCCGCCAATCAACCGTACGATGACCTTACTGATCATCCAATGATCTCTCAGCGACAAGACGCTCAGTGATTGGAAGGTCGGGACAAAAAATCAGCAAGCTCAGAATCATTAAAAACAAACCCATCGTCTTGCAACCTCTGACTAACGACATGTTGTCCAGAGAGCAATAACTCCTCTCCCATTTGCCCAAATAACGCTTTCACAACACATCCAGGCAGCGTCATAATACGTGGACGAGACAGACTACGCGATAAGGCTTGCGCAAAATCACGCTGACTGACCACACCTGGAGACACAATATTTACAGGGCCAGAACAATCCGGATGTTCAATGATAAATTCTATCGCTCGAACAACATCATCCAGACTCACCCACGACAAGGGTTGCTGTCCGGTTCCTAACACAGCACCTAAACCCATCTTAAAACTCGGCAATAGTTTTTTTAACATACCTCCACTTCGATCAAGCACAACCCCAAAACGACACATCACGACCGATAAGCCAGCTTGAATCCCAGGAGAGAGTGCACCCTCCCACTCTATACCGACCTTACTAAGAAAATCAGTTGGCGGTTCAGGGATTTTAGAGGTTTCATCAAAGCGAGTCGATTGCTGCATCTCGAGTGACCCAGCAATACCATAAATACCAATTGCGCTAGCATTAATGATTCTAGGCGCCTGATCTCCCAAACGCACACAGGCTAATACCAATTGTTCTGTTGTAGATACCCGCGATTGAATAATCTCTGCCTGTCTCTTAGAGCTCCATCGCCCGTCTGCAATATTGGCACCCGCAAAATTAATAATAACATCACAGCCTGCGACTATATCGTCGCTTAACGAATGCCATGTTACTGTTTCGTAGCGGCCTCCGTATAAGCGATTGAGTTTATTAAGAGATCTACCCAATACCATAAGATCATGGTGCTCAAAGGCTCTAACAAGCGCTGAACCCACTAAACCTGTTGCACCACTGATTAAGATTTTCATGTTTATACCTCTTCGATAACTGTTGATAACACCATACGATTAACGTGTATTGATTTCAAATGATTAAAAGACAAGTTCAACCAAAGAACCCCACTCGCCAAATGAGGTAGTAGTAAAAGACATTCCTGGTGAAGAAGTCATCGAGAAGAGTTTTTGCACATAAGCAGAGTGATATAGAGTAGCGTTTACGCTCTGGCAAACACTGCTCGTCTTTCTTTAGTCATAGTTTATCGCTGGAGCATTGTATCGAGCATGGGTGTATGATGACCTCGACCGATGTCATAGATTGTTTTTAATTGCTCGAGTTAGCTTTGGTTGGTGTATCAATAAACTGAATCCTAGGAAAATAAAAACCTTTATTGACTGACCCTATGAGCATTTTCTTAATGACCATAGATAATTTCAACGCATTCAATATGTAATAAGCCGACGCTCCGCTTCTGACTGATCAGAGCATGACGATTTCAAATTAGATACAGCTGTCTTCGGCCTGCGGAGTTATCGTATCAGCAAGATTAATAAAAAATATCCGTGGGAAGTGGATTGTCACCATCATACAAAGCGCTTTTACCCAGATTCATTTGACTTTATTATGTATTTTTTATCAGTCACTTAGATGAATTCACTCTCGCAAACCTCGGGACTACGATATTTATTATCAAAACGCTATTGCGAAGCACTGCGTCATATATTACCGTACAAATACGAAGCAATGCTTCGCTTTAAATCAAAATCAATAATCAGAGGTATGAATAATGATTTATCAGGAACTTAGTGCTATTTGGCGGAAAATTAACCGACAATGGGGACTACAGGTCGAGCCTGTTTTACGTGATCTTGGATTAACGCACACTGATCGAATGATACTAATGACCGTATCAGTGATACCAGGAGTGAGTAAGACAGAGATCGCAAACTCGATTAATGTGCAACCGCAAAGTTTAACACGCTCAATAGAGCGATTAGTCCAAAAAGACTTATTAGCTAAAAAGCCGCATGCGCGAGATGAGCGTGCCTTGTGTTTTTCTTTAACATCGCAGGCCCAAGAAAAGGTTAAGATGTTAGAAGCGAATAACCAGCGTTTATGGCAAGCTATGTTACGTGATTTTGATGAGACTGAACAAGCGCAGTTGGAGAAATCGCTTGGACGTATGTTAAATAATTTATTAAAAGCTAATACATCAACGCAAGATAGGGGGGAATAATGACCACATTTCAACGACGATGCATTATTCTATATGCTTTAATTGCTACACCCTTATCTGGTGCCTGTGTTGATATTTATGTGCCATCGTTACCTGGTATTACTCAGCATTTTTCTACAACACAAGCATTAGTTCAATTATCAATTAGCATTTATTTGTTGGGCTATGCGGTGTTTAGTTTATTATTTGGTCCAATTGCAGATACCTATGGTCGTAAGAAACCGCTTTATTTCGGGGCTATTTTATTTATTATTAGCAGCTACCTCATTACAAAATCATCAGCATTGATTTATTTTTGTTTTATCGTCTATTACAAGGCATTGCTATTGCTGCGATAGCCTCTGTATCTCGAGCAATTATACCAGATGTATTTGAAGGGAAAACATATCGACATGTGATAAACATGACAACAATTGCGTGGTCAATCGGACCTATCGTTGCACCTTACATAGGCGGCTATCTTGAGCACTATATTGGGTGGCAAGCATCATTTTATGTGTTAACAGGTTATGGCGCTATTTTTTTTGTGCTGCCTCCTATTTCTTTTGCCGGAAACATTAAAAAAGAAAAGTACTTTTTCCTCAGCTGTTTTGTTTTCACGCTATAAGTCAATGATGTTAAGCCCCATGTTTGTGGGTGCTGCAATGATTTGTGGTTTAGTCTATTCAAGTATTGTCGTGTTTAATACGATGGCGCCTTTTTTAATACAAGAGGCATTGCATTTCTCTGCGATCACCTATGGGAAGATGGCATTATTGATGGGATTTGCTTTTTTTCTGGGGAATACAGCTAATCGTCTACTGAATATCAACCAGCAGTATCGATTGCTTGGTGCATTAGCACTTATGATATCGGGTGTGATAATTGGGCTTTATTTTATGGTAACAGCACCAATGTCCTTATTGCATATTGTGCTGCCTTCATTTTTGATTATTTGTGCATCAGGCATTGTGTTTCCTTGCATGTACGGTAGTGCGCTTGGACAATTTCCAGCTTTTGCAGGCACGGTGAGCTCAGTAATGACGTTATTATTTGTGTTGACGGCAAGTGTGACAAGTGCTGTTTGCAGTGGATTAAAGCTACACAGCCAGGTTCCTTTCATCCTTTTGCTCACAGTAATTGTTATATTAATTGGCGTGATGTATCGTTTTTTGTTTTTGCGAAAATCAACCTAAATATTGTATCTTTTTAATTTTTTCATCCCAATATTCTGAGCTAAAATGTCCAGGAAAGGAGTCTTTCCATGGACATTTCAGCGCAAATAAAAAAAACCTAATCTCTAAACTTGACTAGACCACATATTTAAGTGCGATAGATTCCTTTTGATATAGGAAGAAAAGCTCGATGTTGCTTGCCCCATGTAATGGTAATAATCTGAAGAATAGACCTCGCATTCACCTTGCGACCAAAGATCAAAGGTTTCTAACTGCTGTGTAATACGCTGAGGGGTATATCCGCTTTGCGTTAAGCGACGAGCATAGACAGCTGGGTCCTCCCTGACATAAACAATATTTTTATGAAGATAGTGGCTTAACTGCTTAACACAATCACTCATTGAATAGGCTTGTGAGCCTGTTAATGTAACAATGACATTATGCATCGAAGACTCTTCAATCGACTTAACGGCAAATAGAGCAATATCATCAACATCGATAAAAGTCACCACACTATCATGAGTGACTGCTGAGATTAACTGTAGCTCATCTCCACACACAACAGCTGGCAGATAGGTAAATCATGACATAAAAAAATTAGGTCGTATTATTGTGTATGAACAACCGATCGATTGTATCATCGATTCAATGATTTTTTTTGAGTGTGAAAAAACTGAAGCTTGTTGTTCATCGTACATCGCTGAGATATAGATGATGTGAGAAACAGCACACTGTTTAGCGAGCGATATCATCGCTGTTGCGTGCTTCACTTCATCGTCATTTCTAGGCAAAGCTAGATAAAGAATATCCGTATCTTTAATAGCACTCGATAACGCAGATTCGTCCGCATAGTCAAAACACATCACTTTATCTGAAAAAATATCCACTCGATCAATTTTTTTATTATCACGAACCACGGATTCAATATAAAAAGCATCAGAATGAGCTAGACACTGAAGAAAAGCAAACCCTGTTTTTCCAGCGGCGCCCAGCACTAATATTTTTCGCATAGAGCCCTCATCTCACACCCCATCTTATTCAACTTATGATATCTCGTTAGCGATAAATAAGGCATTTATTGATACTCATAATAGCCTATAGTTCAGTTTTGTTTGAAATACCGATAAATTTACCTTTACACGCGTCAGTCGCCCATACCACATTTGTCACGCCTGTATCAGATAAATTGTGTTGATATTCCCATAACGGAGAACGCCATATGGTTTTGCCTTCTTCATTGACACACCATACCTCAGCAAGAACTTCATTGAACCCTAAACTACGACGATACGACGTTGTATATGAGATATACCTAATATAAACGCCATTTTCAGCATACACACCTTTTTGGATACCAGAAAGCGTCATTTTCTCAATATTTGGAGTATGAGTATGGCAGAAACTTACAGAGACTGGCTTTAAGATATTTTTACGTGGCTGTTGAGCATAAAAAGTCACCGTCCAAACCGTTTCCGGAGGGTTTTTCGCTCAGTGCACTAACAGAACTAACAGTGCTCACGCCTAACAAAACCATTATAATCAGTTTTTTACCCTCATAAAATGCAGCTCATCAGCACACAAAGAAAACTAAGATATACGTTATGAATAGTATTCTGATAGAAATCATAGACATCGTCTATGACTGTGTATACGAGAGATATAGAGATAGTCAAGCAACACACAATAAATGATCATCTCGACAACTCATGGAATACATTATAATAACAGCATAACTATTTTTTGGTCTATAATGACAGTAATTGTGTAAAGAAAAATCCATAGGATAGTATGATGAAAGAAAAATACGCATCACTGATATTAGCCTTATTTTTTCCTATTATAATTTCCGCTCAAGATGATAGCATGACTGTATCATTTAAAATGGATAGTAATTCGGATGTTGACAGGTTATCTGTGTGGCTATGCGACAGCAATGATGAATACATGTCAGGTTATAGTGAGCTATTAACAAAACAAAAGCCATTGATAAAAAAGTCACTGAGTTGTAATAGCTTAGGACTCTACCCTTTTCATCCGAAACACCACCCCCCAGATCGGTACGTACAGCCCTCTGCTACAGGCATTAATGTCTTAAATTATTTTCCTGTAAAAACATGTTATGTACAATTTAACAACGATAGTTACACCATTCATCCTCAAAGTACTATTACGATTGACCAGAAGGATATTCAATCCAACAACTCAGTGGTCATTAGCTGCAATACGATAAAAAACTGATTTTAATGTGTTATTCCACATCCGTTATAACTACTAAGCTCGTGACACAATAGCTATTTCAACCCATGCCCCTTGTGATGCTCATCTTCTGGTGAATCGATGGTATCTAAAAGATTATCAACCAGTTGTCTTAATTCGTCGGCGACTTCACGCAAGACTCTCGCATCCGATGCGGTTTTTTTGATTTGAGATTTATCTAGAGTAGCTTGCTTTGGTTTCTGCTGATCCACAAATGTCCTTTACCCATCATTGATACGCCCATTTATACGCTAGTGATATTAAAGCAATATTAAATTCGGCGTGTTTCCCGTCATCTTGTGATCACCCCGATCAAACGATCGGCAGTAAATACTAAGTTGATGTAGCCACTAACGAGAAGATGGTGACTTTAGTAGCACCATCGTAGCACCCGTCCCACCTTGTCGCGGTAATGCACTATGAAAAGCAACGACTGCCGGATGTGCTAACAACCAACGACCCGTGAGATTTTTTAGGATGGCCGTGTCACCTCCGACGCGACCGCCCTTACCATGGACAATGAGCACACAACGATGCTGAAGATGCTGCTGCCCAGCAACAAACTCACTCAGCATAACTAATGCTTCTTCTTGAGTTCGACCATGTAAATCACATCGACCTTCAATGGCACATTGGCCTCGTTTTAAGCGTCGCTGCTCTATCTGCGGAAGTGACTTAGGAATATAAGCCATATTATCCTCTGGACCAACGTGATGCATATCGGCTAACTCTCGCCAAACCGACACCGTAGCATCAACGCTTTCAGAAGATGAGGTAGAGCGTAGCGATTCCATGCTTTCTCGAAATAACGCACGTTCACTGTCTGTTAAATTTGTATCTTTTTTTGGCACTACTGATACTCCTCTTTCTTGATACCTAAACACATTGACAAACTCATACCTCGACTTGCACAAAGGCTTGACAGTTGATCTCGCTGCGTTATCCTGCGGGATAATTCTCACCAGGCAATGAACTCCATGTCATCCACTTCTCGACAGACCATCGAACACCTCTTGAACTGGGCCTTTGACCAATTTGAAGCGGCTGACCTCTACTATGGTCATGGGACCGACAATGCCTGGGATGAAGCCGTGCAGCTAGTACTCCATGTCATGCAACTTCCCGTGGATAGCGATAAAAACGTTGTATCACAACCGGTCACAACAGAACAACAGCAACGCATCCAAACACTCACACATCGTCGTATCGAGACACGTAAACCATTGGCCTATCTCACACAGAAAGCTTGGTTTATGGGGCTGCCCTTTTACGTCGATGAACGTGTACTCGTACCACGCTCTCCCTTTGCCGAGTGGATTGCTCAACAATGCCAGCCTTGGGTCAAGCCCAATGATGTACATCGTATCTGTGATCTATGCACCGGTAGTGGATGTATTGCTATTGCAGCAGCGATGGTATTCCCAGAAGCGAGCATTGATGCCACCGATATTGATACAGATGCACTCGCGGTTGCTGCTATTAACGTCCAGCAACATCAATTATCCAATCGCGTTTCGCTGATTGAATCGGATGGGTTCAACGCCCTCACCGATCAACGCTACGATTTAATATTGGCAAACCCACCCTACGTGCCCGATGATGAGATGAAAACACTGCCCGAGGAATATTGCCAAGAACCCTCTCATGCATTACGCGCTGACCAAGAAGGCTTAGCCATTGTTATTCGATTACTCTCTGAAGCCACTCACCACTTAACACCTCACGGTATGCTAATGATGGAGGTGGGTAATAGCGACGAACACCTGCAAGCTGTATTTCCTCAAGTGCCTTTTACCTGGTTAGAGCAAGCTCATGGTGGACACGGGCTGTTTGTTCTGACCTACGACGAGCTTCAACAGCATCAACCTCTATTTAAGGAGCATATTCATGGCAGGTAATCATTTCGGTCAAGCCTTTGTTATTTCTACCAGTGGTGAAAGTCACGGGCCAGGCTATACGGTCATTATTGATGGCTGCCCTCCTCGACTACCTCTGTGCGAAGCAGACATACAACAGGCACTGAACCAACGTCGTCCAGGTCAAAACCGATTAACCACGCAACGCCAAGAAAGTGATACCGTTCAAATACTCTCTGGCGTGTTTGAAGGCCTAACAACCGGCACACCCATTAGTTTGTTTATCCCCAATACAGATGCTCGTTCACAAGATTATTCACACCTTAAACAGGCTTATCGACCAGGTCATGCTGATATCACCTATCAGGAAAAATACGGTCATCGTGATTACCGCGGTGGTGGGCGCGCATCAGCGAGAGAGACTATGTTATGGGTTGCAGCGGGCGCTATTGCAAAAAAATACTTAGCACTCCATTTTAATACGCACATTCAGGCCTGCGTTACAGCGATTGGCTCAATTCAAGCACAACAGATCGATTGGTCCAGTGTTAATGATAACTCTTGTTGTTTTGCTGACCCCAGCCAAGTCACAGCCTGTGAAAGCCTCATTGAGACACTACGTGAGGCGGGAGATTCTATAGGTGCAAAAATACACGTCGAGGCCACACACGTACCCAAACATTTAGGTGAACCCGTCTTTCATAAACTCGATGCGGACATCGCCCACGCTATGATGAGCATTAATGCGGTGAAAGGCGTTGAAATTGGCGATGGATTTGATGTTGTGCAGCAACGCGGTAGTGAACATCGTGATGTAATCACACCCGAGGGCTTTGTGACTAATCATACAGGAGGGACATTGGGTGGTATCAGTACGGGCCAACCACTGAGTATCAACGTTGCCTTCAAACCCACTTCGAGCATTGCCCACCCAACAGCATCGATCAACCAGCAAGGTGAGACGTTGACTCTATCGACTAAGGGTCGACACGATCCATGCGTGGCTCTTCGTGCCGTACCGATTACAGAGGCCATGCTAGCCTTAGTCCTTATGGATCATGCCTTACGTGATCGTGCGCAAAACTTACGACCCTACACTACTCTCACACCCCCAAAGGAGACACATCCATGAGTCAGACTAAATATTCCATTGCCATTGTTGGCGCCACTGGCGCTGTCGGTGAAGCACTTTTAGAAATTTTAGCCGAACGTCAATTCCCTGTGAAAGAATTATACCCACTGGCTAGTGCTAAATCAGAAACCGATTACGTGATGTATAATAATAAACGCAAAGCTGTGCTGAATCTGGATAGCTTTGACTTCGCTAAAGTCGACTACGCCTTTTTCGTTGCCACTGATGAAGTCTCTGAACTGTACGCGCCCATCGCAACTGAAAAAAATTGTATCGTGATAGACAACAGCTCACGGTATCGCAATGATCCAGATATTCCTTTAGTCATCCCTGAAGTCAATGCAGAAGTATTAGCCAAACCACTCACAAAAAATCTGATTGCTAACCCTAATTGCTCAACCATTCAGATGCTGGTGGCACTGAATGCCATTCACGATGCCGTCACCATTCGTCGCATTGATGTTGCTACCTACCAGTCCGTCTCTGGCGCTGGCAATAAAGCGATTCAAGAATTAGCCTCTCAAACTGCAGCTTTACTCAGTGGTCAAGAAGCAGGCGTTGAAATCTTACCTCAACAAATTGCCTTTAACATTATACCGCACATTGGTGAGCTAGATGATGATGGATACACCTCTGAAGAAATGAAAATGCACGATGAAACACGAAAAATCTGGCAAGACAATCAAATTGTCGTCAATGCCACTGCGGTTCGTGTACCTGTCTTTTACGGTCACTCCGAAGCCATCCATATTGAAACCGAGAATAACATCACGATCGATGAAGCCACCGATTTACTCCGTAACACATCAGGGGTCGAGTTTTTAGAACAGGGTGAATACCCTACTGCCATCACACACGCAGCCAGTAATGACAATGTCTTTGTCGGTCGACTGCGAAAAAGTTTAGGCCGGGATAATGGACTTAATCTATGGGTAGTTGCTGATAACGTCAAAAAAGGTGCCGCATTGAATGCTGTGCAAATTGCTGAACTACTCGTCAAACGCTCACAAGTATTGCACTAGGAAACCATCATGGCGAAGCGTCGTATTGTCTTAGGCGTCAGTGGTGGCATTGCTGCCTATAAAACACCGCAACTTGTCCGTGACCTCATTGAACGCGGCGCTGAAGTCCGTGTGGTATTAACGAAATCTGCCCAAGCGTTTGTTACACCACTATCACTACAAACCGTATCGGAGCATCCAGTTGCAACAGACTTATTAGACGCCCACCAAGAATCTACCATGGGACACATTGATCTAGCCCGATGGGCAGACACAGTACTCATTGCACCAGCAACGGCGAACACCATAGCACAATTAGCGCATGGGCATGCGAATGATTTACTCACTACACTGTGCCTTGCTACCCGAGCACCGATTCGTATAGCCCCAGCGATGAACACACAGATGTGGCAACACCCACTCACACAAAAAAACATCGAGACACTACAAAAAATTGGCATCAAGGTA
>MDTC01022592.1_pt1 | contig 10523 bp, 8 predicted proteins | sample 811181 | NCBI WGS metagenome assembly MDTC01 (sample SAMN05326644, study PRJNA326480) | marine metagenome | isolation source: seawater | place: Pacific Ocean: North | collected 2011 | reverse complement strand
TAGCACTGAAGAACGTATCAAGCGCAATTTCGGCATGGCACGCCCCGAAGGCTATCGCAAAGCAGCGCGCCTGATGGAACTTGCCGGACGCTTTGGCCTGCCGGTGCTCAGCTTTGTTGATACGGCAGGGGCCTATCCGGGGCGTGGCGCCGAAGAGCGTGGTCAGGCCGAGGCCATCGCCACCTCAATACGCGCCTGCTTGCGCCTGCCAACCCCTATGGTGGCCAGCATCATTGGCGAGGGTGGTTCCGGCGGCGCGATTGCACTTGCCACTGGCAACCGTGTGGTGATGTTCGAGCATGCAATCTATTCGGTGATCTCGCCAGAAGGTTGTGCTTCCATTCTTTGGCGCAGCAGCGATCATGCACGCGATGCTGCCGAGGCGCTGCGTATCACTTCGGCCCATATGAAGGAGCTTGGCGTTGTTGATGCCATTGTGCCCGAGCCGCTTGGCGGCGCGCACCGCGATCCAGAAACAGCAATTGCTGATCTGGGCAATGCCTGCGCTGCGCAGTTGGAAGCGCTGTCATCAATGAATGGCGACGGGCTGCTGGCGGATCGCGAAGCGAAATACCTGTCGATAGGCGATGGCAGCACAGGCTAGGAACTCCGGAGTATAGGATATCACGAAAAATTAGGATTGCTTGCCAGTGACGGGATTGCGTTGCGGGCGGCCGAGACAACTGCAGGATCCAGGGTTGCATGAATGATACCATCATTGGCACCTGCCGCCGCATTCGTGTCGTCGGTAGGCACCTCGGCAAGTATCTCGCCCCAGGGCGACACAATCATAGCATGCCCATATGTACGCCTGCCATCTGCGTGCGTGCCACATTGCGCTGGCGCTATAACAAAACAGCCTGTCTCGATTGCACGAGCGCGTAGCAAGACATGCCAATGTGCCTTTCCGCTAAGGAAGGTAAAGGCGGATGGAATGCTGAGCACCTTGGCGCCTGCATAGGCAAGCGCGCGGTACAGGCCAGGAAACCGCAGATCATAGCAGATGGACAGTCCGATCTTCATACCGGCCACGTCTGCCAGCACCATGCGGTTGCCGGCCGCAAAGCTGTCAGATTCGCGATAACGGTGCCCATCACCAACATTGGCATCAAACATATGGATTTTGTCATAATGCGCGCAGATATCGCCATTGGCATCGATCAGCACCGTTCGATTGACCAGCGCATCATCTTCGCGCCGACGCATCATCAGTGAACCTGCAAGGATCGCAATACCATGCCCCGCCGCATGATGGCAAAGCTGGTCGAGGGTCGAGCTGTTGCCCTCTGTTTCCGCTTCTTCGCGCAGGCTTGTCCGGTTCGCAGCTAGGAAGTTTGCCGCTTCGGGCAAACAGACAAGGGTTGCACCACCCTCTGCTGCACGGGCGATCATGGGTAGCAGGAAAGCCAATGTTTTGGCAGCGGTGCCGGCAGCACAATATTGCAGCGCCGCAACTTGCACAGGCGAATCGGGCGTGCCGTTCATGTTTGTAATCCGATCACTACGCAGCCTCCATTATGGTGCCAGCAGGGAATCCAGCTGCCCCGCCGCTTCAAGCGCATATATTTCGGCACAGTCACCAAGATGTTTGTTATTGACAAAAATCTGTGGCACCGAGGTGCGACCGCCAGAACGGCTGCGCATTTCTTGACGAAGTGCGGGCTGCAGGGTCACATTCACTTCCCGGTAGGCGATTTGCTTGCTGTCCAGAAGCCGTATGGCGCGTGCACAGAAACCGCACATTGCTGAGGTATAGATCACGATATTGGCGTTGGTCGTGCTATGCGTCATGACTGTCCGTTCGGTCTTTTAGCTGGGCACTAGTTTTCACGATGCTGCGTGTTTAGCGGCAAAACAGGTATGGCGGCAACCTTCATATGACACGGGCGGTGGTCCGCGCACGGATCTCGCAAGCGCCAGCTCGCTGCAAACAGATTGTGGCCGCATGCAATCTGGCCCCTGTTTTCATCAAGTTATCAACCAACAGAGCAGGATGGCCGCGCAGTTTCTGTGCTGCTGTAGGCGATGGAATGAAGGTCCCGGTCAGATTGAGTTCGCGCGCTCGCTGCGACGGCCTGCTCTGGCTCTTCTTGACGCGATGGTGTATCAGCAGATCACGCGCAAAAAGGTCTCTTCCATAATGTTGGTATAAGTAATGTGCCAATTCGGCAAACTGGTTGAAACGTCGTCGTGAATAGCGCCAACGATGGAACGGGACTGGCACTACAAACGGGTTGGCTGCAGTCAGCTCGACAAATCTGGCTGATAAAGATTACAAGCTGTAACCCGTCACCATCTTTCAGACTCAGGATCAGGTCACGCGCCGCATCATCATAGCGTAATGCTGCCCGGATGCAGGCCATCTCAGACGGCAATGGTGGCAAAAGGGTGCCGTCACCGGGGACAGGCGCGCCCAGCATGCCTTGCACAGACCGGTGGTCTCGGCAAATAGGCGGTAGCTGATGCATTGATGCGGCAGCAACAGCGGGGAAAGGCGCCCCAGAACAGCATACATACCCACCTGCTTCCTCGCTCATGACTGATCCATCGGGTCCGAAACCATGACATAGCTAAGGTAAATGCGAAGTTAACGTGCTGGTGTCCGGACATCGCAATGGGTGATTTCTTCTTGCGGTTTGGCTGCGTCTCAACGAGAGTGCGCGGATAATGAATGACCATCTCTCACCCGATATCCCCCGGCTTTTCGATATTGCCGCATTGCGTCGCCATAGAGCCCGTGCGGCTGCAGGCTATGCTGGATTTGATTTTCTGAAGGCAGAGGCTGCCATAAGGCTGGCAGACAGACTGGATCTGATGCGCCTTGATTTTCCGCTCTGCCTTGATGTCGGGTGTCATGACGGCACGCTGACCCACCATATCCGCGAGACTGGCAAGGTGGGGACTGTGATCCAAGCGGATATTGTGCCGGCGTTTGCGGCGCGAGCCCGCAATGAGGGGCCGCCTGTGGTGCTGGACGTCGAGGCCTTGCCATTTGCATCGCAAGCCTTTGATGCAGTTTTTTCCTGCCTGATGTTGCATTGGGTGGATGATCTTCCGGGTCTGATGATGCAGTTCAGACGGCTGTTGAAAGCTGATGGTCTGCTGCTGGTCAATTTGCTGGGGGGTGCAACGCTTGGTGAGTTGCGCGCGGCGCTTCTCGAAGCCGAAACGGAAATTTATGGCGGCGCCGGCCCCCGAACGGTGCCGATGGCTGATATTCGCGATTTAGGCGGTCTGCTAGCGCGTGCCGGGCTGGCCCTTCCGGTTGCTGATTCTGACCGGTTGACCATTGATTATCCGGACATCTTCCGGCTGATGGCTGATCTGCGGGGCATGGGAGAAACCAATGCTATGCGTGGTCGTCGCAAGGGCCCGACCAGACGCAGATTGTTCCTGCGTGCCGCAGAAATATATCAGGACAGGTTTGGGCAGGCCGATGGCTTCATTCCGGCCAGTTTCGAGATTGTCACTCTGACCGGGTGGGCGCCGCATGACAGCCAGCAGCAACCACTGCGGCCGGGCAGTGCAGCGCACAGACTGGCGTCCAGCCTAGGGGTTGATGAACAGGATCCGGAAACAGGCAAGATTACATCAACAGGTCCTGCAGCACCGGAATGAGCGGTAAATCAGCCGGCGGCATCTCGTAATCGCGCAGTTTTGCGGTCCGCACCCAGGCCAGCTCTCCGCCTTCCATCGGGCGTGGAGTGCCTAACCATTTACGGCACACAAACACTATCATCAGCAGATGAAAATCACCATAGCCATGGCTGGCGAATGTCAGCGGCGCCAAACAGGACTCGGCTGTGTCGATGCCTAGTTCTTCGCCCAGTTCACGGATCAGCGCGGCCTCGGGTGTTTCTCCGGGTTCAACTTTGCCGCCAGGAAACTCCCACAGGCCAGCCATCGACCGGCCCGGTGGCCGTTGTGCTAGCAATACGCGTCCATCGCGATCAACAAGTGCAACAGCGCTGACAAGAATGATGGGTTTGGCTAGGTTTGTGACTTGGGACATGGCGGTGGCATCAACTGCGGTAGTCAGCGTTGATCTCAATATAGCCATGCGTCAGATTGCAGGTCCAGACTCGCGCGGCACCCCTGCCTGTGCCAACACGCACGCTGATCTCGACATGCTGGCCGGTCATATGCGCGGTGACCGGTGTCTCATCATAATCATCAACCCGCATGCCGTTGGCAGCAACAGCAATACCGCCAATATTGATGCAGAGCTGTGCCTGATCGATGGCGGCGCCTGCCTTGCCAACGGCCATGACAATGCGCCCCCAATTTGCATCCTCTCCGGCGATGGCAGTCTTTACCAACGGCGAATTGGCAATCGACATTGCGATGCGATGTGCTGTGTCTTCATCAGTGGCGCCGGCCACATCAATTGTGATCAGTTTTGATGCGCCTTCACCGTCGCGCACAATCTGGATGGCCAAATCCTGCATTACCTGGTCTAGCGCTCTGACAAAATCATCCAACAACGGATCGTCAACTGTGGCTGGAGCGTGGTGCGCCGCGACGGCCGTCGCCACAAGAAACACGCTGTCATTAGTTGAGGTGTCACTATCGACGGTAATTGCATTGAAACTGCGGCGGGTGGCAGTTGCCAACAAAATTTGCAGGATGGGTGCAGGTATAGCCGCATCGGTAGCAACAAAACCAAGCATGGTCGCCATATTTGGGGCGATCATGCCCGACCCCTTAGCAATGCCAGCGATGGTGACCGGCGTATCACCGATAATGCAGCTGGCGGCGGCTCCTTTTTCAAACGTATCAGTTGTCATGATAGCGGCAGCAGCGTCCTGCCATGAGGCATCATCTTGTTTGACCAATGTGTCAAATTCTGCTGCGAGAATGGCGGCATCCAGCGGCTCACCTATCACGCCGGTTGAGGCAACCATGATGGCCTCGGGTGCGCAACCAAGACAGCTAGCCAGCTCCGTGGTGGATTCGGAAATGGTCCGTGTGCCAGCAGCACCGGTAAAGGCGTTGGCATTGCCGGCATTGACCAAAATGGCGGTAATGGCAGTACCCTCGGCAAGCCGTTCGCGCGACCATTCGACTGGAGCCGCGGCGGTATCGGATTGCGTGAATACCGCTGCCAGCGTGCTGCCCTCAGGACAGCGCATCAGCATCAGATCGTCGCGTCCGGTATATTTCAGCCCAGTAGCCGCTGTCCCAAGCGACAGGCCCGCGACAGCCGGCATGACGGGAAATTTTTCAGGAACGAGATTGAACGTCGTCATTGATCACTCGCTGTGGCTTCCTGTTGCGCCTGGGCATCCGCAACAACTTCTTCAAAGGGCCGGGTTTCAATGCTCGCAGCAGAACGCAGGGTTTCCACGATGCGGGCAAAGGATTGCCTTTGCAGGTTCTGCAAAAGTTGAGGGCGCATCTCTTCAAGCGATGGCGCCGCCATGATGCTCTTGCTGACCACTTTAATAACATGCCAGCCAAACTGTGTCTGAACGGGGTCCGCCGAATAGCTGCCTTCCATCATCTCAAAGGCGGCAGATTCGAATGCCGGGACCATCTGACCGCGACCAAAATTGCCCAAAGCGCCACCATTCGGGCCGCTTGGTCCGGTTGACTTTTCCTTGGCGAGTGCGGCGAAATCTGCCCCGTCGTTCAGCGCAGCAATGACGGACCGTGCTTCTTCCTCGGTTTCCAGTAGAATGTGCGATGCCGTCACCTGTTCGCGCGACGCTGTATCGGCAGCAAAAATCTCATAGGCATTGGCAATCGCCTCGTTAGTGATGTCAGCTTCCACTGCACGCGAGATATAGGTGTTTCCCAGCACGCGATTGGCGGCGGCCTGCATCGCCTCGGCAACACTATCATCTTCTGCAAGACCGGAAGCGCGGCCTGCAGCGGCGGAAAGCCGTGCATTGGCCACCTCGTCGATGAGCTGGGGATAAAGGCCAGGGAGCCCAGCCTGTTGATATTCAGGCGGCAGGGTTTCTGCAATGGCGAGAATTTCATCCAGCCAGATCGGTTCATTATTTAACGTGGCAACCGGTATACGGTCTTGGCCAACAGCCGGGGCGCCATGGAAAAAAAGGCTGGTGGCAAAGACTGCCAGAATCTGTCGCATGAAATGTCCTCTCAATAGGGTGCAGAAATCTCTGACGCAGTGATTAAAGAAGCTGGCAGCACCCGCTGACTATCCGTACCAAACGACTATTGTGCACATGCACATGGGCAGTCAGGGGCTTGTTGGCTGGCAGCGCGACAGTGTTGCCGATGCCCCCGGCGAATTCAACCCTTTGCGACGGGCTTTGGATACTAGTTGTCATGTTCCGTCACGTCGGGCGATATCAGAGCCCGGTGCGTGGCGTAAAGAGGTCGCATAGTTTGCCGTTGAATCACGCGCATTGATTGACATTTTAGCGGCGCGACACTATGTGCAAAATGCTGATAGTAAGCACATTTCGGCTATCTCAAGGGCGGTGCGTCAGCTTGAATTGTGGGGAAGCAGATGTTTGGGTCTTTGGCGAAAAATCTGTTCGGTTCGGATAATGACCGCGCTGTTAAAAAGTTCGCGGCACAGGTCGCGGCCATTAATGAACTGGAAGATGAATGCGCGACGCTGAGTGATGAGGTGTTGCGCGCTTCTTTTGCCGACCTTCGCGCTCAGGTCGATCAGGGTGAAATGCTCGACAACCTTCTGCCGACAGCCTTCGCGCGTGTGCGCGAGGCGGCAAAACGCGCCCTCGGCCAGCGCCATTATGATGTCCAGCTGATGGGCGGCATCGCACTTCATTCTGGCCAGATTTCTGAAATGAAGACTGGTGAGGGCAAGACCCTTGTCGCAACGCTTGCTGTTTTTCTGAACGCATTGGATGGCAAGGGTGTGCATGTTGTTACCGTCAATGACTATCTGGCGTCGCGAGATGCCAGCTGGATGGGACGCGTCTATGAGCGCCTGGGGATGAACGTCGGATGCATTACCGGCGATCTCACAGATGACGAACGTCGCCAAGCCTATCGTGCTGATGTCACCTACGGCACGAATAATGAATTCGGCTTTGATTATCTGCGCGACAATCTTAAATTTCGTATTGAGGACATGGTCCAGCGCGGGCACCATTTTGCGATCGTTGACGAGGTTGACTCCATCCTGATCGATGAGGCGCGGACACCTCTCATCATTTCCGGCCAGGCAGAAACCAAATCGGACCAGTATCAAGTTGCTGATAAGATCATCCCGAGGCTTGTGGAGGAGGATTATGATCTTGACGAGAAGGGTCGCACCGTATCGCTGAGCGAAGCCGGCATCGAGCATGCCGAGGAATTGTTGCGCGATGCCGGGGTTTTGGGCGACGGCACGCTGTATGATATCGACAACGTCGGATTGCTGCATCACGTCAACCAGGCATTGCGAGCGCATAAGCTGTTCCAGCGCGACACCCATTACATGGTGAAGAATAGGCAGGTGGTCATCATTGATGAATTCACTGGCCGCGCGATGGAAGGCCGAAGGTTTTCCGAAGGTCTGCATCAGGCGATCGAGGCGCGTGAAGGGCTGGAAATCCAGCCGGAAAACCAGACCGTCGCTTCGGTAACGTTTCAAAATTATTTCCGCATGTATCGTAAGCTTTCGGGCATGACCGGAACGGCATTGACGGAAGCAGGTGAATTCTCAGAAATCTACAAGCTAAATGTGACTAGTATTCCTACCAATGTAGGCGTCCAGCGTCTCGACCATGATGATGAGGTATATCGCACCAGTGCCGAGCGTGATCAGGCTGTGATCGATTTGATTGCCGACTGCCGGGAACGTAGGCAGCCAGTTCTGGTTGGTACGGTCACTATTGACAAATCTGAAGCCCTTTCAGAGCAACTTAAAAAGTTGAAGGTTCCGCATCAGGTTCTGAACGCACGCTTTCATGCCGAAGAGGCGCAGATTATCGCAGAGGCCGGGGTACCAGGCGCGGTAACAATCGCCACCAACATGGCAGGCCGCGGCACTGATATTCAGTTAGGGGGCAATCTTGATATGCGCCTTGACGCGCTTGAAGAGGACAATGACTCAGGTCGTAAGAAGGCTACCGAAGAGGTTGCCGAACGCAAATCCATAGCGCTTGCGGCTGGTGGCCTGTATGTGATCGGCACTGAACGCCACGAATCACGTCGTATCGACAACCAGCTGCGTGGCCGGACAGGTCGTCAAGGCGACCCGGGCGCATCAAAGTTCTTCTTGTCTCTGCAGGATGATCTGATGCGGATTTTCGGCTCTGAAAAGCTCGATGGCATGCTGCAAAAGCTGGGTCTAGAAGAGGGTGAGGCCATTGTTCATCCCTGGATCAACAAGGCCGTCGAAAAGGCGCAGTCGAAAGTCGAGGCGCGTAATTTTGAAATCCGCAAACAGTTGTTGAAATTCGATGACGTGATGAATGACCAGCGCAGCGTAATCTTCGACCAGCGTAAGGAAATTATGACGGCAAGTGATGTGCAAGAAACCGTTGCCGAAATGCGTCGCGAGGCGGCCACACAGATTGTTGAACGGGCCATTCCGCAAGGAAGTTTCAACGATCAGTGGGACGCCACTGCGCTGAAGGATGATACAGCCCGTATCCTCAATGTCGATGTGCCGGCGGAGGAATGGTTCGCAGAGGATGGCGTTGCCGAGATAGAGATTGAAGAACGGCTGACCGTCCTTGCTGACCGGCATATGGCGGAAAAGGCTGTGCGCATCGGCCCTGAAACCATGCGCATGGCAGAAAAGTCGCTGCTGCTGCAGGTGCTGGACCAGCAATGGAAGGAACATCTTCTCAGCCTTGACCAGCTGCGGCAGGGGATATCGCTACGGGCCTATGCGCAAAAAGATCCGCTGAATGAATATAAGCGCGAGGCATTTGCGATGTTTGAATCGCTGCTGGCCGGTCTGCGCGAAACGGTCACAATGGTGCTGGCACATGTCGAAGTCCGCCAGCCGGAGCCGGCTGCTGAAGGCCCGACAGGTGAGGCTGGACCATCGCCCGCGCCAACCGCTGCCGCGGGTGCCGCGCCGCGCCGCAAGGTGTCACGTAACGAGCCTTGCCCCTGTGGTTCCGGCAAGAAATACAAACATTGTCATGGCAGGATCGCATAGTGATCAAATATCAGCTTGTCTGTGATGCAGAGCATGAATTTGAAGGCTGGTTTGGTGACTCTGCCGCCTTCGACTCGCAGAGCAAGTCTGGCCTCCTGTCCTGTCCTGTCTGTGGCAGCGACCATGTGCGCCGTGCCCTGATGGCCCCCAATCTTGCAAGCCCGAAAACCCGCGCCAGCAAAAGCGATACCAAAGCTGCCGACGCTACGGACCAGACCCCGCCGGCAGCCGGTCCGGTGGCGGGCCTGCCGCCCGAGGCGGCGCGCAATATGCAGGTTCTGGTCAATGAAATGCGCAAGCTGCAATCCAAAATTCGGTCCGAATGCCGCGATGTCGGTGACAATTTTGCCGAAGAGGCCCGCAAAATCCATTATGGCGAGACAGAGCCCGAGGGGATTTACGGCAAGGCTACGGCGGAAGAGCGCGATGCGCTGGATGAAGAAGGCATTGCTGTCGTCGATATGCCCTGGCTTCCCAGAGATAACTGACTTCCAAATGGCAGATGGGCGCAAATGGCAGACAGGCGCTGGCTGATGCCGTCAGTTGCGGTGGTCGTCAGCCATGTGTGCCACTGGCCGCATAATTAATTGCCAGGCTGCCAACCCGCATAAAGCCGTTTGCCCCGATCCGGCGCGCTGGCCGCGGTGCAAAACCGGTCATGTCATCAAGGACGATGCCGGCGGCGGCAAACTCGGCGCGCAATTCACCAGGGCGCACGAATTTGGACGGGTCATGCGTGCCGGCCGGTACCATGCGAACAACATATTCCAGCATGAATTTGGCCAATGCCAGTGCGGCAAGGGTGCGGTTGATCGTGGTAATCACGACGGTGCCGCCCGGGGCCAGCATCTGCGCAATGGCGTTGGCAAAGAGCTGCCGGTCAGCGACATGTTCGATGACCTCGGAGGCATAAATCACGTCAAACTTTGCGCCTTCAGCGGCCAGCGCCTCGGCAGTCTTGCAGTGATAATCAATGTCCAGCCCGCCAAGGGTGGCGTGCGCGCGTGCAGCCTCAATCGCAGGTGCGCTGGCGTCAATGCCTGTCACATCGGCACCGAGCCGCGCCATGGGTTCAGCCAGCAATCCACCACCACAGCCAATATCGAGAACGCGCAGCTCGGATAATGCTGCCCGTCCGCCGGCCTGCCTATCGCGTTTTTGTGTCCCGTCTCGGTCGGTGCCGATGCGGCGAATACTATCAAGGATATAGTCGACACGAACCGGCGTGAAGTCGTGCAAGGGCCGCATCGGACCCGTCATATCCCACCATCCGTCGGAAAGGGCGGAGAAGTTTCCAATTTCTTTTTCGTCTGCCGTTGTATCCACAGGCTTGCCCCGTTTCGCGGTTACCGCTATGACACTCACGTTTTTATCAGGCTCGCAACCATAGGGCAAAAATGGCGCTGATTGTTCAAAAATTTGGCGG